>OCTW011573496.1_pt1 | contig 23696 bp, 8 predicted proteins | sample 1539671 | NCBI WGS metagenome assembly OCTW01 (sample SAMN02144230, study PRJEB22623) | gut metagenome | biome: sheep rumen | host: Ovis aries | place: New Zealand | reverse complement strand
ATGCGACCAACATGGTGCCCGTAGTTCAGTTGGTTAGAGCGTCAGATTGTGGTTCTGAATGTCGACGGTTCGAGTCCGTCCGGGCACCCTTCAAAGCAAATCCCTGCAAGTCAGTTACTTGCAGGGATTTCCGTTTTCAAACACCTAAAATTTTGATGGAACATTGATGGAACATTTTTAAGTTGTTCCATCAATTTTGGACTCGAAACACCACAAGGATTAGCAAACTGTTTATTCAAAATGTGGAAACTGCCACGTGTATTCATATACTTGCAGTTAACGTCATTCTCTACTTTCTGTCATAATAATCCATTTTCCTTCCTTGCGGCCACCTTCACGAGTGAGAATGCCCAATTTCTTCAGTTGAGCAAGGTCATTCTCAATAGTTCTGGCAGTGACACCAATCTTTTCCGAAGTCTTTTCCGAAATCTTTTCCGAAATCTTTTCCGAAATTGCCTTTGCGGATAAGAACGGATCAGCAATAATCATTTCAATTATCAACTTCTGCCTGTCAGTCAGTTCTTTTGGAGCATCTTTGGGAGTATCTATTAGGTCTCGCTTATCTTTGCTGGCTATATCGGCAATTATATTGCCTGCTGCTTCATGACAAGGAATAGTGATGCGGAAGAATGTGCGTTCTTCATCCGTAACGACGACAGCGCGAGGCGAGCCATTTGCCTTCAACACATTCTGGATGGTAGGAATACCAGTGCTTCGTCCTTCGGTCAGCTCCAATTCCTTCAGATATTCACCCAAACGACGGTTGCGATAACGCTTGGAGATAAATAGTTCTCCACGACTGATGTCAGCAGTTGGAATGCTGCGGTCTGGACCACCTACATTCTGGATGGTAATACCCTTTGGCTCCACCGTTATCACCACGGGCTCCCATTCCCGATAGTCGCGATGATATAACGAGTTCGTAATACTTTCCTCCAATGCTTGGTAAGGATAGGTATAGAACTTGATACTGTGGTTGTCATTCTTGGGCTTGATGATGGACTGCATCACTACCATACGATTAAGATACTCCAACGTTCGCTCAATGATCTGTGTCACGGAACCAGTAATGACAGGGGCTTCGTAGAGATTGTTGGGATTTACCAATCGTCCTTCAGGGAAGAAGACCACTTCTACTTGTGTCCGTTTGAAGAACTTACTTGGATTCTCACAAAACATCATGGCAGCAACATTCCTCAACATACGATTCTCCGATGGCCCAACATACAAGTCCATCTGCTCCAGAATCTCGTTCAGTGGTCTTTCGTATAACTCATTAGCCAGTTTGCTACCTACCTTCACCAAGTATTCACGAAGCAACAACGTAGATATATCCTCAACTTTAATGTCAGGATTCCCCCTTTCGTCAAACGGTACACGACTTGCCAGCTCACGCAGTTCGTCAAGAACCTCACCCTTGGCAATGATGCTACTCGTTCCGCTACGAATATAGAAATACTCCTTGCTACCATTCTTTGCAGTCACATTCTCAGGTACAGAGTATGGCCTATTAATGCCAGCAGGACACCAAATCACCAACACCTGTTTGCCATCTACTTCTTCAACGCTTGTCCTGGGCATATAATATGGTGACATCTTGTTGTTATAGCTCACCATTTCCTGAAGAATGCCGTCAATCTTCTCTACGGGTACACCTTCCACGGGACGGATAGCCATACCGGTTTTGTCATCACTATCCACACCTACAAGGATGTAACCACCCCCAAGATCATCGAAGTCATTGGCGAAAGCGCAAACACTATGGTATATGCTTGCCGGATTCCAACCCTTCTTGAACTCAATCCTGTTGGACTCGATCTTCTGCTTGTTCAGCAGGTCTTCTATGTTTATTGCCAGTGCCATATTCTTTTTTCGTTTGCAAAATTACGTTGTTTTATCTAAAAATGTACATTTCCACGGGTTAAATGTTTTCATCGGCTATCAGTTTAAGTAGATATGCCCTAACTTCAGCCGACATATATGTATACTCTGCTATATTTCTTGAACAAATAATATAAGTGTTCCTTATAGCACGGCTTGTTGCAACATTGAATAATCGCTTTTCAAGGCTATAGAGTTGCGCATCGGTATCTGGAATTACATATATTGTGACATCTCGTGTCAGTCCTTGAACTCTAGCAACTGTATCAACTAATATGTTATTGATACTGCCCAATTGTCGTGCTACTTCCACTTGTAAAGCTCCTGTAGTTTTTATTAATTGGCTTAGTATGGCTATTTTACATTTTTTGTCATTGTTGAGTACCTCTGAAGCAATAGTAATAGCCTTTTGAATTGCCTCTGTAGGAGCTGGATCTCCGATAGGTAAATCCATGGGAACTAAGATTGGACCATCCTTTTGTTCAATTTGGAGATACTCACTATCTGACATTGATTTTAGATTTCCATTATAAAACAATCCAGTAAAAGTAGCAGCTCTTTCTCCAAGCCTATACGTGTCGCTTAACTGGTAAGTCTTAAACTTATTCGACACCGTAAGAGTATCAAATCCATCAATTAATGGCTCATAGCCTTGCTTCCTTATTCTGTCTTTCGTAATCTTCACAATAGGAGGCATCTGACAAACATCCCCTACCCATAGATTCTTTTTTCCTAACATATTTGCCGCAGCTAGCATTGTAAGGAAAGCTTGGCTTGCTTCATCTACTATTACATAGTCATACAAAGGCCCTTGATAGTTTCTGGCAGCTGATCCACTCGAGATGTAAAAAGTAGATAACATTAACTTCCCTGGAATAGAAAACATTTTTTCCGCACTCAATATACCTCGCACCTCTTTTGATTCATCAGTAGATAGGTTTGTCTTATAGACCTTTTTGTCTTTTACTAATGACTCTTTCAACTTTTCAGCCACTTCCATAAGTGCTCGATTTGTTAATGCAGTAACTAAAACAGAATAACCCTCTGAACAGAGTTTTTCGCACAAGCTCGCTATTCTAAAGGTTTTACCGGTTCCTGGAGGGCCTTGAATGATCGCAGAATCATACTTTGTAAACTGTTCCATGACTATGCTGGTCATATCGTCCTTGGTTGCCAATAATTCAGGCTCCCAAGACAATCTATTATAGTCTGCATCTAAAATTTCCGAACATTTGTCATGAACGGAATATGTAACCTTCTCCAGATTTGCCAAATATTCAAATGGCGGAATCTGAGGGCCGAGTACAACAACTCCACCAGGAGTTTTTTCTATATAGTTCTTAAATTCTTCGGAACCGCCCCTAAAACCTGCCAACACAAATAATGGATTATCTGACGAACTATGCCAAATACATTTTATCTCAGTAGCTTGCGTTTCTTTTTTTATAAGATCCCCATAGGTTTGACTGCCCCAGTCTTTGTATCTTCTTAAACTGTCTGGCAACGTAAAACAATAGAAATGCTCATTCTTTCTTGGTAATGGTCTAGAAGACGGAAATTTCAACAGCATCTCTCCATTTTCCATATATTTGATAAAGATTGCCACGAACATTTCATGTTTATCCAATAGCAAATCTTGTGCAGATGATTCCAACTTGTTTCTGAACTCATCTGTTTGTTTCTTCAATTCGTCTTGAAGAAATTGCCTATGCTTCTGTCTTTCTATAATCATAAAATATCACTTTCGTCTGCTGCAGTAAAATGTTCATTAGAATTGGTGTTATAAAAATTATAGTCATCCAGAGAATTTGCACTGGATAGTATATTTTCGTGAATATGCTCAAATACAAAATGAGTACGTTCAAAAATTTGTATGTCTCTTGCCAATCTGCTAATCATTTCATCCAGTTTTCCATTCTCAATTTCAAAATTGGATGTAGAAATCCTTAATTTTAAGAAATCGTGATTTCCTAATAGCATTTTTCTATCAAAAACCGCAAAAGTCATATGTCCCAGATAAGCCATAAGACGTGAATTCGCTTTCAACAAGTACAGCCATTCGTTAGGATTAATATTCAGAACATTTTTCTTTGATCGGAAACTCTTAACCACAATATGATACTCAACTCCATCTTTCTTAACCCCATTAACAAACGAATACTCTGTCTGAACATTCGATGTGTCATACCCCTTGGCTGTAAGCCAATTAACAGCTTCTTGTTTTGCCATCTCACTTGCAGCAGAGCGTGCCTCCGAATCAAGGTCTTCGTCAATTTCGCCCTCAAACGAGCCAGACAATCTTGATTGATACTGCTCGAAGAATTGGAAGAAGTCGTCTGTCGAGAAGTCTCCAGTGTTCACCAACGAGCGTATTAAGTGGATAATACTGTCTATCTGTTTACCGTTTATGAAGATGTTTAATCCCAATAAAGCAATATCGCCTTCATTATAATTATGAAAGATATAATTGTTGGCTTTTAGCTTGACGTGCCATGGAATCTCACCATCATATTGATATATGTGATAATCAGAGAAAGTCATGTATAAATTTTCAGGAGAAACATACTTTGATAATGCAGCTTCATCCTTTTCACAAATATAACTGTCATCATTAATTACACCTTGTAGAAGGAGATATTGATTGTCGTTTATCAAGAGTTCTTTACCACTTAACCAATTGCAAGTTAGGGCCGATGTAATATTGTCTTTATCAGTTGTTGTAAACGGAGTTCCATCTGCCAAGAACTTTCTGACATATACTACATTTGAGTCTTCATTGATAATGCCGAATACATTGCATAGTACAGTTGTCCGTACGTCTGAATCTTTTGTTGTCCTCCATTTTTCAATGACTTCTGGCAATTTCTCATCTTGCAACGAATAGTTCTCTGACACAACATAATGAGCACCAGATAAGCCAAGACTTCTTTTTAAATAGTCTACATCTTCAGAAGAAATAACCATATTTGCTGACGATTTTTCATAAACGACATCAAGCAAATCAAAAGATTCTACTTCTGACAATTTTTCCTTCAAACAATTGAAGTTTGATAACTCCTTAATAATATGGCACTGAATGTTGTTGTTTAAGTATGGTAGAGCCAGATATTTCCCTAAGTCACCATACTTGTCATTAAGAATTGAAGACGGATTTGCAAATGAATAATACTGAAGCATCCAATTCCCGCATAATGCCTTTGCAACGGGTTTGGTTTCTGAATCATATACATTACATACAATGCCAAACTTCTTATTGTAGGCCGCGTATTCCAAAACAAATGCGATTTGAATACCATTCTCAAGAATGACATTTGCTTTATTCAACACCTCAAATACGGAGTCTGCCCTACCTTCATCTACTTCCGAGCCAAATAAGCTGTTTGTAAAAGATAATACAGGAACTAACTCTTCAATCCGTTCCTTCAGCGTATCCACAAGCTTTGCCATATTGTCTTCATTCGGCAAGAGTTTTGATAAGGGGAATGATTTTCCATTCACCTCTATCGTATGCTCTAATTTAATGCTTGACAAGGCTGTCGCGGTAACGCCACATGTGATATGAATGATATTGCGTAGAGTTTCAAACAACTCTGCTTCAGGCTTTTCAATAGAACTTGCAAGAAGTAATGTTTGTACGTTAATGTCACTTTTCTCCTTGAAACTATTTTCATTGAGATTTATTGCTGACAAGTGAGAAATATATAATGTCTTTACTTTACTTATCGAATCTTTATAGATAGGAAGAAGAACTTGTTCATGCTCTTTGACATCTCCAATAACTTCAAGAATCCTAATCAAAAGGTCGTCATCTGTAACTATACCTCTCAATTTTGAATACTTTGCGAATTCGTCAGGCAACAAATATATGCTACTACAATTATCGTTGATAAAATTCTTCAATACCTTATTGCTAGTATATGCAACCACAGAGCCTTTTGGTAGTGCTGTAAAGGTATTGTTGCCATCCTTCGCATCTATTGCATATTTAGTAAAGAGCGTTTCATCATTTGATGAACAATACTGTAGAAGGACTGTTATCTGTTCTTGGCTTAAAATCACACCCGAAAGAATAGTAATATCCTCTAGCCTTTGACTATTACATTCGAATGGTACTTGCTTTACAGCTTTTGAAACCTCTATAGATGGTACACTTTTCCCTGTCAACAATTCTATTACTTTCGTAGCATCATCATTGTTGGAGAGCTTTTCGTTCAAGATAACTTCAGAAAGTAAATGCATTTGCCCTTTAGAGAACACAAATCTTTTTTCAGTAACAGGGAATGCATGAATCTCTTTCACTTGTTCGTGTTCTGCAACGGTGTATGTCGTCGATGCCAGTTTGTACAAAGAGCATGCTTTTTCTTCACTTTCTCCAACTTCTGCAACCAAGGTATCCCATTTCCCTAAAATAATACCTTCGTACTGATCTTTTTCCTTCATCAAATAACGATCGATGACACGAGAGCCTTTGCTGTATTCATCTTCGCTAATAACAAATTGACCTGTGATATTATTATAGAGGGAGCTATCAATATGAGTCAATTGGCATAGTTGGACATTGTTGCCCTGTTGATTACAGAAAATGCTCCAATCAGTCAGGCTGTCATGATCAATATTCCTCTTAGGAGCTGTGAAATGACTGAACAGTTGATATTTCTCCGAAGCAGAAAGAGGACAATCTTTCTTTGATGAAAGGCTCTTTATAATATTAAACACATGAATAGAATAACCAATCATAGCTTCTTCGACTTTGGCGTGGAAAGGATGCTGAGTTTCTTCTTCATCGGTCATTCTTATGCCAAGTTTTTCAACTACATCTTCAATTCCTGCAATAACATTTGATCTTAATATGACCTTATCGGACTTTAGCAATTTCTTAAAGCTCATAAGTCTGTCCATGCATGTATATGCTGGAATATCCTCTATATAATCATTGAGGTTTTTCTTGTTACCTGGCATGTTGGCTATGTGAGCTAATACAAGAGCCCTTGTGCCAGCAGGAAGACTAATCCAAAAACGTAGTAACCTAAATCTATTATTAGGCGCTAGTATCTTTTCAATCAGTTCACCCGTCTGGACATGTTCTATTTCCGTAAAAATAGTTCTGTTATTCAGTGGAGAGATATTGATGTTGTTATGGAGCATCCTTTTCTCTGTGCCAATAAAGCTACAATAAGCATCAGCACCTATTAAGTCTGCAAAACCGGACTCGTCAATGATAACCTCTTTTTGAGTTACGATGTCCCCCCTGTCATTTAGAATAAAAGCTGTTTCAATGAGTGCTTCTTTATATCCACGGTTAAACTGGGAAGCCAACCTATCTATCTTACCTTCTTCTAATTCTTCTAAAAAAAATGATTGTGGCAACAAGGAAAGATAGTCTGGATGAGTTAAATTTGCAATTGTTGACACCCAAGATGCGATATTCTTTCCTATATTGTAAAATATAAATTCATTCCATGTACTTACGCGTTTGGCTTCTTGCCGGTTAGAAGACAGTTCAAAATCAGCATTGATAAAAAATGGGAATAAATACCTTCTATCTTCCATAGGCAAATACGCATAGAGAGAAGGCGTTTTGTCTGGAATGCAAATCGCATGCCCATCTTCATCGAGCATAAATGCATATGATATCGTCGTTGTATCTGCAGCGATAATTCTTTCTGGTATAGAAGTGATAAGGACTGGTAAATTATCAATTATCTGGTACATATACCATTTCTCACGTCCAGAAATTTCTTTGCATTCTTTGACCATTGGAATATTACAATTCTCAAAAGCTTCGTTCGTTACAGGGACATCGCTGCCCTCGCGTACGATATAAGAAACTTCGTGATCATTATTGGCAAAAGAATTCTTTAATGTCACAATGTTGGATGCAGAGTCAACATGTTTAGCTATACTGAGAATATCCCATTTCTTATCTTCAAATTGTATTCTTAAAGTATTTCTAAGGAACAGCATAAAACGTGGTTTTTGAATTATACCCTTTATGGTGTTCTTGTACTTTTCAGACGTAACTCCCATGTCCAAGGCAATGGCAACATTGCAATTGCGCGAGAATGTCGTTCCTTGCAGTTGATTGGGACATTCTTCGACCCAAAAAGGCAATAGCTGCCATGGAAGATGATCTACCCCCTCAAATTCTTTTTCGTATTCAATATTGTCTTCAAAGAAAATTTCCAACTGTTCTTCTGTATACAGAGGATTTACGTATTTATAGAATGCTCGGAAATCATTAAATAATGATGCACTTTTATCAAATACGAAAAAGAAACCACCAGTTTTTATATAGACTTTCTCTGAATCGGTAAATACACTCTTAAATCCAATACCTTTATACCCCGTTTTTTTACGGTCAAGCCGTTTGGTACTATTGGCAGTAGAAACTATTGATCTAAAATCCTGTCGTGAAAAAGAGAGTCCGTCATGCGTGAATATTAAATAGTTGTCTTTCATTTGGACCATAACTTTCACACCTCTCTTTGAGGATGCATCATCAGCATTCTGGAGCAATTCATAAAACATACGATCTCTATCGGTATACATATCAGCTCCAATTTCTTTTAGATAACTTGCCGATTCACGATTGGATTTTGGGATCTTATTTTCTTTAAAACTTTTCTCTACTAATTCTTTGTATGGGTCTGACACAGGAATGGCGTTTTCCAGTTGTGCAGTGAACATGAATGGGCGATGTTTCTCTTCTCGCTTGCTTTGTTGTGCAGCAGTTAGTCTAAAACTGTAGTATCTCCCATTTTCTAGTCCATAGGCATATTTACTTGGAACAAATGCCATGATATTTGTACCTGTAAAAGAATCAACAAGAAGGGACGTTCTTTCATTCTCACCTATTGCGACAATATTTGTTGCAAAAGCTGCATAAACTTCATTCTCTTTTGTTTCTTCATTTTTTCTATAAGCTAAAGTAACCTTTGCTACAAATTTGTTTTCGCGAATGTTCATTGCAGACAATAATCCTTCCGTGTCTAATGAAAATAGTTCTTTTGGATAAATGTCTTGTTGTTGCCATTTTAAATCAAAATATAGTTTTCCTTTTTCGTAACACAGAAATCTTATTGCCAATTCTTCACCAAGAAACACGACATCTGCAGCGTTTTGAATACTTTCCCATGCTAGATCTTCATTTTTTATATATACTGCAAACTTATTATCATTATGCATGACATGTAGAGTAACACAATCTTTTTCAAGAAAAACCACTTTGCCTTGCACTACTGTTTCATTTGGCACAAGAGTTTCTTTGAACAGATCAAATGGCGTGATTGTCTTCTTCTCTTCATTTGTTGTGGGGTCTATCGATGGAATAGTTAATGTTAATTGTTTTTTTTCAAAATCCTTATAAATCACTTTCACGTCAACCACAGATCCTATTGTAACAAAGTTCTCTGGTGTGTCAGAAAACTCTTTAGGCAAATGGCTTTTATGCACAAGTCCATCAATTTGCCCCAATGTCACGAAAACACCAAAATCTTTGTAATCTTTGATAATCCCCTTATATACATGGTTCTTCTTCACTTCATTAAATGAACTGATTTCGTTACTCTCAAGTGTCTCTTCTGCAACGCTTCTATGAGAAACATATATATTGAAACTTGTTAGTACTTCATTTCTTTGAATACTAACAACTTTTACAACAATGTCTTTATTAAGGTAAACAGAATAATCCTTAACAGGAAACAATTCTGTTTCACTTTTCAACATGATACAGGGATATCCATATATTTTGACTATCAAATACGACTTGCCTATGTACGAAACATTTCCTACCAGAAAATCTTGTACATCATAGGCTTCTTCTATTTTTTTGAAGCCATCCGTTTGGGAGATATTACTCATGGCGTGATAGTTTTTGTTCACATTCTAGCTTTACGAACACACTCGATAATCTCTTGGCAAATCAATGTTGCCTTTTGCTGATCTTCTGGGTTAATTAGGTTCTTCCTGCTATGCATCTCTGGATTCCTAATTTTGTTTGCAATAAAGTGCAAGTTCTTCTCCCAAAATGACAAATTGTGACCAAATATTGGCTCCAAATAATCAGACCAAAATATTCTAAAGAAAAAAGGATAGTCTGTAGGGTATAACTGGTCAATTATATTGCGGGAGGCTCTAGCCCGATATTGCGAAATTTCAGATGACATTTGCTTCTTCCATTTGGAAAATTGTGACCTGTCAAGTCCTGGAAAATCCTCTATTTCGTCTATCCACAATTGAAGATTGTCATCACCATATTCTTCCGTCATAGCATATGAAATGCTTTTTCTTATGGCTCTTTCTGCTTCAGGCCACGTTAGACTAAAAGGATTTTCTCGATATCTTTGCCGAAGAACATTGTCAAAGGTTATACAATAGGGAACGATATAACCATCAGAATCTTCTTTGAATATACCATAACAGTTATATATATAATCTTCTTGATCTTCCGTAACCCCTTCGTTATAGCCACAATAAAGCTTATCAACTTTATCCGCAAGATCATCTTTCTCCATTACATAGAATAAATCTGTGTAATAGCGCAACACTTCCTGGTTGACCTTATATATACTATCTGTTAAATTATGGTTGCTTATGTAATTCTTTAAAACTAGTGCATTAAGATATGGATGTCCACCATGTGTTGCAAACAATTTATCGACATCTTCTTGAGGCATATTATTAATCATATTACATTGGGCAGAATGTTCTTCTTTATTAAAAGGCTTTAGGTATATATTTTCAAAAGTACCATAAAAATTAGAACCGCCACCTGTATAATGTTCAATATCATATATAGAACGACGTGATGTTGTAACTATAGCAATTTTATTTGAATTTCGATATGATATTTCTCTCAGTAGCTCATACTCGGATTCGCCTAAAACATCTTTGCTATAGTCAAATTCATCAATACAATATATTACTCTGATACCGGAATAGACAATCTCTTCAAAAAAATACAAAATGTTTTGTTCAAATTCAGACCATACGACACTTTGATCTTTGATAATGTCATAGTATTCATCAAGAGAATCCATTAACTCTGTTTCTTGATGCATTTTCAGAAAATGATACACTTCTGAAACCAGTCGAAGAAAAACAGTTCTCTTTTCAGATTTTGATACTTCTTCTGAAGACTTTTTTAGAGTATACCAAACTACTAAGAAATGGTGCTTCGACCAAAGTTCTTCTGCGTTTGCCATAAGTGCATTATGCATCAAGCTGGATTTTCCGACTTTGGGTATTCCAACAATAGCAACATTTCCAAATTCTTCTCCAAACAAACGTTCGGAAATATCTCTCAATTCCATTTGTCTTCCGACAAATGCGTTTCCTTCTACTATCGTTCCTGCAGAAGCGAACGGATTATTATATTCACTCATGATTCAATAACCAACGTTTAAACAAACCGACTTTAATTTTGACTTTATTTGAAAAATCCGTATGACGTTGTAAAACTCCTCGTCTTAGCAGATCATCGATGATATTTTTAACTTTATCTGGGCTAAATACTTTGATTTCATTGATGTCATAATAGTCAATGTTACGTGACTTTACTGCAATGTCTTTTAATACTTTTAAAGAGTCATCCTTGTCAATGATATCAAGTCTAGACTCTCCACAAGAAATTAGGTTGTCAAAATCTTTTCTGCTAATTGAACTCTCATTGCAAATCATCTTCTGAACCAAAGCATTTACGTCACTTAGCTGAATAGGAAGTCTCTTTCTCTGACGAGCGTATTTTACCAGTTCAGAGCATATAATCATTATATAGAAGGGACTGCAAGCAGTTAATTTTATTATTTCATCAACTGCATCTGGGTGAATTCTACTACAATTTTTCTTCTTGTTCCAAATCGGTTCCTCTATCAGTTCACGTGCGGATTTTTCATCTATATATGTCAGCTCTTGAGGGTGCATGCTGGCAAATACATTTTGGAAATCATCCATAAAACGGGGCATCGCATCTTGTCCAGCAAAAACGAAAGAGAATACACGGGATTCTACCAACCCTTTCCAAAATTCCATTATTCTAGGTGAAATCTTTCCTTCTAAAATGTGATAATACAAATATGTAAACTCATCTACAATTAGAACGATTTTATCTTGCTCATAGTGAAGCTTTTCAACTATAATGTCTCTGTAGAAATCGAGATATTCTCTAAAAGTCTGATCAGGATAGGTTTCAAATTCTTGTCGTCTAATTATATGGCATCCGCATTCTTTATAGACGCTTCTATCTACTTCTTTAATGGCGCGACCAATTTCTGAAATAATCGTATAAAAGAGATTTGCCATACTTTCGCTTTCAGATTTAGAGTCCTGGACGATATTGTTGCCCATAGTATAATCTACTGCGAATGCAATGTGTTCCGCTCTCAATCTTTGCGTTATATGATATAGAACGGAGGATTTTCCTGATCTTTTTTGCCCATAAAGTACATATCCCTTGTAATCTTCCAAGACATATTTACATATAGTATCAATAATTTCGTCACGTCCCTTAAACATCGACTTGTCCTTGACTGCATTACTCTTGACATGAGCTATAAATGGGTTTTCAAAATCCTCATAGTCATCCCCTTTATTAATAGCCAGACTGATTTTGTCGTGTTTTGTCCTTTCTACTTTTCTAACATCAAGATATTTGAAGGTGTAATCTATTTCTATGTTTTCAGAATTGAACAGGCTTGACTTAACAGAAAATACTGCATTAACCTTATCCCCGCCTAAAAGCGGTGTATCTAAAGCATAATGCAAGGATAATTTAGACACATCTTTATCATTTATTGTATTAATGGTAAATATGCTATTGATAGCCCTTGAAAAACCACTTTCATTTGATATAGAAATTTGTAATTCAATGTCATCCCCAATTAGATGGGCATCATCAATTGCAGCTATTGTAATTTGAGGTAATGTCTCTGTGTACCTTTTGTCAAGGTTATGTTCCATCATGTCTCTTGCTTTAATAAATAAAGGCATTAATTGCATGGTAGAAACTGGTGATGGCGATTTCTCTATGAAGATAATAGAAGTGTCTATTATAGAAAAAGTGTTTCGACTTATATCCTCACAGTCTTCATATCCAAGATTATTTTTTTCTATATCAATCAAATAATCAGCAACTTCACGTAAAGCAGAAATGTTCCTTAAATCTGTAGTTGACACTTCTTTCGATGATAAAGATAAAGTTTCTAAAATTCTCTTCCCGAATAATGACGAATTTGATTCAAGCAAAATGTTTCCTGCATTTTTTTCGAAGGAAGACAACTGTTCATATCTTTTGTTAGATATGTCTGTAAGAGTATCAATGAACTGCTGAGGTGTTGGATTGTCTATGTCCAATTCGTCTAGAAGCCAAGTTGATTCCTTGTCATACAAAAACCGAATTAATTTTCGAGATAAAAGTGTATTGTCATTAATCATTTGTAACAAGACACAGAATACTTCGTCCTCTTCACGCAAGGAATAATTGTTAAAGATGTCCTCATAACTATTAGCAGGATTATTATATTTAGCTAAGACCTCGCTGCATGGGGCACACAAACTAATTAGTAACAAATAATAGAGATCTTCTCTTTCATAAATAGATATACCTTGTAATAAATAGACTCTTGCAGAATTTTCATTACCGTCATTAAAGAAATTCCTTGCTCGAGCTTTACAATAGTCGGCCAAAGCCATTCTGACTGGTGAACTTGATCCTGATTCACCCCTTTCTTCTAATAGTTGAATCTTTGCTAAATAGTATGCCGGCAAATCTGGTGAGTTTTTTAATTCACCGATTCTTTCATTCACAAACTTCCACTTTTCTTCAATTGTCTTATCTGTGACATAAGCAAGAACTTCGTTTGTTGTATTATTTGCCTCATATCGAAGCATGGGAGATGGTATATCCCCGTCTGAGAAAATTGCCTTATGTTTCTTCTTCTTGACAATTTCAATTTTATGGAGAATTTTACCTCTTTCCTTCTTACTTCTCAAATCATCTCCAGAATATAATGCCAAGGCTTTTTGCATTATTTCTATTGCCTTTTGATCATGACCTGTTGTGTGATAGAATGTGAAGAGCATGTTATAAACTTTCATCTTGTCTTTGAGATTTGGCAAGTATTTCTCAAGTAATGCTATCGCTTCAGGAACCTTTTTCCATTCTTGATACATCATCGCCAAATCTCGCACAGATGAATCCAGTTCATACCCCCTACGGATAATCTCTAAAAAACCTTTTTCAGCTTCTTCAAAACTTTTAATCAGTCTTTTTCGTCTTGTTGTTGCCAATAATTCTTGACTTGGTGTGTCTTCAGAAAAGTGAATAGTGTTATCATCTAAATATCCCAAGCCTTCGAGATAATTTTGTAGGGCAATTGCTACATCACGTCTGCCAGAGTCCATTAGATTTGCTACTTTAGCTCTGAATTCCCCTAAAGAGCCTGGTTTAGTTACAAAAGTTGCCGTTTGCCATTTCCCTATTTTTTTGTATACACACACAACAGGTATTGGTAGGCTTGATTTGACCCACCACTGATATTTCTTTAATTCTTCGATTAAGGATTCCTCAACTATGGCGTCGTCTTTAAACCGTATTTCTGTATTTTTGCTATCAGATGCTAATCCATTATGATATTGGATGTAATATTTATTTATCTCGCTAGTTGCAGGAATATAAGTTTCATCAATTTGATTATGCTCGGACTGCACATTGGCATCGCCTTTGGAATCTGCACCAGTTAAAGATAAAAGACCATTTTCCATAATATCTGCAACGATAGCCTTTACACCTACTCGTCTAATCTTAATCCCTAATTTTTCGGATATTAATGAATCCGCAAATCTGATACGATCGTTTTCAGACATTTCTGACATGCTTGAAATGTGAGTAGCCAATAATGTGTAAATAGATGTTTTTTGTTCTGTTGTCAACTCATTTAACTTGGTCCTTGTTGAAACTATCGGTGTCTCAGAATCATAATGATGTGAGAGATCCCTTATTAATTGCTTAATTACTTTTTTATGAGAAGCAACCGGATTGCCGTATTCTTTAGTAAGAAGAAATAGTACAGAACTAAGAATTGGTGTTCTCGGTTTGGGCTTGGTGTTAAGTGCACGTGTGAACCTTTCGTGCATCTCGCCATAACTCATCTCTGTCAAACTTACATATGAGATATTGTCTTTAGAAGGTGAACAGAAAACTCTTTTCCCAATAGCAGCATTTTCACGACTGTAACCAACGAAACTTGATTTAACACATGTAATTGTTTCTCCGTCATCTGTTAAAACCTCCACCCCATTAGGAGACATGCCTGTAACAACGGCATTTGTAGGTATACTTGTCTCATTGGAAATTGCGCATTTCTCATAAATGTCATCTAAAGTCGTGACGATTTCATTTGTAATTCTATGAATCTCATCTGTTTCTTGTGATAAATCATTTTCAGAGTTTCCAGAATCAGAAATGGTTTCGCTTTTCTTTTTACATGAAGAAATGTTATCAATAGCAATAATGATGGGATTACCCAAACTGTCTTCAATAACTAGCACAGAATCTGAGAAATCAACAATTTTGCCAGTTGTTGTAACATTTGGACTTGCTACTTCAACTTCGTCACCTAGATTGAAATATTTCTTTATAGTTATACTATCCATAAAAATCATTTTTATTTCATTTGAGGCTTTTACTCATTACGTAGTACTTGTGCATCTGTTGTTCATTTACAAGTTATAATACACACTTAAAGATTCCCACTGTTCGATACTCCGTTTCGCTATCAAGTTCTATCGTGTCATACTCTTTGTTCAACGGGATCAGTTCTATCTTCTCGTGCTCCCGAGTGCCGTCTTCATAATACTTCCACACACTATGATATTTCTTGATGGTAAAGCTACAATCGTAATCGGTGTCTTTCCCCTTGCATCGAGTAAGAACAATGTTCCCCTCTCGTGAACCAGCATTATTGGGGCCATACAGTTCAAAAACGCAGAGGTCTCCATCATGAATCTTATCCAACATGGAGTCTCCCTTGGCATGTACAATTATCATGTTTCGATTAGCCCTGAAACCAGCTTCAGAAATATCTACCCATCCTTCTGCCTCTTCCTCTGGAATCATATTATAATCATCAAAGGAACCACACGCAGCTCGAACTGAATAAACAGGAAGGAATTGAATATACTTTTGTTCATGAGGCACATCCTCTGCATCCAGAATGACTATCGTTGCTGAAGAATCATGAGGCTCTCCTTCTTCTGTTACAAGATCTATCTCAAACCCTCCTTGCAAGATGAACTTTCGTAGCAATTCGTCAATCTTTACCATCACCTTTCGCATCGGAAGTGTCGTTCCCTCCTTTTGTTCGAAGTAGGCTTTGGCTTTCTCTAAGTCCATAGAATCTTTTATTGGCTTCAATAGAGCGTTAGTGATATCCGACTCAGAAAAAACGCTCCTCATCGCATCGCGCAGCAGTTCCGCATCTAAACCGAGAGCATCTGCAAAACGCTGTGTGCGATTGTCACGTGCTCGGGTCTGGTATTCTACAATATAGTCATGGAAGGACTTGCCTTCTTCCAACTGTATATCGCCATTCAAAAATTCCGTTAAGAAGACATTGGCATAAGTCTGTTCTTCCTGAGAGAGTGTGGCAAACGATTTGTGCAAACTATTAAGAAGCTTTTGCTGTTCTTTCGTTGGAGCATTAGCTTGCAGTGAACGCACATATTTTGTAAAGTTGGCGTTCATGTAGTCTGTATTTATCTTACCTGTGGCTAATTCTGATATTTGAGTGTCGATATCATACTGAATACCGTCATCACCGCCTCCGCCACCACCGGTTGCCAGTTCATGATAACGTTGTAGAAGAATGTTATAAGTTTCCTCATCTATCTGCACTTCTATAGTGCAACCGTCAGGCATTGTGGGATTAAGATTGTCCCATGTGAATCCCTGAAGGCGGGAAGCATACAAGAATTTATTAAGATGCTGAAATCGTTCAGCAAACATTGCCTTATCAGCCTGCTCTTCTGGCAGATGTTCAAAGTTCTCAATGCCACAATCATCAAATAAGTCACGAATCTCAACGAATTTCTGATTTAATCTACGCAAATTATCTGGTAGTTTCAGCACAAAGAGATCGTAGGGTTTATCTCCAGAATAGAGTTTGAAAGCATCCTTTACGTTGCGCCTCATTGAGTGAGGGTAACGGTAATAACGAATTATGCCATTCTGCTTATCTATTCCATTCAGTCGGTTTGTGCGTGAAAAAGCCTGAATCAGATGCTCATTCCGAAGTTCTTTATCTAAATAAAGCGTATTTACCCACTTTGAATCATAACCAGTCAACATCTGCCATACTACGACAAGAATGTTCAATTGCATATCAGGTTCAAGATTCAAATATGGTTTCTTGTGAGCTAACCGTTGTGCCAGATTCTTCTTAAAACTCTTGTGCTGAGCCAATTTGTATTCTACTCCGAAGTTTTGTTTGTAATCCTTAAAGATCTCAACAAGAGCCAATTCTTTCTCTGCCTGTGTGAGTTTACGACCATTACCATCCTCATCTTCGTCACCACTGAAAGACCCTGGGTCAAACAGACATGTCACTTTCAAGTGTGGCATCTCTTCTTTTAGCAAATGGTAATAATCTACCGCTTCTGCAATGCTGGATGTAGCCAGAATGGCATGGTATTTATTACTGAGACTGTTGTGCATCCAACGTCTCTTAATATCCGACACCACTGCACGACGATGCTTATTTGTATCATAGTTGATAGCATCGAATTCATCCTCTATTCCTTTATGGTATTTACCTTTGTCGTCTTTATAGCCAGCCATCGGAACATCGTTCATGTATTTCAGATAGGCTTTCTTAGTCCGTTCATTGGCAAATGCCTCTGCTTCTGATGATACATTAGCTTTATCGAAAGCAATAGCTTGGCGTACATCAAACTCAGGATAAGTCTCTACCATATAGGGGTCGAAACCCAACACGTTGTGGTCACGTATGCCATCGGCAATGCTGTAACGGTGCAGCAATTTACCGAAGACATCTGCAGTTGTCATTCCACCGTGACTATTCTCGTCGCGTATTGGTGTACCAGAGAATCCAAAGAAGATGGCATGATCAAGAGTCTGTTTGATGTTGATAAGCATGTCACCGAATGTACTGCGATGGCACTCATCCACGATGATGACTATATGCTTGGAGTTAATTTTATCAATATCAACTTTCTTTGTGTTATCGCGACGTATCCGGCTAAGCTTCTGTATAGAGGTGACGATAAGAATCTCACCATTTTCCTCAGGTGACTTCAACTTACCAACAAGCGAATCGGTGTCCTCTGTATCGTGAATATCAATTGTGGCATCGGTAAAATTAGCGTATTCCTCACTTGATTGTAGGCCAAGTTCAATACGGTCAACAAGAAATACCACCTTGTCTGCCAACTGCCGCTTTGCGATGAGTTGTGCAGCCTTGAAACTTGTGAGCGTTTTACCGCTACCAGTAGTATGTTCGATGAAACCACCATAAATGTCGTTTCCATCCCAGTGCATTTGGTTGACGAGTTCCACCTTTTTCGCTATTCTGTCGGCAGCATAGTATTGGTATGAACGCAGCACTTTCAATGTGTTGTCGCCTTTGTCAGCTACTGTATAATAGCCTATCAGCTGGTGAGCCATCGGTATAGAAAGAAAGGTCTCAGCGATATACTTCCAATGTGTCTGAGGACTATTGTCGGCATCTGCCCATTTGAAGATATAGTCTTTATTGAACTTAACACCCATACCTGGATTGGCAAGGTAACACATATCTTCGGGCTTCATTGCTACAAATATTTGAACGAGTGAGAAAAGCCCCTTGCTATAGATGCCCAAGTCGCTGTAGGTTTGCAACTGTTCTACTGCTGTATGTAGATTAACCTTCGAACTTTTCAGTTCAACATGAATTACCGGTAATCCATTAATGAGGAGCATTACGTCGCCCCTTCTGTCTCGCATAATGGGGTCTGCTGTAGGGAACTTCGGTTGACGAGCTATCTGGTATTTCGACCTACCACGGGCTATTTCATTACGATCAAAGATGTAAAGTGTAACAGTCTTTCCAAGCATTTCCTTATGCTCAGGGTTGTCACGAACTATCATCAATTCACCATTCGTAATCAACTCGTTTTTCTGCAATGGAGTGACGGCATTGTTAATTTGCTCCATAAGTTGACCGATTTCACCTTTGGTCAGCGGATAGTCACTCAAACGTTCCGGTTTGCGGTTGTTATTAAAGACAATGTTTGCCCAATTCTTTATCAAATCATCTTCTGAAGGATTGATAAAGACGTCATCTACCCAGCCTTTTTCCTTTACCAGCAGATTGACCAAATCTTTTTCAAACGGAAGTTCATGTTCGTATTCGTACATAACATCAATTTTTAACGACGCGAGTCCTATACATTATCAACTAATGAGAATAACCTAATGTCTTCTACTCCTAATAGAAATTAGTCTATCGAGACATGAAAAGAAAGATGCAATTTTCTCTTGTTCTTTTATGTCTTCAGGAAAAACGACTGTACCAGACAGTGCACCTTCATCACTTACAAGAAGAGTATTCTTAGCACCTTTGTTCACTATTGGTCTTAAATAATTATTCAAACGGTTATCAGATGCGAAATAAGCCTCTACAAAAACAGGGTTTACATTTGGAGATACGCTATATACTGCATACAAAGCAGAAACTATTCCAGATGTATCTTGATTTGCTTTTATTATGCCATAGGGCTGATTCTTTAAAGGGGACTTTGTATATATTACGCTATTTTTATGTGTGACTTTGTAATTCTTTAGAGATGCCCCTGCAAGAGACTTTCCCTGATGTTTGATTTGATTAACTACTCCACTCTCGTTTGACACTGAAAAAATGTCGTATTTGGAATAGCGCTCTTGTTCATTCTTTTCTACATACACTGTGAGTAGATCACTTAACTTATGCTCTACCCATTTACCAGAGAATCCTTTGAAACGAACTTGAGGTACAGATTGACCTTGTTTGGGGAATAATTTTTCGAGTGAAGCAAATTTCATTAGTTCAAGCAAGCCGTTAGAAAGGGTATGTTTAAATTCGTTATATGATAGCATATCATAGTCGGATCCTGTTAAATCATCAAGCATTTTTGATAATTCAATACTTGCTTCTGCGCCCTTTTGTTCAATTTCAACCAAACCAGTCTTGTACTTTTCCACTAATGCAATTACTTTTTCGGTCATTTTTTCAATTATGGCATCTGGAATCGATGTGAGATGGTTATGAAGAGGTACGATCCATTTTAACCGCAGTAACATAAGAACCTGTTCGTCTGTCAGATTCTCGATTGTTGTTTTAGTTCGTTCATGAAGTTCTTTTTCTAGAGCAGCGATATCTCTTTTCAATATCTTTACCTGTTCTATTTTGAGAACAACCTGTAAAAGAACGCATTCAATACTATCTTCTGGAAATTGATATCCAAAACGAATGTCGTTGATTCGTTGTTGTACGTTCTTTTTTGAATATGTTCCGTCTTTTGCTGGTTCAATGGCAGCCCAATCAACAGCGCGATTGGTGTTTATAAATGACTGCTTTTCCGCTTTCTTCGCCTTTCGATCCAACAGACTAATATACTCTAAAAGAGTATCTATCTCTTCAGATTCAATACTATTAAGAGCTTCTGTGACTCCATCGTTCACTTTGTCCATGTCAAACTCAGTATTATCATCATTGAGGTAGGCTTCTTTATCTTCTTCTGACATTTCCTGAATTAATTCTGTAAAGGATGCTATTGTGCTGTCCAAATTTCCTTTCAGCTGTTGTAAGGTATCATAATTGTCTTTTAAAAGAATCTTCTGTACAAGTTCAAAGGGTAGAATATGGCCTTTCCAGCCTTTTTGAATCTCTTTGTCATCCTCATCTTCCTTGTTGGATTTCTTGATTACCATATTGGGATCAACAAACTTGGCAGCCTGAAATCCTTCGGTTTGCAACATTTCAAGATCAGCAAAGATTTCCACCCACTGGTTATCAAGAAGCTGATAGGCATCATATTTATCTATTAGTGGTTGTTCACTTAAACGACTATATAGGTCTTTAGCGAGAATGCTTTCTTCTTGATGAATATCCAAAGATAACATGTTGTCAATTATCTGACTGTCTAAATACTTGGGGAGAGATTGAAGCTTTTCTGAAATGGCATTTTTCCATGCTATTACATCCGCATTTTCTCGTATACTTCTATTCACATCTTCTGAAGAGAGATATGAACATGGAGAATTCTCTTTGATTTGAAACAAGTTTCCTTTGAGCGAAGGGAATGTCTGCCAATAATTACTCAAAAGATCTATTTCAGAGTTTGGAATATTTCCAAACATTGTAGAATATGCATCCCAAGTTTCGAGTGGGTCTGAGGAATCGATATATCTAGGGATATAAAGGTTATAATCATTCTCATATATGGTTTTACGGCTCACCAAGCGTGAAAACTTAGATGTTTCTGTTCGAGAAATAACAGCATCAACTATCCTCCGTATGTCAGAAGCAGTTAGTTTGTTCTTTTTCCCTACCTTAATGGATAGTCTTGATGCATCAACCATTAATACATCTGTTGAAGGGCGATGTCTTTTTAGAACCATAACAAGTGTCGCAATAGGAGTCCCAAAGAAAATATCCGCAGGTAAACCAATAATTGCATCAATATTATTATTATCTATAAGATTCTTGCGGATGTTATAGTCATCGCCAGGACGGAACAAAACTCCATGAGGTAGTACAATAGTTACGATACCATCATCTTCAATATGACACAAATCGTGCAATAGAAAAGCATAGTCGGCCTTTCCACGAGGTGCCACGCCATAGTCCTTGAAGCGAGGGTCTTCTTTTTTGCCCTTAGGGTTCCATCTCTGAGAATAAGGGGGGTTACTAACAACGGCGTCAACAGTCTGTTTGGAATAACTGCCTTCAATAATCTTTCCTTCTTCATTTTCATTGAAGAAAGGCCAGTCGTCTTCCAATGTGTCGCCACATCGAACAATAATATTGTCTGCGTCAATGCCACGCATAACAAGATTCATTCGTGTCAGGTTATACGTATTCTTTTTCAACTCTTGGGCATAATACGTTACCTGGGATTTGTCTTTTTTATATTTAGCAACAGCCTTACCGATATTGATTAGCAAAGAGCCAGAACCACTCGTTGGATCATAGATTGAGATTTTCTCACGATCTTTCAGGTGGTCGGCAACAATCTCTGCCATAAGTGTAGCAACTTCGTGAGGAGTATAGAACTCACCGGCTTTTTTTCCTGCATTGGCTGCAAAGTTCTCAATCAGATACTCATAAATGAAGCCCAATACGTCATAGTCTTGGCTACCATCAGTTGGTATATCCTTAATTAATCGAATTAGCTTTGTGATAGCTTTGGTTCGGTCTGCAGGAGTACCACCTAAGTTGGTAATTCCCTCAGCAAGAGTCTTGAAAATATCTTTGAAAACTCGCCTTTTGTTAGGTTCAGAGCTGATGTGAGTGGTAAAAGCATTTAATGCATCAGTCACATTCGAGACGCTGAAATCCACACCTATACTGAGCCATGTAGAGAATAAATTGTCATAGGAGATAAAGTATCCAAGGTTGTCCTGACAGTAGCGTACGGTTTCCTTATCTTGATCGTTGAGGTCATTCTTGATGTCCTCATCCGACCAATACGCCTTCTCTTTCAGGTGTCGGACCTCATTATCAGAGAGAAACTTATAGAAGATGAAGCCCAGAATGTAATCCTTATACTCATTGGCCTCTATCTTCGATCGCATCTTATTTGCTGATGCCCATATCTTTGCTGCTAATTGTTGCTTATTCATTGTTTTAACTGCTCGTTCTTATTGTTTAAATCTCGGGAATCGGGGTTGTTCGTACAAGATCGTTAATTTCACATTTCAGGCAACGTGAAATCTCAATCAGGTTTTCAAGGCTAGGCTGGGTGGTATTTGTAACCCACTTGGAAATTGTGGCAGGATCTTTGCCTAATCTCTCTGCAAGATCCTTGTTGCTCATCATCCGCTCTGCAAGCATCACCTTGATTCGATTCAGTGGTTTATTCTCCATAAGTTATACCTTAATATATATAGTTTGCGACAAAGTTAGTGATTTTTTTGCTAATTCAGCACGATTATCACAAAAAAATCGCCATTATCATTAAAATAATGGCGATTTTGTCAATTTTGAGAGCTTCTAAATACCAAGTCCTTTTTTCTTCGTTCCATCCCAGTTGGTCAGTTCATCAGCATTGCCATTACTGCCACCAACAGACTGGCCACCTGTTGAGAGTCTCATTTCTGATGCGAGCTGGCCTATACGTGTTACAGCGATGTCCCATTGGAATCTGCTGATACTGCCAACAATGGAGCCTGCCATATCAGCGATATCATTTGCTGCCTTCATGCGATCAGCCCCGTGACAAGGATTGAGACTATTAAGCTGGCATTGGGCAATGATGCCCTGACCAATCGTGTGTTCATCGTCATGATTGAAGATAGATGCTGTACTATGAGCCCAATCAGCCAGGGCCTGAGCTGCTTTCTTGACAACATCATGGAGAAAGTTCCAATGCTCGTATGCTTCTGAGGCACCCGAAAAACTAATGAAACGCTCTATATCAGCAAGACGGCTTTCTGCCTCATTTGCTCTCTTCTCTTCACGATTACCTCTTATAGTCTGCTCCTGTGCTTTCTGTTCTGCGGCATCTGCTCTACTTTTTTCACGGGCTACTGCTCTTTCATCAAGTTCCGAGATACGCTCTTT
>OCTW011573043.1_pt1 | contig 23702 bp, 5 predicted proteins | sample 1539671 | NCBI WGS metagenome assembly OCTW01 (sample SAMN02144230, study PRJEB22623) | gut metagenome | biome: sheep rumen | host: Ovis aries | place: New Zealand | reverse complement strand
TGCCGTTACGGCTTGCGACATTACCGATACTTGGGATAACAACTCGACTTTTTTCAGTACGAAAACCGCATATAACGACAGTAAGCACGTTCACCCTGCGGGCGTCGTGTTCGGCGCGATCAATAACGCCGCGAAAGTAACGTCTTGTAACGTGGAATGCCTCGGCAGCGCGATCTCCTTCGGTCTTGTCGGTTCGAACAACGAAGGTTCGGTCGCCGGATCCTTTATCGGAATGGTGGAACCAAATTGCGCGGGAGCTGCTTTGACCGGAAACTTTGTCAGGATCAAATCCATGACCAGCGCATTCTTCCTTAAAGTAAACGATCCTCTTTCGATGAGCGGCGTTGCGGACGAACTTCTCAGCGGCAGGTGGGATCGTATCCGTTTCTTCTCGGGCGGCTTCGTCGGAAAGAGCCGTACGTCGAAAGGACTATCCATTGCGAATAACGTTATTTATATAGACGGAGACAACGGCATTGTGGAAGACGGCGTGGACTTCGATAACGAGTTCGACGCATTCGCCGGCCTCTTCTGCGGAAACAGCGATCTGGACGGCTTGATCGGAACGAATAACTGGCTCGTCAGGCGTCTTGCCGAATGCAATACGGATCGAGAAAGCAGAAATACGATGCTGACGTCGCGCATGAACCACTTGAATATCTTCGGTTCAGGCGGAATTACCGCCACGCCGACTTCGAGCGGAACCTCTATCACCATAAACGCCAAAGAAGATACCTCTCCGTTTTACGGTTGGACGAGCGAACCTTGGTCGGCAACGCCTACCTTTACCAAAACCAAGAACTATACCCTTTCGGGAAAGAGCGGAACGACGCTTTACGCGATGTTCGTTGATACCGATATTCGCTCGGGCGGCGAGCTTACGCAATTTGCTTACGACGTAAACCTCATTAAGGAAGACGTTTGGGCGCAACTCGGAACTTCCAATTCCGATCACCGCGCGTATTTCTCGGGCGCGCAAGGCGTAACGCTTTCCTGGCTGGACGTTAAAGTCGGCAATGACTTTACCGTTTCGAGCGGAACGCCCGTCATCGAAGAATTCAGAGGTAAATTCAATGGGCAAGGGCATACGATCACGTTTGCCGCGGGTTCCGAGATCTCGCACGATTATGAAAAGAAACCCGACAATAATAACGATGATGATCCTTATTACTCTGAATATAATACAGGACTGTTCGGAGAAAACTACGGAACGATCACGAATATCAATATCCGATTCGGCGCCTCGATCATGGAAACGAGCGGCGTGGAATACAAAGGCAATGCAGACGACTTGCCCAATAAAAAAGTAACATATGGTGACGAGAGCGAGATTAGTAATAACGTTTATACCTATCAAAATTTCGACGCGCAAAAGTCAACGATCCTTTCGCCCGATTCGCTGGACGCGAATTCTTGTTACGTTTATTTCTTTACCGGAAACGATTTCGATTGGACGAGAGGAACGAAAAACCCCGGCTATGTGGAGGTTGTTCCGTATAAAACCAAATGTATCGTCGTAACGGGGAACGTGGGCGCTCTTGTAGGTAAAAACGTAGGAACGATCTCGTACGTGGATCTCGAGATATCCAAATCCGCCTATATTCTCGGCGCCGCCGCAAATTCGAACGTGGGCGGATTGATCGGATTGAATATAGGGTATTTTAACAACGTAAACGTAACCGTTCGCGGAAAACTAAACGCTCGCGCGAAATATATGGCGAACGTCGGCGGCATTGCCGGACAGAATAAGCTGAGTACGTCTTTCGAAAACGTCAGCGCGTATATTGCGGGCGAAATCAACGTTGAGCATATCGCGACTTATCATAAAGCTTCGTATTACCTGTATGAAAAAGTCGAAGCAAAACACGGGAGCTTCGATATGGATGAGGACAATCTCATCGGCGGAAAACTTCAAAATTATCAAAATTCAGCTCCCAAGTATACATATGCAATTTTTGCCGAAAATCAGCTCGGAACGAAAACGGAGAAAATTTTCGGAGCGGAAAAGCCCGATCCTTCTTCGGGTATAACGGAGAAATTCGGCGGAGATTCCTTAATAATGCATTATCCGGCGGAGTTGTTCGGAGAGCAATCCGTAGGCGTGATCTTCGGGCGGAACGCTTACGCTTGCTCGCTCGTAAACGCCTCCGGTTCTTGCGGTATCAAAGGCGAGTTTAATACCGACACGATCCACTGCGATTCCACATATAACGTGTACGTAGGCGCGCTTGTCGGAAAAGTGCAAGACAACGCGCTCGTTACGTTCCAAAACGCTTGGGCGGTCATGCCGTACGAAGAGTATTTGAAAGAGGATAACGGCAGAGCGATCGTCGGAAACAAAGCGGGCGACAGCTCGAATTCCAGCGCAAGCAGAGCGTACGTGCAAACGACGATCGCGGTCGGTCGTCCGACGGACGGAAACATTGTGTTCAGCCTCGAATCCAAAGAGGGCGTTACGTTCTCCGGATGGTACGAGATCAAGAACGGCGTTCGCAAGATGGAAACGAACGGGCTGGACGGAAACGAGTTTACGCCGCCCAATCAAAACGAAAGCGGGAAACTCTTTATCGTGGAAGTCGTTCCTCTCCAAATCTTCGAAAAAGCGGATTTGATGAAAATCGCTTTATCCACGAACGAGGGAAGAACGTATGAGGGCGTGGAATTCAGTCTCGGAACGAATATCGTTCTCGATTCGAACTATACGCCGATCGGAACGGAAGCGAACCCCTTCCTCGGAAGCTTGAACGGAAACGGATTGACCGTTCGTTTGAATAACGTTTCGAGTTCGGCTACCCTCGCCGGTCTTTTCGGGTGCGTGGGTGCGCAAGGCGTCGTAAAGAACATAACGGTGTGGGTGGAATCCGCAACGGGTGCGGCTTCCGTTCAAGCGGCGGGCGCCGTGGCTGCGATCAACTGCGGAACGATCGGGCAAGATTCCGCTTCCGCCAAAGTATATGTAAAGCTCACCGCGCAACTCACGGGAAAGATCGTAGGCGGAGCGGTCGGCGAGAACCGTAATCTTTTGCAGAATACCGAAGTTCTCTTTACAAACAACGGCACGAACTACGGCAGATTGCATTCGCTCTCACCCGATATCGGCGACGAGGGGATCGCGGGAGGCGCGGTCGGATATAACAAGAAAACCGACGCGACGCCCGTTGTTAAAAACGTTATCGTTAATTTCTATTTGGACGCGGGAACGATGGGACTCGTTTCTTCGCAAAGGAAATACGCGCTTGGCGGCGTTATCGGGAGAAACGGGGCGGAAACCGCGGCGTATTCCGTCGTGTCGATCGTAAGCGCCGGTTACTTTATGAACGGTATGAACGGCAGCGACGGAGATAACGGAAAATATCGCGGTTATATCATCGGATATAACGAGTCCGTACATACCGACGCGCTTTGGTGCTTGTATCGCTCGATTTCCGCGGAGGGAAATTCCAAAACCGACCCCGCTTTCGGAAACCCGCTTTCCGTTTATCGCGAAAAGGGCGATTCCGCGCCCACCGTTTCGAACGCGGCGGTTTTGATGAGCGGAACGAACTATGACAAAGCCAATATTCTGATTCAATACGGAAAGGGCGAAATCAGCGTTTCGATCGTAAAATACGTGGCCTCGACCGGCGCGCTCGGCGGACAGATCCGATTTAATTCCGCAAAATACGCGGACAGTTCGATCTTAAAAGCGGACGATCCCGATTTTTACGATTACGTCGCTTCATTTGAAACGGGCGAACTCGTAACGGTTACGGACGGAAATACCGGAACGGTTTTCTCGCCCGCCGTGGGGCTTTCCGGAAAAGTTTTTTACGCGGGCTTCCAAAACAATATGATCTCGAACGCTTCCGATTATAACTACGTTGCGAACAAGATCAACAAGGATTACAGGCTGTACGTTCGTTATCAGATCATAAACTCCTTCAAGTTGGACGCTTCTTCCTCTGCCACGGCGATCGGCAAGGACGTCACCCATCCTTTCCTCGGAAGCTTAAACGGAAACGGGTTTACCGTAACGCTCGATTCCGATTCGGATATGCACGCGATCGTGAACGTGCTTGGAGAAAAAGATAAAACGCCGTATGCCGAAATCAAGAATTTAAAGGTACTTGTTCAGTCTGGCTCTCGAACGGTCTCGACTGCGACGGACGCGAACCGCGGTTTCTTAACGTACGACAATTACGGAACGATCTCCGGTATAACGATGACCGTCAGAGGCTATATCTCGAACGAAAAAGGAAACGGCGGCGCGATCGCGGGGCTGAACAGAGGCATTATAGAATCTTCGAACGTTACGTTTGATTTCGCGAACTATCTCGGAACGGAAGGCAGGGGCGCGATCCTCGGCAAATACGTGGGCGGTATCGCGGGTATCAACGAAGGCGTGATCGGAAGCAAAACGGCGAGCGCGGTGTTCGTATCGATCCTGACGACGAACGGGCAGCAAGGCGCGCTGTACGGTTCGACCGCCGCGGGCGGTATTGCGGGCTTGAACCGCGAAAACGGAATCATTCGTTCCGCGATCGTAACGGTAAAAGGCGTTCTTGCGGGCGGCGCGGTAGGCGGCGTAACGGGAATCAATCAGGCAACGATCGAAGACGCGATCGTTTCCGTGGAAAAAGGATCGATCTATTTCGCGACGAACTCATTCGGCGGTATTTCGGGCGAAAACGAAGGCGCGATCGGAAACGTTCGCGACGATTTCGACGAAGTCGTTAAAGCTTACGTTTCGGAAAGCCCGAGCTACGGAAGCGCTTATGCGATCCCCGTTGCCGGAACTTTCTCTTATACCACCGCCGCGAGGAAAACCAAAAACTTCGGCGTGATCGTGGGGGTTAACAAAGCGAACGGACAGATCTTCTCTTGTCTTGCCGAACTTTCCGCCTCGTCTTACGCGGAAAACAGCGCCGGTCTTCTTGCCGGTCAAAACTCGGGCGGAATTTCTTATTCTACCGCGGAAAGCACGAACGGCTCCGCTTTGTCCGCGAAGTTTGCGGGCGGCGCGGTAGGCGATCATTCGGGAAGTTTGGTTGACGTTCTCGTTACGATCCGCGGAAATGTCGGATCAAGCGCGGAAGGCGCGAACGGCATCGTAAAAACGACCCACGCGGGCGGTTTTGCCGGTCGCTCCACGGGGTTCGTTTCGAACAGCGCGGTTACTTGTTACGCCGATTTTTACGGCGACGCGACGGGTCTCGGCGCTGCGACGGCTCCTTCGGGAAGCGCGACCAACAGCTGGATCCAAATCAGCAACGCGACCGCAACGCCCACCTCGGGAAGCGAAGATACCGGTTTTAACGCGATCCGCGTTATGAACGATACGCTCCTTCGCGTTACTTTGAACTATACCGTAAATCTCTTTACTTTCCGCTCGATGATAAACGGCGTAAAGGGTTGGTACACGGATATTTCCGCTTGGGATGATAACGATGAGGGCGTATTGACCGAAGGTCTCGTTAATACTTCGACCTATTCGCCGAAGAGCAGCGTTCAAAACTTGAATATCCATCTCAGCTATACCGAACTTCGCATTACATCCGCAAGCGGGCTTATCAATCTTTCGAATTTGATCAACAGTCGCGATTATTACAGGGGCGTGCTCTTCGTTCTCGATAACGACGTTCAAATCAACCGAAACGGGATCCTGCGCCCGATCGGTTCCGCAGAACATCCCTTTAACGCGATCTTTGACGGCGGCTATCACAAGATCACCTTCGCGTCGGGCAGCGCGATCAGCGGAACGGAATATACGGGGCTTTTCGGTTATACATCCGCTTCTTCCGTCGTTCGCAATTTCATTCTCGATATTGAAGAAGGCGTTACGATCGGCGGCGTAAACAGCTTTGAGATCGGCGCTCTCGCCGGGAGAAGCCTCGGAGAAGTCAAGAACGTGTTCGTGAATTTGTCGTCCGGTCTCGTTTATAACTCGCAGGCGCGCTATGCGGGCTCTTTCGCGGGTTATGTTTCGGGCGGAAACGCGATCAATACTTGGATCAGCGTTTTGAACGGAAAAGATAAGATCGTCGGAAACGGAACGGAAACGGAGTTCTTCGGCGTAAATAACATAGGCGTTCTCGGATTCGGACTGACGAAAGTTTCCTTCCTCTCTTCTTACGATCGCGATACCGATCAGGATATTCGCGTTAAGTATTACGTCCCGAATGGAGAAGGCGGAAACGCAACCTATAAGAGAACTTGCGAAGCTTATTTCGAAGGATTCGGCGGTTGGTATTCGGATATCCGTTCGGGAGAATTCGCGATCGCGATCCCGAATTACGAAGCGATCATCGGCGAATTGACTTACAATGCGGACGATCTCGACGTCTCCCTTTCCACTGCGTATAACGTAAGCAACGTAAGGGTCATTCTCTCCTTTATCAATCTTTCGATTGCAGACGAAAAGGATTTCGTTCGTTTTGCGAGCGATATCAATACTTACGGCGACCAAGGCGCCAAGTTTACCCTCTTGAACGACATTACCGTGGATTTCTCGCAATGCGAATCTGTCGGTAGCGCGGAAAGACCTTTTACCGGACTGTTTGAAGGAAACGGCCACGTGCTCAGCGTCGTTGGCAGTATGATCAAGAGAGATTATGCCGGTGTGTTCGGTTACGTAGGGCGCGGCGGAACGGTCAGAAACGTGCATATCAAAGTGATCGGAGAAAACGTTAAGATCGGAGATAATTCCACTTTGTACGCAGGTATCGGCGTCGCGCTTTTGAGAGGCGAACTCAGAAACGTCGTCGTTTCGGCTCGCGCGGACACCGTTGTGTTTACGACGCAAGGGTTGCCTTCGTCCGGCGGTATTGCGGGAAGGGCGGAGGACGGCTACTCTATCAATAACGCGTGGCTCGTTCTTGCGGAAAACGCAACGGTATTGAATCCCGTCGGTTTGGATACCTACTATATCGAAAACCGCGCGACGAAGGGCGAAGGCCGCGTTATGCAGCAAGTCGGCGTGGGCTCTTTGATGATCGAGATCGAATCGGACGGAACGAAGATCACCTTCGATTCCACCGAGGTGGATGAAGACGGTCGCGACGGATTTTACGGTTATATCGATAACAATAACGTAACGGACGAGGTCGTTACCCCGATCCACGACGGCGGAGCCGGTTCTTCTATCTACGTTTGGACGGTCAAACCCGGCGACAGCGTCAGCAACGATATGCTTGCCGTGTTTATCAATAAATACGTGTCGAGCTTGGACGATCTCGAACGCGTGTCGCAAAACGTGCGCCTCGGAAGAAACTATCGCGGAATCACTTACGAACTAACGGCGGACGTTACGCTTTCCGCCGAAGGATTCGAGCCGATCGGCGGCGAAGTCGTTACGGGAAGCGGAACTTCTTTCCTCAATTACGTGGAACGCGATTTCATCGGCGGCTTTGACGGGAAAGGCCATACGATCACGATGCCCGAAGGGCTTGTTATCGGCGCGCGCTATGCGGGTCTTTTCGGAAGAGTGGGCGAAAGCGCGAGGATCAAGAACCTGACGATCCATTGCAAGAGCCGTCTCGGCGTTGATACCGGGGTCAATACGACGCGCACGATCTACGCGGGCGTTCTCGCCGCTTATGCGCTCGGCGGAAGCTATCAGAATAACGTTATCATTCTCGATAAACTCTCTTCGCTTTACGGTTCTGTCGGAACGGGTCGCACCTTCGGCTATTTGCCGAGAAGCGCGGGCAACGTCGCTTCGAATTGTTGGGTCGTTTCGTATAACAGCAAAGCGAATTACGAATTGAACGCGGAAGAGATCAAGTTCAATCGATCGTTTGTTTCCGCTTCTTCCTATGCGGACGAAGGTGCGAACCAAGGCGGCGTTAATAACATAATGGTCGTTGCCGCGGGGCAGGTGGGAGTGATCCGCCAGCAAAACGACGCTTCTTCCTTCCACTTTACTTACGGCGGGACTTCCTATTGGTATCCCTTAAACGAGTTCTCGGGAGACAGAGCGGCCGCGATCGGCGCTACGGGCGGGCAGTACTCTCCCGATAAAACGCTGACGCGCGAAGGCTTTAACGTCAGTTTCCTGAACAGCGAGATCTCCACTCTGCAAGGGCTCAAAGAGTATGCGAAGAACGTAAACGACGGTTACGATTTCTACAAACTGACCTTTACCTTAACGCGCGACCTCGTTATCGGAGAAGGAGACGGGTTTGAAGCGATCGGAAACGAAAGATCGGGAATGAACGGCGTCTTTGACGGGCAAGGTCATTCGATCCTCTTATCTTCGGGCGCCGTGATCGGAGGAAAGTACGCGGGTATTTTCGGATACGTCAAAGAAGACGGAACGATCCGCAATCTTCGCATCGCGATCGAAGGCGCGCTCGGAAACAACGATTATACTTCGACCCAAGTCGAAATGGGTGCGGTCAATACCCTGTTCGCGGGCGCGATCGCCTATAATAACGGACAGATCGAGAACGTGATCGTTATTTCTTCCGGTGCCTCGCTTCGCACGCTGAACGGCGTTTCGGGTCTCGTAATCGGATACGACAATACGAACCTCGTAAGGAACGTGTGGGGATTGATCGACGCGTCCGATCTCGTTCTTGCAGTCGGCGAAGCCGGCACGGGCGATACTTCGGTCAACACGATGAAGATCGTCGGTATCGGAACGATGGACGCCTCTTTTAGCGACGTGGCGCACGGCGATTACAGAGTCAAGTTCGTTTCCACTTCCGCGGTCCCCGTTATGGGCTGGTTCAAGTCCTTTGAAAAGAGTTTGCAGATCTCCGAAGCGATGCTCTCCGGCGGTGAGCTGAGAAACGGCGACGCGGGCTATCTCGTGGCTCCGATCGGCGAAGCCGCCGCCCGCTACGAAGTCGCCGTCATCAAAACGACGATCGAGAACGCGGAAGAACTCATCGCGGTTGCGGAAGACGTAAACGTGGGCGGCTATTCTTTCGAAACGTTGATCTTTACGCTCGGCGCGGATATCGAGATCCCCTCGATTACGACGGGCCGTTACGTTTCGATCGGAACGGAAAAATATCCGTTTAAGGGAACCTTCTCCGGAAAGCTCGGAAACGAATATCATTCGATCACGATCCGCGAGAACTATTCGATAAACGGTATTTTCGGCAATAACGCGGGCGAGATCCGCGATTTGATCGTTCGCGTAAGCGGAACGGTCGGCGAGGTAACGAGTTCTTCCGATCATATATACGGAACGGTCGCCGCCGTCAATAACGGCGTTATTACGGGAACGTTTGTTGAGATCAAAGAAACGGGCAAAGTCGTCGGATATACGGCGGGCGGCGTCGTAGGAAGAAACAACGGAACGCTGAAAGATTCCGTTGTCGTAGTAAAAGGAACTATCCTTGCCGAAAGCCGCGAAGGAAATACGATCTCCGCCGGCGCTCTTGCGGGTATCAATTACGGAACGATCGAAGGCAGCGAGAATTTCGAAGAATGGATTTCGCGCGGGCTACTTCCCAAGGCTGCGCGTTACGCAAAAGAAGGGAATGCCTTCGTTTTAAGGCAGTACGATCTGGAAGCGAACGCGTTCTTGTACGGAAAAGTGTCCGCTCTTTCCGGCGCGCAAGGCGGCGTAGCAAATGCGGGCGGCGCGATCGGAAATAACTATCAAGGTTCCGCGAGCTATCTTATTACGTACGTTATGAAAGGCGGACTCGTGGAAGCGAATTCCCTGACGAAAGACGGCGCGCGCGCAGGCGGTCTCGTCGGTTATACGCACTCTTCCGTCAACCACAACGTTGTCTTCTTGTTCGGCGACGTTCTTTCTCCCTCTCTTGCGGGAGGAACGGCCGGTTACTTGGACGGCGTAACGGCAATGAACGTTTGGCAAGTTACGGATAACCGCGTAGTGGAAGCGGCGGGCGCCGGAGCGAAATCCGTAAATACGTTGAACGTAAAAGGAAACGGAACGGTCAAAGCTTCGATCGATACGACGGCGAAGAGCGTTCTCTTTACCAATATGACGGACGATAACGGCAGTAAGCTGGACGGCTGGTATCTCTCTTCGGGGATCCAAGTGGACGCGGCTACGGGTAACGTGGGCGAAAACGAAAATACCTTCTTGCCTAAGAGCAACGTTCAAAATAAATACGTTATGGTCGTGTTCGTCAATACCGAGATCCGTACGGCGCAAGATCTTGCCGATATGGCGTCTTCCGTCAGCAGCGGACTTTCGGGCGAGGATATCGTGTTTAAGTTGATGAACGATCTGACTCTTTTTGCGGGAGACCTGACCGAAAACGTGGGAAGCGAGAACTATCCGTTTAACAACGTGTTCGACGGGCAGGGATATACGCTGACCGTAAACGACGGCGCGATCCCGGGAAGCGAGTACAGAGGAATCTTCGGTTATACGGGCGGCGCAAGTTTGATCGAAAACTTAAACGTCGTCGTAAAGGAAGGATCGTACGGTTCCGAAAGATCCTTGCATACGGGCATACTCTCCGCTTATGCGCAAGGTTCGATCAAAAACGTTTCCGTAACTCTGGAAACGAACGCGAATCTCATGGGTCAAGCGGTCGGTACGATCGCGGGTTATTCACTCGGAGCGGTGGAAAACGTTTCCGTCCGTTTGGAAGGTTCGATCAAAGCGTTCGGCAGCTCGAACACGAACGTTGCGGGCGGCGTGATCGGCGTTAACAACGGATCTTTGGAAAAAGTCGCTCTCGAGATCCTCTCCGGCGCTTCTATCGGCGCGGAAGGTTCCGCAATGGCGTACGTTGGCGGCATAGTGGGCGAAAACTATACGGGGATCGCCCGCGCGACGGTCGCTTATGCGGGTCAAATATCCGTTGCCGCTTCGATGAGTCCTTACGCGGGCGTCGGCGTCGGCTTGAACCTCGGATATCTCGATAAATGTTATATCGAAGTTCTCGGCGGAACGATCGAAGGCGGCGTCAGCGGCGGCTTTATCGGAAATAACGTAAACGCTTTGACGGATAGCTTGATCAAAATCGTAAATGGTTCTCTCGGCGGAAGGGACAGCGCGGTCGGTGCCTCTCTCGTCAGGGACGAAAGTAAAGTCAATAACGTTTGGGTCTATACCGATTCTTTGAGCGAGATCTCGAATTGCGATCTCATAAACAATATGACCTTTGAAGAAGGTTTGCTCCTTTCCTGCCCGACGGCGGCGGACGTCCTTGCGGGCAAGATCTCCTTTACCGCGAGCGTTTCGGATCTGACCGATTCTTTTGCGATCTTCGCCGAGATCCGAGATGGAGAAGCGAAGGTCGGTTCGGGCGCGCACGTTAAAAACGCGGTTTACGACGGATCGGATCTCTCGTACGTCACCTTCGACGAAGACTCGGACGTCGTTACATCGAGGCGCGTTTCCGGCGTTTCGGCTATGCTTTCTTTGCGGAAAGCGATCGGCAGCGGAATGGAACTCGCCGCTTTCTCGAGCGCGGTCAACGGAGGTGCGTACGCGTTCCATAACGCCGTGTTTACGATTGCAAGCGACTTTGCGCTTCCCGCAAACGAGCTTTTGCCCGACGGTTATTTCCGAGCAATCGGAAGCGGGGAGGCGCTCTCGTCGTCCGTAACGATCGAAGGATGGCATCACGTTATTACCGTGGGCGATACGACGCTTACGGGCGGCTTATTCGGAACGACTGCCGCCGCCATTCGAAATATCGGGTTGCGCCTTACGAAAGAGGAAGAAAACGCTTGCTTTGCGATGAAGAACGACGGCTCGATCCGAAACGCGGTCGTGTATCTCGAAGAAGGGGCGGAAGTCTCGGGCGCTCTGTTCCAAAGAGACGGTTCCGGCTCGGCGGATAATCTCTTCGTCGTAACGCGCGTAGATTATGCGCTCGGCGTAGGATCGAAAGAATATGCGGTGATCCGCATAAACGGCGTAGGCAGCGTTGTCCAAGGCGGAAACGACGCAATGATGTTTTCCGCCGAAACGGACGGAACGATGATCTTTATCGGTTGGACGAGAAACGGTTCGATCTTCTCTTCCGATCCTTCTTTTGCGTCTTCGAACTGCGAAAAAGACCTTTATACGGCGGAATTTGTTTCCACTTTGATCGACACGACCTATAAATTGACCGTTCTTTCCGACGCAGCCGCGCTCGGCTATACGGGCGAAGGCGTAACCTTTACGCTCGGCGCGGACGTCACCGCTCCCGCACCTCTTTCCGGGTTCAAGACGAATGCGTTCAAAGGCGTTTTGGACGGCAACGGTTATTCGCTTATTTTCGAAAGCGGATTTACGGATAGTGCGCTCGGACTTTTCGCCGGCACGATCAAAAACGTCAGAATGGATCTTTCGAACCTTGCTTCCGGCGTTAAGATTTTCGAAGGCACGGCGAAAGTAAACTTGGAAAACGTCGTGTTCGTGGAAAACCGCTCGGTCCTCTCCGTGGGAGCGCCCGTCAGCGCGAAGAACGTTTACTTTGAAACGTCGAACGCTTCTTTGTACGAAGCATTCAAATCGATCGCGTCCTATCGCGAAAACTACTCCATTATTTACGGGAACGGACTCGGCTCGATCGCTTATTCCTTCGGAGATTCGATCGGCGCCACGGCGGCGGATACCGAATCTCAGGTCTTCGCGGGCTGGTTCGGCGAGCTCGGAACCGTTCATGGATCGGTTTTCCGCGAGAAGAGATTGGAGCTTTCTTCGCAAAGCGGAAACGGCTATATGCTGAATTACGTGAATCGCACGCTCTCTTCCGCGAACGATCTCGATCGCCTCTCGACGGCGGTTCTCGGCGCGTTTGATTTCGACGGTATTACCTTCCGCGTCGCGGACGGCGGATTTACCGTTTCCTCTTCGCTCATGACCATCGGCAGCGAAACCCATCCGTTCAAAGGCAGTATCGAAGGCGGCATAAACAGCGTGATCCGCTTTGCCGCGGATACCGCCCCCTTGATCCATACGTTATACGGCGCTCTGAAAGACGTTGCTTTCGAATTTGAAAGCGGCTGTATCGTAAAGGGAGCGAGCCCCTGCCTTGTAAGGATAAACAGAGGCTTGATGAGCGGAGTCGTCGTCTTGGCTTCGTCTGCCGATCCCACCTTTGACGGCGGCTCGGCGCTTTGCGGTATAAACGGCGGCGAAATGAGAAATTGCTGGCTCGTAACGGGAAGCAAGGAAAGCGCGGTCGGAGAGGGTAGCCTCATCGGCGTAAACGAGATCCGCGCGGACCTCAATACTTTCGTTTCCGTAACCTATCAAAAAACCGGCGTAGGTACGAGAGTTTCTTTCGAATTTATGCCGCTCGTAGGTCATTTCGTTTGCTTGTATGATTACGAAGGGAACGTGGTATTCCCCGGCGCTTATAACTACGGAACCGGATTCTATACTTCTCCCGAAAGCGCTTCCGGACAAAAATTCGAGGTCAGAAGCATTCGTTCGATCGCGAAGGAAGACGAACTCGTGTATCTCGGCTACCTGACGGCGGAAGGCGCGCTTGCGGAAGGAAGCGTGATCTCGCTTGCCGGCGATCTGACCGTTCGCCGCAACTTGACCCCGATCTATTTCGACGGGATCGTTCTCGATCTTGCGGGATACTCTTTGACGATCAACTCGATGGGCGACGGGAATTTGTTTACGGCGCGCTCGGAAGACGGTACGTTCCGAAACGGCGTCGTGTACTTAAAGAAAGGTTACAACGGACTTTCCGTAGCGGGTGCGAAACTCGAAAATATCGTTCTTTCCTTGTCCGATTCCGGAATGATCCTTCCTGCTTACTCGGTAAAGGGCGCGATCGTTATGACCTTCGATCAAGCGTATAAAACAAGCCTTACCGCGGAAGCGGGCGATTATGGTTTCGTGTATTACGAAAAGGGCGCGATCCTGAACGCTTCCTTCTCGAACGGAACGCCCGTCTTTACGGGATCGGATAACGACGCGTTCTATTTCAGCGCGATCGTATCTCTCTCGGAGACGGAAAAAGAGGCCGTTTACGCGCCTTCTTCCGTCAACGATCAAACCGATTTCAACAAACTTGCCCGCGCAAACGAAGTTTCTCCGAATCACCTCGCCGGTTCGTCGATCACGATAACGTCCGACTTCGCGGCGGACGGCAATACGCTGCTGCCTCTTCTCTCGTTTAGAGGCGCGATCTCGGGCGATAGGACGATCACGATTACGGGCGGCTCCTTCCCGAGCGGTATCATTACCTTAGGCGAAGGCGGCTCGATAAACGGCGTGGCGCTCGCGCTCAAAGGCGTTTCGCTTTCCTCTTCCGCCGTTCTCGGAGAGAATATTTCCCGCGTTGCGGTCATCGCTTATCACGGCGCACTTTCCGAAACGCACGAAGAAGAAAAGTCGGCGTATTTGAACGTGTACGGCGAAGGAACGATTTCCGTTCAATTCGGCGAAACGCTTCGTTATGAAGCGACCACGCTCGGCAATTACGCGCTTCGCGCTTGGAAAAATTCTTCGGACGCGGAAGTAAATCAAGATGAGAACGGCGATCCGTTATCGATATACGAGGGAAGCGAGCCCGTGTCGGCGTACTTCGCGCTCCGCTATCTCGTCAGCGTTCGTTATATTGGCGTCAGCGAAGACGAAATCAAGAACGAAAGCGCGAATATGCCTTCTTTCAGCGGACTCGGCGTGTATTTCGCGGATGAACTCGAAGCTACCGGAAACAAAATAGAAGTTAAGGTCAAAAACATCGGTTCCGGCTATATGTTCTGGGGCCTCGGCGCAACGACCGCGTTCGAGACCGTTTCGAAAGACGCTTCCGACGCTTGGAAGTATTCGATTTCCTGGACGGCGGGACATTACGATATCGTTTTGACCGCGGAACTTTCTTCCATTCCGATGGAATGGGTCTCCGAGACCTATCGCGCTTCCGCGATCGCATCGTCCACCGATTCTCTCAGCGCGATCACATCGCGCGCCGAAAGCCTCGGTTACAGCGTCGTTTATTCCTATTCGCCGCTCGGGGCGACTCCGCCGCTCGTAGGCGGACTGCCGTATCATGCGGGTAACTACCTGATTTCCTATCGCGTACACGCGGGTTCAAGACAGCTTTGCGACGCGTTCTCGGGACTTGAAATCCTTCCCGCCGAGTTGACCTTTAAGAGCTTGGCGATCAAGGATAAAGTGTACGACGGAACGACCCGCGCGGAACTTCTCCCCGGCAGTATGATCATTGACGGCTTCAAAGGAAACGACGAAACGTTCGTATCCGTTTCGGGAATTGTTTTCTCGTTTAAGGACGCAAACGCCGAACAAGGAAAGCTCGTATATGTCAGCGGAGACGCAAAACTCGTTTACGATCCCGAATTTGACGAAAGCGGCGCGAATCAATTCGCCTATCTCGATTATGTCTTTGACGGCGGATCCATTTCTTCCGCGCAGGAAGGTTTGATCCGCGCGAATATCGAGCGCGCGACCCTGGAACTTGAAGTTTCCTCTATCGAAGTCGATTATCTCGCGCAATTCGAAGGAGCCGCCGTATTCTATCCGACCGTAAAGAGCGGACTTCTCGAAAAAGACAGAGCCGCCTACGAAGCGGTCGCTTCCACCTTGATGACGCGCGAAAGATCGAATGAATTTGACGCGGGAGCGTATCGCATAATCGTGGGCGACAACCTCGCGCTTCCGAACTATAACGTTGTCATGACGGGTAAAGAAGCGTATTACATCGTTCGTCCTACCGAAGTTAAGATCTTCTTCGATCTCGACGAGATCGAATACGGCTCTTCTTCCTTCCGCCCGAAATATCACGTTTGCGACGGAACGGAATGCAGTAGCGGTTGCTCGCATAAGGGGATGAGAGAAGGAGACGAACTGTACTTCGATTCCATCGTTTATAACGCAGGCGGAACGCTTTTGCCTTCCGAAGAACGTTACGACCTCGTATGCCTCTTCTCCGATCGCAATAAGAATTACGTCGTATCGGCGTCGGACGGTTACGAGATCGAGGGCGGCAGCGCCAAGGCGATCCTCAAAGCGGAGAATGTTTTGCGTGTTACTCCGAAAAAACTGTACGTCGTCGCGGATGAAGATAGGAACGTCAAGTTCTTCGGAAAGAGGAACGAAACCATTTACGCTTCGCTTTCTCAGGGCAATTCCTTCGTGGAAAGATCGCATAAACTCGTTCTTTCGAGAGAAGAAGGAGAGAGCGTCGGTCGATACGCTCTTCGCTATGGCGTTACGGACGCGAACGGCGAGGATATCAGCGATCGTTACGAGATCCTATCCGTTAAAGAGGGCGGATATTATTACGAGATCAAGAAAGTCGCCATTCGCCTGAAACCCGGAAAAACGACGGTCAATTACGGAACTCCCGTCAGCTCGATCAAGTACTCAACCATCGTGGGCGACGGTAGCATTACCGTTTCCGATCTTTACTTTGCGATGTTCGGAACGGAAAAGAAAGACGCGACGCTTTCGGATGTCGGCGTAAGAGCCATCGTCGGATTTGACAGCGAAACGATATTGAACGTAGGCGAATATGACGCAGTGTTCAGCGCGGAACTCGTATCGGACGAAGCGATCAAATGTATTTCGGGCGTAACGATGCAAAGCGGACAACGAATGGTCATCGTTACCAAGAAGTATCTGACCGTAACGATCTCCGACTTCACCAAAACGTATAACGGCGTCAGCGATTTCAGAGAATCCCTCGTCAGTTTCAAAACGGAAGGACTGCTCGAAAAGGATAAGAGCGAGATCAAGGTCGTGTCCACCGGATACGACGTCCAAAACGCGGTTACGGTCGGCAGCTATAAGATCAACGGAACGTTTGCCTTGCAAGCAACGAAGACGGGAGACGAAAGCCTCGTTAACAACTATTTCATTCAGGTCGTTTCGGGTAACTTTATCATCAATCCCGCTTCGGTCAGCATCAAAGCGGAAGTCGGATATTATGACGATCAAGGCTCGTTTACTTCGGCGTCTATCGAAAGAGGAGATCTCGAATTCTTTAATACGATCTATTACGGAGATAACAAGGCGATCCTGCGCTTTACGATCGAAAAAGGAGGCGCTTTCATAAACGTTCCTGCGGGCAGCAGCGACAAAGAAGCCTCCGACGCGATCGCGTCCGCGCTTAAAATCTCCTATAACAAGCTTTCGAAGCTCGTGCCTTCCGACGGCAAAAAGACCATCGACGAGCTTGGTTTGATCTCTGCGAATAATAACGTTAAGGCAACCTTTACCGCGAGCGTGACGGTCGCGCCCGTGTCCATTATCGTTCGCGTTGTTCCCTCCGAAAAGGTGATAGGCGAAGTGGACCCCGGCATTTCGTACGTTTTGATCGCGGAAGATCCTTACGACGATTTCAAGGAGATCAAGAATTACTTCGACCTTGCGGACGGAACCTTCGTCGTTTCGATTACGGGAGACAGAACGGAGGGCGAAACGCTCGGCAGCTATCATTATTCGAACGTGAAGATCGACGTTGTAAACGCCTACTCCGGCGAATCCCTCTTCGATACTTCCACCGATACGGGCGCGGCGTTTAAGGGAAATATCTCGAAAGAAGGTGTGTCGAACGCAAAACTCGAGATCCGTCAAAAGTCTTTCATTAAAACCACGATCGGAAAGATCGTGATCTACGGAGGCGCCGTTCTCCTTCTTGCGGCGGGAACGGTGGTCGCGATCATCTTGATCCCCAAGGCAAGAAAAAAGAGAAAACTCTCTCCGAAACCCAAAAAGCCCAAAAAGAATAAAAAGAAAGGGGAAAAGGACGAATCGGAGAAAGAGAGCGAAAAGGGCGCGGAAGAAGAAACGAAGGCTGAACCCGAAGAGACGGGAGAAACCGTTTCCGAAGGCGAAAGCGCGGGCGAAGGGCAGGCGGAAGAGCCGTCCGAAGCGCCGTCCGAAGCGCAAAATTCGGCGGAAGATCCCGAAAACATCGCCGATTCCCTTGACGGCGAAGAAAAGGAAGAGCAATAATGAAAGCGTAGGGCGGCGGAAAAGCCGCCCTCGTTCCCTCGGAGGCAAAAATGACCAAAAGAATTAAGATCACGTCAAAGGATATTGCGGTTGCCGCTTTGTTTTTGTCCTTGATCTTGCTCTTCGTATTCGTACCGATCAATTTTATGGGGATCGACGTTGCGTTTATTCCCCTGATCGCGATCTTTATCGCGGCGGACGTGGAAGGGTTTGGAATGGGACTGTTCTCGGGGCTGTGTTTCGGACTTGCGTCTTTGACCTCGGCGTTTCTCCGTCCGGGGCTTTTATCCCCGATTTTTTATAATCCTCTCGTATCAATCGTGCCGAGGCTCATCATTCCGATCTCCGCTTATTTTGCGTTTAAGCTCGTTAAGAAACTTTTGAAAAACAGAAGCGACGACGCAAGCACGTTTATCGCAAGCACGGTTTCCGCTCTTTGCGGCGTCGTAACGAACACGGCGCTCGTCGTATCCATGATGGCGGCGTTTAACTTTGGGAAGACTTTCGGCGGCGTTACGATCGGAAAAGCATTTCTTGTCAGCCTTCTCGGCGTAAATTTCGTGATCGAACTTGCTTCGTGCGCGCTTATTACGCCCATCGTTTGTACGGCGCTCCGTTTGGCGCTCGGGAAAGACAAGAGAAAGAAAAAGTCGCCCGCTGCCGAGGACGCGGCGGTGAATATGCCGGAAGGGCAAGAAGCCGCGCCGACCGAAAAAGGGGAAGAGAAAGAATAAAAAACGAAAGAATGGATCCTATCGATCGTTTACGGGAGACCGACGGACGTTCCGTCGGTTCTTTTTTTTGAAAAAAATCATTTTGCAATAAAAATAATGCTTGCAATTTGAAAAGTCGCGTGATATGCTTAAATAGCCTAACTGTAAGTGACGGTATCTTTTTTGCGTGAAAAAGTGCCGTTTGAGAGGAAAAATCGGGCTAAAAAAGTGATTTTTTAACGGAAAATCGGCGAAGGAGGAGGTTATGAAAGAAAAATATCTCGAAATCGAAGCATTATTTTTATCCAAATACGCAACGCCTTCTTCGAGTTCCAAAGGGCGCGAGATCCCGATCCCGCCCTGTCCGCTTCGAACGGAATTTCAGCGCGACCGCGACAGGATCATTCACAGTAAGGCTTTCCGCCGCCTGAAACATAAAACGCAGGTTTTTATCTCGCCCGAAGGCGACCATTACAGAACGCGCCTTACGCATACGCTCGAAGTTTGTCAGATCGCGCGTACGATCGCCACGGGGCTTTGTTTGAATCCCGATTTGACCGAAGCCATCGCGCTCGGGCACGACGTGGGACATACTCCTTTCGGACACGCCGGCGAAGACGTTTTTTCGAAGATCCTCGGAAGACCTTTTCGGCATAACGAGCAAAGCAGGCGCGTCGTTGAGAAACTTGAAAACGACGGGAAAGGGCTGAATCTTACTTGGGAAGTAAGAGACGGGATCGAGAACCATAAGCTCGCCCTGCACCCCGCGACGTTGGAAGGCAGAGTCGTCAGTTATTCCGACAGGATCGCTTATATCAATCACGATATAGACGACGCGATCATGGCGGGCGTTATAACGGAAGATCGGATCCCGAAAGAGGCGGTGGAAGTTTTGGGCTCGACCAAGAGCCAGAGGGTCAACACGCTCGTTCTCGATATGGTGAATTATTCTTACGATAAGCCCGAAGTCGCGCTTTCGCCTGACGTGCAAACCGCGCTGAACCGTCTGTACTCCTTTATGAACGAAAACGTGTACGCGTATCACGCGGCGAAAGGGGAGGAAGCGAAAGCGAAAAAGCTGCTTGAAACCTTGTATTATTATTACTTCGAGCATTTTGACGAGGTGCCCGAACCCTACCGTACGATGTCTCAAACGGACGGAAAGGACGTTTCCGTTTGCGATTATCTCGCGAGTATGACCGATCGTTACGCCGTGGCGACGTACGAGAGGCTGTTTATTCCGAACGATTGGAGAAGTTGATGGAAATTCGGGGTGTGGACGGAAATTTTATAGAAGAGCTGAAAGGGCGTTCGGACATCGTGGACGTCGTCTCTTCCTATGTTCCGGGACTGCAAAAAAAAGGCTCGAACTATTGGGGAAATTGCCCGTTTCATCACGAAAAGACGCCGTCTTTCTCCGTTAATCGCGAGCAAGGCTTTTATAAGTGCTTCGGCTGCGGAAAAGGGGGCGACGTTATCTCCTTTATTATGGAAGAGGAGAATATGACCTTTATGGAAGCCGTTCGCCATCTCGCCGAAAGGGCGCATCTCGAAGTTCCGAAACGCATAAACGCGGAAGACGAAGCCTTCAAAAAACAAAAAGAAAGGCTCTTCGCCCTTACGCGCGATACCGCAAGGATCTATCACGCGAACTTGAAAAAACCTTCCGCGGAAAGAGCGGTCGAATATATTTCAAAGCGCGGGATCTTTGAGTCTTCCGTTCGAAAATTCGGACTCGGCTATTCGGATGGTTATACCTCTTTGATCGAGGATTTGAAAGCGCTCGGATATTCCCGTCAGGAGATGCTGAAAGCGGGAGTCATACAGGAAAGAGACGGGAAGTTCTTTGACGCGATGGCGAACCGACTCGTTTTCCCTATTATCGACGCGTTCGGAAAGGTAGTCGCCTTCGGAGGACGGGTTCTCGGGAAAACCGATTTCGCGAAATATAAAAACACGGATAACACGGTCCTGTTTCAGAAAAACAGAAACTTGTACGGGTTGAATATGATCAAAAAGCTTCGCCAAAGAGAAAAGGTTTCCGACCTTATTATGGTGGAAGGATATATGGATACCCTCGCGCTCGTTCAGGCGGGAGTCGAAAACGTCGTTGCGAGTATGGGAACGTCGTTAACGGAAGAGCAGGCAAAACTTGCGAAGCGTTACGTGGAAGACATATATATTTGTTACGACGGCGACGCGGCGGGGCAAAACGCAACCCTCCGCGGCTTGGAGATCTTAAAGAATCACGGACTTAAAGTACGCGTTATCTCGCTTCCGAACGGCGAAGACCCTGACGAGGTCATCAAAAGAGCGGGCAAAGAAGAGTTCTTGAAATATAAAAACGCCGCGGTGGAGCTGACGGAATATAAGCTTACGAGGCTCAAAGAGAAACACGATCTGGCTTCTCCCTTCGGGCGTGCGTCTTACGCGAAAGAGGCGGCGAAGATCGTGTCCGAACTGCCGAGCGGTGTGGAAAGAGACGTGTACGCCGAGTTCGTTTCCAAACTGACCGGGATCAATAAATCGGTCGTAACGTCGGAAGTAAAAGCGATAGAAAGCGCGGGCGACGCGTCCGCCGTTGCCATTTCGGCAACGACTAGCGCATCGGACGCAAACGTGGAGGCCGCCCGCTTCGTCATACGGGAATGTATTATGGGACTGGAAAAATGGGAAAATTACGCCGATCTGATGCCCACTCCCGCTCTTCGATCGGCGGCGGATTACTTAAACGAATGCGCTTTGAAAAGCGCCCCTCCCGACGTCGGAACGCTCTATCACGTTACGACGGAAGAGGAAGCGGATAAGATCATAAACCTGGACGCAAAAAGGTACGAAGGCTCGGAAAAAGCCGCTTACGAAGATTGCTTGTTACTCCTTCAAAAAGAGTATCAAAAAAGCAAGATCGCGGAATTAAATGAAAAATATAAGCTGAGTACCTCGGATGAAGAAAGGTCAAAATATATGAAAGCGATTGCCGAAGAAGAAGCAAAATACAGGAGGTCTTATGGAAGTAAATAACGAAAAAGAAACCTTGTTGCAGGCGCAGATCGATAAGATCGTGGAGACGTTCAAAGCAAAGGGTAGCATTCCGGAGGAAGATTTGGTCGTTCGCTTGCAAAAGCTCGACATAACTTCGGAAGATATTGAACGCGTTTATGCGGAGATCGAAAAAGCGGGGATCAAAATAACCGCCGCGGATGAAGAAGACGTAAAACCGGACGCGATCAATAAAATGCTCTCCGACGTTTCGGTGGATGACGCGGTCAAGCTTTATTTGCGCGACATCGGCAGCTACGCGCTTCTTTCCGTGGACGAAGAAAAAGAACTCGCGAAAGCAATGGCGAACGGAGACGAGAACGCGAAAAAGCGTCTTGCGGAAGCAAATCTCCGCCTCGTCGTTTCCATCGCGAAGCGCTACACGTCGCGCGGAATGGCGTTTCTTGACCTCATTCAGGAAGGCAACCAAGGTCTGTTGAAAGCGGTCGAAAAATTCGATTACACGAAGGGCTTTAAGTTCAGCACGTACGCGACTTGGTGGATCCGCCAAGCGATCACGCGCGCGATCGCCGATCAGGCGAGAACGATCCGTCTCCCCGTCCATATGGTCGAGACGATCAATAAGACGACCCGCGTTACGCGCACGTTGACCCAGCAACTCGGGCGCGATCCCACGACGGAAGAGATCGCGGAAGCGATGGGAATGACGGTCGAGCGCATTCGCGAGATCCAGCGCACCGCGCAAGACCCCGTTTCTCTCGAAACCCCGATCGGCGAAGAGGAAGACAGTCACCTCGGCGATTTTATCGAAGATACGACCGCCGCGCAGCCTGCCGAAAAGGCGGAGCAAAGTATGGTCAAAGAGCAGTTGATGCAAGTTCTTTCCACCCTGACTCCGCGCGAAGAAAAGGTTATTCGCATGCGTTACGGGCTTGACGACAATCGCGCCCGCACGCTCGAAGAAGTCGGACAAGCGTTCGGAGTAACGAGGGAGCGTATTCGTCAGATCGAAGCGAAGGCTTTGAGAAAATTGCGTCATCCGAAGAGGAAGGACAAGCTTCGCGGATGCGTGGACAAGTGAGATTGATCCTCGGGAAAAGGTTATCTTTCGCGCTCTCGCTCATCGATCCCGTTTCCGTTCTTTGCGACGTAGGCACCGATCACGGGAAACTTCCCGTCGCCGCGCTTCTCGAAGGAAGGGCGAAAAGGGCGATCGCGATCGACATCAGCGAAAAGAGCCTCGCAAAGGCGAGCCTTCTCGCGATAGAGCAAGGCGTAAGCCTCGATTGCAGAGTCGGAGACGGACTTTCTCCTATAAAAGGAGAGAGGGCGGATTGCGCCGTGATCGCGGGTATGGGCGCGCACGAGATCGTTAAGATCCTTCGCGAAAGAGATTGCGAAATCGGAAAACTTGTCTTGATCCCGCATACGCACGCGCCTCTTCTTCGCGCTTATTTGCAAGAGGAAAACGTGCGGATCGTGCGCGACGCGTACGTAAAAGAGAGCGGGAAGTTTTATCCCGTTATGCAGGCGGATCTTTCGCTTCCTTGGCGGGACCATTCGCTCTACTTCGGAGACGGGGATATGGACGGCGCGGAATACGCCGCCGCCCGACTGAAAAAAATCGAAGAGCTTCTATCTTTGAAAGAGGACGAAGCGTTAGAGGAAGAGAGGGAGATTTTGCGATGCGTACGGTAAAAGAAATTCTCGAACTGTTTGAAAATTTGTATCCATTCGATCGGGCGCTGTCTTACGATAACGTCGGATTGATCGTCGGAAGAGGCGAGAAAAAAGTTTCGAAGATCCTTCTTTCTCTCGACGTTTCGCTTTCCGTTATCGAGGAAGCGGCGCGCGAAAAGGCGGATCTCATCATTTCGCATCACCCGGTTATTTTCCGCGAGATCAAAAGGGTAACGGACGAGAGCTATACGGGCAATCTGGTTTTATCCCTTGCGGAAAAAAATATAGCGGCGATCGCATTGCATACGAATTTCGACGCCGCCGAAAACGGAAACAACTACCTTCTTGCGCGCGCGCTCGGAGCGAAAGACTTTGCCGTTATAGACGACGGCTTCGCAACGGAATTCGATCTTCCCGCGGAATGGGAATTGTCCGAGCTGAAAGACTTCGTAAAGAAA
>OCTW011611682.1_pt1 | contig 23707 bp, 19 predicted proteins | sample 1539671 | NCBI WGS metagenome assembly OCTW01 (sample SAMN02144230, study PRJEB22623) | gut metagenome | biome: sheep rumen | host: Ovis aries | place: New Zealand | reverse complement strand
GGCCGCCTCTGTGTGCGTTTCACGGCGGGAATCCGGGACCTGCGTGTCCGTTCGTTCCGAACAGGCGGCTCTCCGCCCGAAGCGGTTGCGGCCGGATGCCTCTCTGGTTTATGATAGGGGGCAGTCAGGGAGGAACGATATGCAGGGAATCAGCCGGAAGATGGAACTTACGCTGACGCCGCCGTCGTCGGAGGACGCCCGCGACGAGGAAACGAGACTTTTGGAGGCGATCCGGGAGGCGTGGGACGGCGGGGACGCGGAGCCGGAAGAAATGGGAAACGGCGGGGAGGAGACGCCGATTCGTTTTCAGTATAAAGCTCTGCAGAGCCTCCACGGTGCGCTGGTCCGCGGAGAATGGCGCGTCACGGCGTCTCTTGCCTTCGACGGACTGGCATGGAACGTGGTCGGAGTCGAGCCGGGCCGGACGGCCGCGGCGCATTACGGCTGCGCGGTGGATCTCGGAAGCACGACGGTTGTGCTCGATCTGATGGACTGCGGGTCGGGGAAGCTGCTCGATGAGGAAAGCGGATACAACCGCCAGATCCGGTTCGGCGAGGACATTCTGAGCCGGATTTTCTGCTGCAAGGATCAGCCGGAGCGGCTGAAGGAGATACAGGAGGAGACCTGCGCGACGATCCGGGAGCTGATGGACCGGGCGGCGGAGCAGACCGGAATCCGGCCGGAGGACTGCATCTCGATGGTGATCTCCGGCAACACGACGATGATCCACTTCCTTCTGGGACTGGATCCCTTTGGCGTGTTTCACGAGCCCTACGCCGTGGCGGTGCTGGATCCCGGCTTCATTCCCGGCTCCGCGCTCGGTTTCCCGATCGCGGGGGAGGTCTACTGCGTCCCGGGACGGGCCAACTATCTCGGCGGCGATATCGTCAGCGGCATGATCGCGACAGAGATGTACCGGAGGACGGATATTTCGGTTTTCTTTGATATAGGGACAAACGGGGAACTGGCGGTCGGCGGCGCGCCGTTCCTTCTGTGCGGCGCCGGAGCGGCGGGACCCGCGCTGGAGGGCGGAAGCGTCAGCACCGGAATGCGGGCCGGAACCGGCGCCGTGGACCGGATCCGGATCGATGGAGATGCCTTTCATTATCATGTGATCGGCATGCCGGAGGGAGCGGAACGGGTCTTCGGCCCGGCCGAAGACCGTGCCGTCCGGGAAGAAGCGGCGGCGCCGGACGGCCCGGCGGCCCGCGGCATCTGCGGATCCGGTCTGGTCGATCTTCTGTCGGCGCTTTTCCTTCATGGCTGGGTCGATATCCAGGGATCCTTCCGGGAGGAACGGAGCCCGCTGATCCGACGTGAGAGGCGGCCGGACGGCGGAGAGGAGACGGCGGTCCGGTACGCGCCGGGACTTGCCTTCTCCTCGCAGGATATCCGGGAACTGATCCGGACGAAGGCTGCCGCGGCCACGATGATGGAATATATTCTGGATGAAGCCGGCATCGGGCTCGGCGACGTCAGCCGCTTCTATATGACCGGATCGTTCGGCACGCATGTGGACAAAGAGTCGGCGGTCAGCATCGGCATGTACCCGGATGTGCCGCGGGAGAGGATCATACTGGCCGGGAATACATCCCTTGAGGGAGCGCGGGAGATTCTTCTGAGAAGGAGCGCGCTCAAGGACGTCCGGACCGTGCTCGCGCTGATGGAGTATGTGCAGTTCGGCGCGGTGGCGAACTTCGTGGATCTGATGCAGGCCGCGTCGGCGCTGCCCCACACGGATATGAGCCGTTACCCAAGCGTAGCGGAGAAACTGAAGAGGATGCAGGATGAAGCTGTACGAAAAAAACAAGAACAAGAAGTGGATGAATAATACGATCGCGCTCTGCGCCGCGGTTCTGTTTTATCTCGTCCTCTCGCGGCTGGGCACGATCTTCGGCGGCATCGCGGCTTTCTTCCGATTCATTTCCCCGGTGCTGGCGGGGATCGCCTTCGCCTACATCATGAACCCGATGGCGGTCCTTCTGCAGCGGGGGCCTCTGCGGGGAATGAAGCAGGAGCGGAAGCAGTGGATCGTCGCGAACGTGATCACGATTCTTGTCGTGCTGCTGGTGCTGACGCTGATTCTGGTCGCCGTGATTCCGCAGCTGGTGGAGAGCGTCCTCGGCCTGATTAACAATATGGGCTATTACGCGAAGGGCCTCACGAAGATGCTGAATGATCTCAACGCGCAGGCGGCCAGCAACCGGATCGATATCAGCAAGCTGACCGAGGCCGGCGAAAACCTGCTGGGACGGCTGACGTCCTATGTCAGCGCTCATTCCGGCGAGCTGATCAGCACAGTTTCCAGCGTGGGCAGCAATGTAGTGACGGCGGTGATCAGCTTCATTCTCGCCATCTATTTTCTGATGGACAAGAAGCACCTTCAGGCGGGACTGAAGCGCCTCCTGTCTCTGCTGCTGTCAGACCGCGGTTACCGCAACCTGATGGGCTTCGGGCGGAGATGCAACGCGATTCTCGTCCGCTACGTCTGGTGCGACCTGCTGGACGGACTGATCATCGGCTGCTCCAACGCCGTGTTCATGATGATTATGCAGATGCCTTATGCGGCGCTGGTATCCGTCGTCGTGGGTGTGACCAATCTGGCGCCGACCTTCGGCCCGATCGTCGGCGGCGTGGTCGGCGTGTTCGTTCTGATGCTGGAGAATCCGTGGCATGCGCTTGCTTTTCTGATCTTCACGGTCGTGCTGCAGACGATCGACGGCTACGTGCTGAAGCCGAAGATGTTCGGCGGACTGCTCGGCGTTCCCGGCATCTGGATTCTCATCATGATCATCATCGGAGGCCGGATGTTCGGCGTGATCGGCATTCTGCTGGCGATCCCTGTGGCGGCCATTCTTGATTTTGTCTATAAGGAATACATTCTGCCGGCGCTGGAGCGGCGGAAGGCGCGCAGAACGAAGGAGGAGGCCGCCGGCGGCGCGGAGAACGGGCGGCCGGACTGAATCCATCGATTCTTCACAAAGAAGACGCGGATTCCTGATACAATAGGAGCATAAAGCGCCGGGGAAGCGCGGAACGGATCATCGGCTGATGAATGACGGAAACAGACCGCGGTCCGGCGGCGTGACGCGTCCGTCTGTGAAAGGCGGTAATCAGCAAAAGACAAGGGGAGAGGAACGTTGACAAAATTACGGAAATGGATTATCGCGCTGGTGATCGTGGTGCTGGCCGCTGCGGCCGTCCTGATCGGGATCCAGCAGTATTATCTGAGACAGCCCGGATACCTGAAGGGAACCACGTTCAACGGGGAGGATATCGCGGGGAAGACGGCGGAGGAAGTGACTGACGCGAACGCGTCGAAGTACAGCACAGCCAGCAAGAAGGTGGAGATCCGCGAGAAGGGAGAGGTTTCCATCGACACTACGCTGGAGTCGCTCGGCTATTCCTTTGACCGCGATTCGCTTGAGAAACTGATGGATGAAGCCTATGAGGAGCAGAAGCACAACGTCTTTACGCTGCTGCGCACGCTGGCCGGAGGCTATGAGATTTACAGCGACGAGGCCTATACCTTCGACGAGTCGAAGTTCGACTCGGTTGTGGCGAGCGGAAAGCTGAAGGAACCGCGTGTCGAGACGGAAGACCCGTCCATCGTGCTCGATGAGAGTCAGAACGCCTATGTGGTCAAATCCGGCGTACAGGGCAATATGATCGATGACGCGAAGCTCCGGGAGGCCGTGAGAAAGGCCATCGACAGGACGGTCGGCGAGGGAAGTATCCCGGATACCATTGCGGTGGACATCCCGGACTCGGTCTATACGTCCGTGGCGCCGGTGGGCGACGAGGCCGAGATGAAGAAGGAAGCCGACGCGAAGACGCTGGCGATGCGGAAGCAGCAGATCCTCGATAAGGTGAAGGCTTCCAGCATCACGTACACCTTCGGATCCCAGACGGAGACGCTGAACAGCGACACGTTCATGGACTGGGTTTCGGTGGACGACAGCCTGAATGTGGTCTTCAATGACGATGCCGTGACGAATTATGTGACGCAGCTTTCCGCGAAGTACAACACGCGGTACACCAGCCGTACGTTCCGCACGACGGGCGGACTGACGGTCACGATCCCGGACGGCGACAACGAGTACGGCTACACGATCGCGCCGCAGGCGGAGAAGGCGGAGATTGAGAAGGATCTTCAGACCGGGCAGAACACGACCCGGGAGCCGGTCTACAATTCGACCAACGACTACGGCAATCCGGTTTATCTCGCGCGGGAAGGCACCGACGATCTCGCCGGTACGTATGTGGAAGTGGATCTCACGGCGCAGCATATGTGGTTCTACAAGAACGGCTCCCTGATCGTGGAGAGTGATCTGGTGTCCGGAAGCGTGGCCGACGGCAAGCAGACCAAGACCGGCTGCTTCCCGCTCGCATGGAAGCAGAGCCCGCGGACGCTGACCGGCGACGCCGCCAGCGGCAGCGGCAGCTACTCGACGGAGGTTCAGTACTGGATGCCCTTCTATGAGGGCCAGGGACTGCATGACGCGAACTGGCGGAGCAGCTTTGGCGGCGACATTTATCTGACGAACGGCTCCCACGGCTGCGTGAACCTTCCTCCGGCCGTGGCGGAGACGATCTACAACAATATCGATGTGGGCACGGCGATCATCATCTACAATGAGGACGGTTCCGCGACCCAGGCGGGCTGAGTCCGGACGGAACAGGGAGAGAATGGGATGAAGAGAGAAGAATTTGCCTCGCTTGCGGCGAAGGGCCGGGTGATCCTCGACGGCGCGACCGGAACGAATCTGATGAGGATGGGGATGCCGAAGGGTGTCTGCACGGAAGCGTGGGTGCTGGATCATCCGGACACGATCCTTTCGCTGCAGAGGGCCTATGCGGACGCGGGCAGCCAGATCGTGATCGCGCCCACCTTCGGCGCCAACCGGCATATGCTGGAGAGCTACGGACTTGGAGACCAGGTCATCCGGATGAACCGCGAGCTCGCCGCGCTGACACGGAAAGCCGTGGAGGGGCGCGCGTTTGTGGCCGGGGATATCGCACCGACGGGCCTCATCCTTGAGAGCGCCGGCGGGGAGGCGTCCATCGAGGACGTCTTCGAGGTCGTGAAGGAGCAGGCCGCGGCGCTCGCGGACGCCGGTGTGGATCTGATCATGATCGAGACCGAGATGTCGGGCGACGAGGCGTCCATCGCGCTGGACGCGGCTCTTTCGGCGACGGATCTTCCGGTGACCTGCACGATGTCCGTGCAGGCGGACGGCCAGGCGTATTACGGAGGCAGTATCTTTGACGCCGCCGAGACGCTGGAGGCGATGGGGGCGTCGGCGGTCGGTGTCAACTGCGGCAACGGGCCGGATCAGCTGGAGAGCCTGATCCGGAAACTCCGGGGCATGGTGAGCATCCCGATCATCGCGAAGCCGAACGCGGGTCTCCCGACAATCAGGGCGGACGGTCAGGCTCATTATGATATGGGACCGGACGCGTTCGCCGCGCACATGAAGTCGCTGGCCGCGGCAGGAGCCGGCGTGCTCGGCGGCTGCTGCGGGACAACGCCGGAGTACATTGCCAGAATGGTCCGGCGCCTTGAGGAGGCGGACTGACAGCCGGTGCTCAGAGAAACCCATTTGTTAAAAAAGTGATAAATTCGATCAAACCGCGTGCTTTTAACGCGTATTCATGTATAATAAACAGTGAATGTGCTACCCGTTAACTGTAAATCATTCGAAAGAGGTTATAGAGTATGGCTGAACTGGATTTAAGCAAGTATGGCATCACAGGCGTGACGGAGATTCTGCACAATCCCTCCTATGAGACGCTGTTCGAGGAGGAGACAAAGCCGGGACTTACGGGCTATGACAAGGGCCGTGTCAGCGAGCTTGGCGCCGTGGACGTCATGACCGGTATCTACACGGGCCGTTCTCCCAAAGATAAGTTCATTGTCATGGACGAGAATTCCAAGGACACCGTCTGGTGGACTTCTGATGAATACAAGAACGACAACCATCCGGCTTCCGAGGCGACGTGGGAGGCTGTGAAGGAGATCGCGAAGAAGGAGCTCTCCGGCAAGAAGCTTTATGTTGTCGACGCGTTCTGCGGCGCCAACGAGGATACCCGGATGGCGGTCCGTTTCATCATGGAAGTCGCGTGGCAGGCTCATTTCGTCACCAACATGTTCATCCGTCCGACCGCGGAGGAGCTGGCGAATTTCAAGCCGGACTTCATCGTGTACAACGCGTCCAAGGCGAAGGTCGAGAACTACAAGGAACTGGGCCTCAACTCCGAGACCGCGGTCGTCTTCAACATCACGAGCCGTGAGCAGGTCATCATCAACACCTGGTACGGCGGCGAGATGAAGAAGGGCATGTTCTCCATGATGAACTACTACATGCCGCTGAAGGGCATCGCTTCGATGCACTGCTCCGCCAACACGGATATGGACGGCAAGCATACCTCCATTTTCTTCGGTCTGTCCGGCACCGGCAAGACCACTCTGTCGACGGATCCGAAGCGTCTGCTGATCGGCGATGACGAGCACGGCTGGGACGACAACGGCGTCTTCAACTACGAGGGCGGCTGCTACGCCAAGGTCATCAACCTCGACAAGGATTCCGAGCCGGATATCTACAACGCGATCCGCCGCGACGCGCTGCTTGAGAACGTCACGATGGACGAGAACGGCAAGATCGATTTCGCCGACAAGTCCGTCACGGAGAACACCCGTGTCTCCTATCCGATCGATCATATCGACAAGATCGTCAAGAAGGTCAACGGCAAGTCCGCGGGACCGGACGCAGACAACGTCATCTTCCTGTCCGCGGATGCGTTCGGTGTGCTGCCGCCGGTTTCCATCCTGACGCCGGAGCAGACCAAGTACTACTTCCTGTCCGGCTTCACGGCCAAGCTCGCCGGTACGGAGCGCGGCATCACGGAGCCGACCCCGACCTTCTCCGCCTGCTTCGGCCAGGCGTTCCTCGAGCTTCATCCGACGAAGTACGCCGAAGAGCTCGTGAAGAAGATGGATAAGGTGGGCGCGAAGGCTTACCTCGTCAACACCGGCTGGAACGGCACCGGCAAGCGGATTTCCATCAAGGATACCCGCGGCATCATCACGGCGATCCAGAACGGCGACGTGGCCAAGGCTCCGACGAAGAAGATTCCGTACTTCGGCTTCGAGGTTCCGACTGAGCTTCCGGGCGTCGATCCGGCGATCCTCGATCCGCGGGATACCTACAAGGACGCGTCCGAGTGGGATGCCAAGGCAAAGGATCTTGCCCAGAGATTCCAGAAGAATTTCGTCAAGTACGAGGGAAATGCAGCCGGCAAGGCACTGGTTGCCGCTGGCCCGCAGCTTTGATCCGTCGTTTTGCCATGAAAGAAGACAGCTCCGTCCTTCGGGACGGGGCTGTTTTTTTGGCAGCGCGGAGGCGGACGGCCAGACCCGGAGCGGAAGGCGGAGCGCGGAAGACGGTCCGCCTTTGACAGACCGGCGGGGTACGGGTATGCTGGCGGTATCGGACACATTGGATAGCGGAGGAAATACAGATGCGTGTTGAGTCAAAGTCGGCCGTAAAGAACAGCGTCGTACGGCTGGTTGCGGTTGTCGTCGCCGGAGTGCTTCAGGTCTGGTTCCTTGTCTGGATGATCATGTACTTCGAGTCGGGACACCCGTGGATGAGCACCGTGATCAGCTGGATCACGTTCGCGGTGACGCTGTCGGTCTTCTGCCGGAACATCAATTCGGCGATGAAGATCCCGTGGATCATCGCCATCGCCGCGTTCCCGATTCTCGGCGTGTTGCTTTACGTACTGATGGGACGCGGGCTGAACCGCGGAATCAGGGAGCACTTCGCCGCCATCGACCGGATGATGGCCTCGTATCAGGCGCAGGATCCGGACGTGCACCGGGATCTGGAGGTAGCGGACCCGGGGGTGCGCAACCAGTTCCGCTATATCCGGAACACAACCGGGATGCCGGTCTGGCGGAACACGGACGTCACCTTCTATCCGGATCAGGCGGACGCGCTTCATGACCAGATCGAGGATATCCGAAAGGCGAAAAACTTTATCTTCATGGAGTATCATGCCGTGGAGAACGGCCGCTCGTTCGCCGGGCTCAAGCAGGCGCTGAAGGAAAAGGCGCGGGAAGGCGTCGAGGTCCGCTTCTTCTACGACGATGTGGGCAGCATCGCCTTTGTGAACCGTGACTTTATCCGGGAAATGCGTGAGGCCGGCATCGCGTGCCGGGATTTCAACCCGGTCCTGCCGATTCTCAACGTCTTTGTCAACAACCGCGACCACCGGAAGATCACGGTAATCGACGGAAAAGTGGGCTACACGGGCGGCTACAATCTGGCGGATGAGTACTTCCATCTGACGAAGCCCTACGGGTACTGGAAGGACGAGGGCGTCCGTCTTGAGGGAGACGCGGTCTGGAACCTGACGCTGCTGTTTCTGGAGATGTGGAATTCGATGCAGAAGGAAACGGAGGACTTCGGCGTCTTTCTGGAACGCCACCCGTACAGGGCGAAGGATCAGGGATTCGTGATGCCTTACGGCGGGAGCCCTCTGACGAAGGAACGGGTAGCGGAGGATGTCTTCATGAACCTGCTGCGCAACGCGAAGACTTACTGCTGGTTCGTGACGCCGTATCTGATCATCACCGACGAGATGAACCGGGAGATGACCGGGGCGGCGATGCGGGGCGTGGACGTCAGAATCATCACGCCGGGAATCCCGGACAAGAAGATGGTCTATAAGGAGACGCGCTCCTTCTATCCGTATCTGGCGGATCACGGCGTGCGGATCTTTGAGTTCACGCCGGGCTTCTGTCACGCCAAGATGGCTCTTTCTGACGACCGGACGGCGATTCTCGGAACCATCAACCTCGACTACCGGTCACTGTATCATCATTTTGAGAACGGGGTGCTGCTGTACGACAGCGGAGCGCTGAGCGGGGTGAAGAAGGACTTTGAACATATGTTCGCAGTCAGCCGAGAGGTGACGGCGGCCTATCAGCATATGCGCCGGACGGGCCGTCTGCTGGGGATGAGCTTTCTGCGGCTGGTGGCGCCGCTTCTGTGAGGCGGACGAAGGAAGGGAGGGCGGCCGTCCTCCGGGCGATTCAGGCCCGGGACGGCCGCCCTCCCTTTTCAGCTGTTCAGACGGTTTTTTTCAGCGGGCTGCATTCCCCGTACGGCGGAACAGGCGGCGGCGCAGCAGATAGTAGGCCGTGAGGACGGCTGTGCCGGTCAGCAGCCAGGAGACCGGATAGACATAGAGCAGCGCGCCGTAGGAACGCGCGTGCGGAAAGATCACGAAGGTCCAGAAAATCCGGAAAAGGCAGGTGCCGAAGATCATCAGAACCGAAGGCGTCAGCGAATATCCCATGCTCCGCATCGTCGAGCCGGCGACCTCGTAGGTGCTGGTCATCGAGGCGAAGATCAGCACGTGACGGAACCGGACTCTGGCGTAGGAGAGAACCTCCGGGTCGGCGGTAAAGATCCCGAGCCAGAAGTCCTGCGTCAGACAGAACGAAAGATCGAGAGCGGCGGAGAGAACGGCCGCGGAGAGAAACGCGATCCGGAAAATTTTCCGGCACCGGTCATACCGTCCCGCCGCGTAGTTCTGGCTGGTGAAGGTGACGGACGCCTGGCTGAAGGAGTTGACCGCATAGTAGTTGATCGTCTCGAAATTCAGAGCCGCGGCCGATCCGGCGGACGCGGTGGAGCCGAAGCTGTTGATGGCGGACTGGATCACCGTGTTGGAGAGAGAAAAGACGACGCCCTGAATCCCGGCAGGAAGGCCGATCTTCATCATGACGAGCATCTGGCGGCGGCTGACCCGCAGACGGCGGAGATCCAGATGAAACGCGCCCTTTTCCTTCATCAGAAAGCCGAGCGTGAGGCCGGCGCTGACGATGTTGGAGATCACAGTGGCGGCGGCTACACCGATGACATGCAGATGAAATACGATCACGAAGATCAGGTTGAGAATCACGTTGATGACGCCGGCGGAGGTCAGTGCGATCAGCGGCCGGCGGCTGTCGCCCTTACTCCTTAAAATGGCGGAGCCGAAGTTGTAGAGCATCACGGCCGGCATGCCGAGGAAATAGATGCGCAGATACAGAACGGCGAGCCCGATGACATCTCCCGGCGTCTGAACCAGCAACAGCAGCGGCTTCGCGGCCGCAAGCCCGATGAACAGGAGCAGTACGCCGGTCACCAGCGCGATGACGACGGAGGTGTGGACCGCGTCGGACACCGCGTCCTCCCGTTTCTGGCCGATCAGGCTTGAGATGACGACGTTTGAGCCGACGGACAGCCCGACGAAGAGCGCGATGATCAGATTGATGACCGGGGCGTTGGAACCGACGGCGGCCATCGCCTGGGCGCTGGCAAAGCGGCCTACCACCGCCGTATCCGCTGAGTTGAAGAGCTGCTGAAGAATGCTGCTTGCAGCCAGCGGCAGGGCGAAGAGCACCATCCGGCCGAAGAGAGGTCCCTGAAGCAGGTCGGAATCTGAGGCAGCGCGGCTTTTTGACGGGCGGTCAGCGGGTTTGTTCATTTCGTTTCTTCTCACTTTCTGTGGTGCGGGATGAGGAACCGGATCAGTCCGGGTACAAGCATAGTGAGCCGGATGGCGAAACGCAAGCGGAAAAACGGATCGGCTGCAAAAACAGAGCGGATGCGCTTCAGGCGGCGCGCTGTAAAGGAGGGGGAAAGTTTCACGCCATAGGAAATACCTATATCAACCGATAGAAATCCGGTATTTGCGCTTCGGGCGGCGGGGGTGTAGGATGACAGACATAGAAAACCTATAAAGTTTACAGGAATAAAGGAAATAGCACACAGGAGGACGCAGAGATGGCAAAGATCACAGATGAGTACAAGGCGACATGGCATTTTGAGACGAAGCAGGGACATATCGGACAGGAGGAGCCGGATCCGGCGACGGACGCAAGAGCCGTTCCGATTTACCAGACGACATCCTACGTATTCCGGAACAGCGATCACGGCGAGGCCCGCTTCGGACTGAAGGACGCAGGCAACATCTACGGCCGGCTGACGAATCCCACCGAGGGCGTCTTCGAGGCGCGGATCGCGGCGCTTGAAAACGGCACCGGCGCGCTGGCGGTCGGCTCCGGCGCCGCAGCCGTCACCTACGCGTTTCAGGCGGTGGCTCACGCGGGCGATCATATTGTATCGGCGAAGAACATCTACGGCGGAACCTACAACTATCTGAAGCATACGTTCCCGGATTACGGCGTCACGACCACCTTTGTGGATCCCTTCGATCTGAAGGCGGCGGAAGCGGCGATTCAGCCGAACACCAAGGCGCTCTATGTGGAAACACTGGGCAACCCGAACAGCGAGGTGGTTGACATCGAGGGATGGGCGAAGCTGGCTCACAGCCACGGTCTTCCGCTGATCGTCGACAATACCTTCGCGACCCCGTATCTGCTCCGGCCGATCGAATACGGTGCCGACATCGTGGTGCATTCCGCGACCAAGTTCATCGGCGGCCACGGAACGACGCTCGGCGGCGTCATCGTCGACGGCAACTTCGACTGGACGCAGTCCGACCGGTGGCCCTGGCTCACCGAGCCGAACCCGTCCTATCACGGCGTGAGCTTCGCAAAGGATACGGCTCCGGCGGCCTTTGTCACCTACATCCGGGCGATCCTGCTCCGCGACACGGGCGCGTCGCTGTCTCCGTTCAACGCGTTCCTGCTTCTGCAGGGCACCGAGACGCTGTCGCTCCGCGTCGAGCGGCATGTGGAGAATGCGCTGAAGGTCGTCGACTATCTCGAGAAGAACCCGCATGTCGTCTCGGTCAGCCATCCGTCCGTCTCGAAGGACCCGGCTCAGCAGGCACTCTATAAGAAGTATTATCCGAACGGCGGCGGCTCGATCTTCACGTTCGACATCGACGGCGACGAGCGCACCGCGAAGGATTTCATCGACAATCTGCAGCTGTTCTCACTCCTTGCGAACGTGGCGGACGTCAAGTCCCTGGCGATTCATCCGGCTTCCACGACGCACAGCGAGTGCAACGAGGAGGAGCTGCTGGATCAGGGGATCAGACCGAACACAATCCGTCTGTCGATCGGAATCGAGCATATCGATGACATCATTGCGGACCTTGATCAGTCCTTCAAGAAGGTTTTCGGCTGATTTCAGGCCGCATATCCCAATATTTGTTTCCTGTGTGAAAGAGGAGCAGGTCCCTTCGGGGGTCTGCTCCCCTTTGTGCGTACGCTACGAGCCACGCACTTCGTGTCTTCTTCCTATTCGATTTCCGGGGAAATGCAATCGGCTGCAGATTGGTCCCTGCAGGAAAATAATCACGAGTCTGAATTGTAAAGTTTCCAAAAAATGACAAAAAAACATGCACCTTCCGGAAGAGAAACAGTGCAGAATGTCGACTGATCCGGCGACTTTTCCTGACGGATATGGTACAATACGCGAAGATGGCGGAAAATATGACGGAGGTGCGGCGATGTTCTTCTTCTGCTTACTCCTTTTCATCGTCCTGAACGGACGGGTGACGGCGGAGATCGTGCTGATCGGGATCGCGGTTGCGGCAGCAGTGACGGCGCTTGCGCATCGTCTCGCCGGATGGAAAAAGAAAGAAGAATGTTTCCTTATCCGGAATATTCCGCTCCTTTTTCTCTATGCGCTCGTCCTCATCCGGGAGATCATCATGGCTGCATTTGCCGTGATGCAGGTGGCGTTCAGCCGGAGGGCGCACCCGGAACCGGTCCTTGTGGAATTCCGGTCCGGATTTCCGTCGGAGATCCAGAACGTTCTGCTGGCCAATTCGATCACGCTGACGCCCGGGACCTATACGCTGAGAAAGGACGGGGACCATTTTGTGGTGCACTGCCTGAGGAGGGAATACGCGGACGGGATGGACAGTTCGGTCTTTGTCCGGATCCTGAGGAAAATGCACTGAACAATCAGATACGGAACGGGGATTCCTGCACAGATCTTACCGCATGAATCCCGGAACACACGCATATGTCCGAGGATGGACACATACTGAAGGAATGCGGCAGGGAGGAGATGCCAATGACAGTGTACGAGGCCTATCAGCTTCTATACAGCGCGGTTTTTCTTGCGCTGGTGCTGCTTGCCGGCTGTATGCTCATCCGCGCGATGATCGGCCCGCGGATCACGGACCGGATCCTCTCGATCAATATGCTCGGGACGATGGTGATCTCCGGCATCGCAGTCCTCTCGAGGCTTCTGGATGAGTCCTATCTCGTCGACGTGGCCCTGATTTACGCGATGATCAGTTTTCTGGCCGTGATGATGCTGGCGGAAGTCTATATCCCGGCGGCACGGAGAAAAGGCGAAAAGCCTGGAGGAAAGCGCCATGGGTGAGTGGATCCGTTTCTGGATCACGGCGGTTCTTCTGACGATTTCCGTGGTCAGTTTTGCGGCGGCCGTGACCGGCGCGTGGCGGTTCGGCTTCGTCATGAACCGGATGCATGCGGCCGGGATCGGAGACACGCTCGGGCTTCTTGCGCTGACGGTCGGCCTTGCGGTCTCCTCGGGGACGGCTATGGACGTGCTGAAAATCCTTCTTCTTGTGCTTTTCCAGTGGTTCTCGTCGCCTGTTTCGACGCATGTGCTCGCCCAGGTCGAATTTGCGACGAACCCGGACCCGGCGTCGCATTTCGAGGACAGGACGAATGGCGGCGCTTTTTCGAGTGAAGATGAGGGAGAAAAGGAGGATCGTACGGATGGAACTGACTGAGGTAGCTCGGATCGCGCTCCTTGTTCTTCTGATTCTCTGCGCGGTCAGCGTCAATATCGTGAAGACGGACCTGCAGGCTGTGATCGTTTTTATGTCCTACAGCTCGATGATGTGTCTCATCTGGATTCTGATGGAATCGCCGGATCTTGCGATCACGGAAGCCGCGGTCGGCGCCGGCGTGAGCGGCATTCTTTTTCTCGTGACGCTCAAAAAAATCCGTGAGATGGACGGGGAGCAGAAGAAAGAATGAGCCGGGAAGAAAGAAAAGAAAAATTCCTGCGCTGGCTCGACGGAGGAGTGGATCTGACGGATGCATTTCCCGATGAGGAACGTTTTCCTGACCCGCCGCGTGAGGAGCTGAAGCGAGAAGAAAAGACGGCGCACAGAGCGATTGTCGGCGAAAAGAAGGTCCGTGCGTTCATGAACCGCGAGAAACGCGGGTTCCGGACGCTTTACCGGGTCGTCGCCGTGGTCAGCTGCATTCTGCTGATCGGCGTACTTCTCTATCTTGTCGCCTCGCTTCCGATCAGCGGAGAGGAGAACCCGGAGACCCGGAAAGTGGTCGAGCGGTATGTGAGATCCGGCGTCGAGGAGACGGGCGCGGTGAACATCGTCGCAGGCATGATCCTCGATTACCGCGCGTTTGATACGCTCGGAGAGTCACATGTGCTGTTCACGGCCCTCGTCTGCGTGATGATCCTGCTGGCGGCCGATCAAAAGAATATGTCACCCGTAAGGGAAGATTATTATCTGATCCGGACGGAACGATATTATGATCTGTCGGGTGATTCCATCGTGCGGACGGTCGGCAGCGTGCTTGTCCCCGCGATCTTCGTTTTCGGCGCATATGTCGTCCTGAACGGCCAGAACGGCCCGGGCGGCGGATTCTCCGGAGGTGCGGTCATGGGCGCGGCACTGATTCTTTCGTCTGCCGCTTTCGGCTTCGGCCGGGTCGACCGGGTCTTCACCGCGAGGAAAATACAGTGGATCGCCTTCATCGCGCTTTCGTTTTACAGCTTTGCGAAGGGATATGTATTCTTCATGGGCGCAAACGGGCTCGACAACCACATCCCGAAAGGGATACCCGGTGCGATCTTGAGCGGCGGTCTGATCCTGCCGCTCGACATCGCGGTCGGACTCGTTGTCTGCTGCACGATGTACGGCTTCTACAGTCTGTTCCGGCGGGGAAGGATCGGCGGCTGATGATGGAACCGTTTCATAAGAGGAATGTATCCGGTACATTTTTAGCTGAGGCTGAAATGCCAGAGACATCAAGGGGAAGGCATCGGGTGCATTTTTCTGAAGAAGTGAGAAGACGGAGGAATCGATATGCTGATGCATCTGGCGGAAAATTATGAGGAGGCTGCTGCGGTCATCCTCTTCGGCGTCGGGTTCATGACGCTGCTTTTCCAGAGAAACCTGATCAGGAAGCTGATCGGGATGAACATCATGGACACCGGCACGTTCCTTTTTCTCGCGTCTATGGGGTATATCCGGGGCAGGAAAGCGCCGATCGTCGTCGATCCGTCGGCCGGAGCGGATACCTATATCAATCCGGTCCCGGCAGGGCTTGTGCTGACCGGCATCGTCGTCTCGGTCTCAGTGACGGCGATCATGCTCGCGCTTACGGTCCGCCTCTACCGCCGGTACCATACGCTGAACCTCGATGATCTGTATCTTAAGTCGAAGCATCCTTCAGAAGGGCGCTGACCATGGACGCGGTGACGAATATACCTCTTTTTACGATCGTGCTCAGCCTCTTTTCAGGGGTGCTCTGCACGATGCTGCCGGCGCGCGCAGCCAGACGTTATACAGTTGTCTGGGAGTGTGCACTGATTGCGCTGACCGGTGCTGTCCTCCTTTATACGTTTGAGACCGGAGAGCCGTTCACGTACGTGATGGGCGAATTTCCGGCTCCCTGGGGCAACGAGATCCGGGCCGGCGTGCTCGAGGCGATGATGGCTTTTCTGTTCGCCTGTGTGATGCTCTGCTCGGTGCTCGGCGGCATGCATTTCATTCAGTATGACATCGATGAGAGCAAGATTCATCTCTATTACGCGCTGCTCAATCTGATGACGGCATCTCTCATGGCGATGACTTGGACGAACGACCTCTTCACGGGCTATGTCTTTCTCGAGATTCTGACGCTGACAAGCTGCGGCATTCTGATCGTCCGGGAGATCGGCCGGACGACACTCGCCGCTGTCCGGTACATGATCCTCAATCTGCTCGGGTCAGGTCTTTTCCTGCTGGGCGTTGTGCTTCTCTACGACATCACGGGCAATCTTCTGATGGTGCCGATGCAGGAGGAGATCGCGCGCCTTGCGCAGGATCCGGCCACCATGAGGTCGCTGACGCTTTCCACCGGCATTCTGACGGTCGGACTTGCGATCAAGAGCGGCCTTTTCCCATTTCACTACTGGATGCCGGACACATACGGGCGCGCGACGCCGACGTCGGGCGCGGTGCTCAGCTCCATGGTCTCCAAGTGCTACATTTTCCTTCTGATCAAGATCTTTTACCGCGTGATCGGGGCGGATGTCTTTGCGAGGATGCCGGTCCGGAATATCCTGTTTGTCCTCGGACTTCTCGCGATGGTATTCGGGTCGGTCTCGGCTTTAAGGGCCGCCAACATCAACCGGATGGTCGCCTTCTCCTCTGCGGCGCAGATCGGCTATATCTTCGTCGGGATCGGAATCGGCGGAACGGCGGGGTATACGGCCGCCATTTTCCAGATCTTTGCCCATGCCGTGACGAAGTCGATGCTGTTCCTCACGACGCCGCGCCTGGCCGCGGTGTCCGGCGGAAGTCTCCGTTTCCGGGACCTGCAGGGGGCAGGCATGAGGGATAAGAGCGCCGGGATGTATTTCTCGATAGGTGCGATGTCGATGCTCGGGATCCCGGTCTTTGCCGGTTTTGTCTCAAAGCTCCTTCTGGGAGCGGCGGCTGTCACGTCCGGAAGCATGGCGAAGATGGTGCTCGTGATGCTGGCGATCGCGCTCAGTTCGATGCTGAACGCGCTGTATTTCATCCGGACGATGATCCGTCTCTATGGCGAGTCCGACCGTGCGAAAGAGGCCGGTCCGGTCCGCCATGGCGCGGCGTATCACCTGCCGATGCTGTTTCTTGCCGCCGGCAATCTGGTCCTCGGGCTTTCGTCCGCGCCGGTGGCCGCACTCATACGGAAAGGGCTTTCGATGCTCGGATGAGGTGGTCCCGGATGATGGGAAATGCACCCGGGAGCGGTAAGGAAATGGAACATCATCCCGCTCTGCGTGGGAAGGAGGAGAGATAAAATGCTGCTCATGCTGACGATACTGGTACCGGCGGTGACTGGAACGCTGATTTCCGCCTGCTTTCATGAAGACAGGGCACGCCGCCGCTGGTACACAGCTCTCATTGTCCTGACTGATCTGCTCGGAGTCCTGACGATTGTGCAGGGCGGGCGGATCACGCCGCTTGTCTTTGCGCCCGGCGCGGAGATGACCTTCTCGATGGATGCGCTTGGACGGTACGTGATGGCGGCCGTCCTTCTCCTCTACACCTCTTCCGGTGTCTATGCCTTCAAATATATGGAGAAAGAGGAGCGGACGCAGGTCTTCTTCGCGTTCTACTTCATCTCGTTCGGGGCGCTTCTGTCGGTCACGATGGCCGGTAATCTCGTGACGCTCTATTTCTGCTTCGAGATGGCGACGCTCTCGACGGTCCCGCTCGTCCTTCATGAGCTGACGAAGGAAGCGGTCGCCGCCGGACTCAAGTACCTTTTCTATTCGATCGGCGGCGCGCTGATGGGCCTTTTTGCGGTCTTTATCGTCTGCACGAATACGAACGGCTCGAATGACTTCGTGATGAGCGGCTTTCTGGATCCGGCTCTGGCAGCGGACCACCGGGAACTGCTTCTTGCCGCCGTGATGGTCGGCATCGTCGGGTTCGGGACCAAGGCCGGACTCTATCCGATGCACGGATGGCTGCCGGCCGCGCACCCGATTGCGCCGGCGCCGGCCTCAGCACTGCTCTCCGGCATCGTCGCCAAAGCCGGCGTGGTCGCGGTGATCCGGCTCGTCTATTATTCCGTCGGAACGGATTTCCTCCGCGGGACATGGGTCCAGACAGTCTGGATGGTACTCGCACTTCTCACGATCTTCATGGGTTCCATGATGGCATTCCGCGAGAAAAACATGAAGAAACGGCTGGCTTATTCGACCGTCAGCCAGATCTCGTATATTCTGCTCGGGCTTTCCTTCTTATCGGCAGATGGCCTGAAAGGCGGGCTGCTTCATCTGATGGCCCACGCGGCGTCGAAAGGCTGCCTCTTCCTTGCAGCCGGCGTCTTCATCTTCCAGCTCGGGATCCGGGACGTGGCCGGCCTTAAAGGGATCGGGAAAAAGATGCCCGTCACGATGATCTGCTTCACAATGGCTTCGCTTTCGCTGGTCGGCATCCCGCCGATGGGCGGCTTCTTAAGCAAGTGGGTGATCGCGACAGCCTCTCTTGAGTCCGGGATCAAAGGCTTTTCCGTGGCGGCACCGGTGATGCTGCTGATCTCGGCCCTGCTCACAGCCGGCTATCTCCTGACAGTGGCAGTGGATGCGTTCTTCCCGGTCCGGACGGAGATCCTTTCTTCGGGGCGGAACATGCAGGTGAAAGCCTCCGGCATCCCCAAAAGGGAGACAAAACGGAACGAGAAGGCAGCGGCCGGAAAAGATGAACCGGTGCAGGCTTCCGTTTCCGGGGGAGACGGTGCGGCACCCACGCAGGAGGCCGTGGCGTCTGCCGAGCCTTCGCCGCTCATGGTCTGGCCGATGGTGGCGCTTAGCATTGCTGCCCTGATCATGGGTATCTGGGGTGAATCAGTACTGGGGCTTTTCGGGCTTTGACGGAGGGAAGATGATGAGCGCTTACTGGATTCTTCTTCCGGTCCTTCTGCCGCTTATTGGCGGCTGCCTGATCCTGTTTCACGGCGTCAGAAAGGAGAGAGCGGTCTGTCTTGCGGCGGAAGTGACGGCCATTGCCACGTCGTTGGCGGTCTGGATCGGCCTTCTGTCCGGCATTCGGGGCTCTTTCACGGTTTACCGTTTCGCGAGAGGCTTCTCCGTCACTTTTGCAGTCGACGGGATGGCATCTCTTTTTGCCGGGATGGTCTCGGTGATGTGGCCGCTCGTGCTTCTCTACGCGTTCTCCTATATGCGCGGCGGGAGGCGGCTGAGTCTTTTTTACGGCTTTTACGTGATGACGTACGGCATCACGCTGGGAATCGCTTTTTCCGCGAATATCACGACGCTCTATGTCTTCTATGAGATGCTCTCTTTGGTGACGATCCCGCTTGTCTCGTACTACGGGGACCATGACGGGATGTACGCCGGACGGGTGTATGCGGCTTTCACGATCGGCGGCGCGTCGCTGACGTTCTTTGCCGTCGTGGCGGCGTCTCTCACGCCGGGGGCGGGGCAGTTCCTCTACGGCGGGTCCCTTGCAGGCGGAACGGCTCTTCCGGCCGGCCTTTCCGTATCGAAGGAGACAGGACGCATCATCTGGCAGGCTGCATTTCTGTTCGGATTCTTCGGTTTCGGGACAAAGGCAGCCGTTTTTCCGCTCACGTACTGGCTTCCCACAGCGTCCGTCGCGCCGACACCGGTCACGGCTCTTCTCCATGCGGTCGCGGTCGTGAACGCCGGCGCTTTTGCCGTGATGCGGCTGACCTGGTATGTGTTCGGGCCCGACATCCTGAAAGGTTCCTGGGTTCAGGCGGTCTGCCTTGCAGCTGCCATCGTCACACTCGTCGGCGCGGCCGCGATGGCCCTCCGCGAGTGGAAACTGAAGAGGCGGCTTGCGTATTCCACGGCCAGCAATCTTTCGTACATGCTGTACGGCTGCATGCTTCTCACGCCGGCGGGATTTGCCGGGGGACTGGCCCATATGCTGTTCCACGGTGTCATCAAGATGACGCTGTTTCTGTGCGCGGGGGCGTTTCTGCACCAGAGCGGCCGGTCCCATATCTGGGAGATCGACGGCGTCGGGCGGAAGATGCCGGTCACGTTCTTCTGCTTCACGGTCGGGGCGCTGTCCCTGACCGGCATCCCGCTGTTCTGCGGTTTCGTCTCGAAGTGGCAGCTTCTGACGGCCGGCGTCCGCGCCGGCACGCCTCTTGCGGTCGCCGGCGCCGCCGGTCTCATCGTGGCAGCTTTCCTGTGCGCGATGTATACGCTGACCATCAGCGTCCGCGCGTTCTTTCCGATGAAAGGACGGGACCGGTACGCGGACGGGTCCGAGGTCCGTGAGGCGGACGGGCTTATGCTGACGCCGATCCTTGTCTTCACGGTCGTGAATCTTGTGCTGGGGTTCTGCTCGGGGCCGGTCATGAAGCTGGTTTCTTCCATCGCGGAAGGGGCGCTCTGAAGAAACGGAGCAGGCCGCGTATGCCGGCTGATGTTCTTTCGAAGCGACAGGAGTGCCGGGCCCATCGCGGCCGGCATGATCATCGGGAGGATGCTTTATGCTGATTGCTGCAATCGTGTTTCTTCCTTTTGCGGGGGCTGCGGCCGCAGCGGCCTTTGGCCGCCGGTCCGGCCGCGCGCGGGATATTTCTGCCTGTGCGCTCACGGCGCTCATTCTGTTTCTTTCGCTTTTCCTTCCGGCTGCCGGAACGTCACTTGTGATTCCGGACGTCTTCGCATCCGGCCTGCATTTCTCATCAGACGGGTTCCGAAATGTCTGGGCGATCGTGAGCGCGGTCATGTGGTTCGGGACGACACTTTTTTCGCAGGAATATTTCGCGGAAGATGAGGAGGAGATGAACGGGTACTGGTTCTTCGTCCTTGCGACGCTCGGGGCGACCGAAGGCGTCATGCTGTCCGCGGATTTCATGACGACGTTCGTCTTCTTCGAGATCCTCTCGTTCACATCGTTCACCTGGGTCATGCACGACCGGACGACCCAGTCGGTCCGGGCCGGCTATACGTATCTTTTCATCGCGATCATCGGCGGGCTTGTCCTTTTCATGGGCCTTCTGCTTCTCCAGAATGCAGGGATTCCGCTGTCGTTTGTACTGTTCGGAGATGGGCTTGCAGCCCGCGGAGTCCGTGCACCGTCAGGGGCGCTTCTGGCGGCCGGATGCTGCATTCTCTTCGGATTCGGCTGCAAGGCCGGTATGGTCCCGGTCCACGTCTGGCTCCCGAAAGCGCACCCGGTTGCGCCATCTCCGGCGTCGGCGCTTCTCTCCGGGATTCTGACCAAAGTCGGCGTCTACGGCATCCTGATGGCGGCCGTCTGCGTGCTGCCCGGATACGCACCGTTCGGCTGGCTGATTCTCCTTCTGGGGACGGCGACGATGGTACTCGGAGCGGTGCTCGCGATTTTCTCGGTCAATCTGAAGCGGACGCTTGCATGCTCATCGATGTCCCAGATCGGCTTCATCCTGACGGGCGTCGGCATGTATGTGCTGCTACAGTCGGAGGGCAGCCCGGAGGCATCCGCTCTCGCGCTCCCGGGCCTGCTTCTTCATATGCTCAACCACTCGATGATCAAGCTGACGCTCTTTCTGGCGGCCGGCGTCGCGGCGATGCGCGAGCATACACTGACCCTGGACGATCTCCGGGGATTCGGGAGGAAAAAGAGGGCGCTTGCGGTTTCGTTCGCGCTCGGAGCACTGGGCATCAGCGGTGTTCCGCTGTTCGGGGGGTATCTGAGCAAGACACTTCTTCATGAGAGCATCGTGGCGGGAGCGGAGACGATGGCGTCCTTCGCGCCGCTCCTTCGGACGATTGAAGTGTTCTTTCTCGTGAGCGGCGGCTGCACGTTTGCGTATATGCTGAAGCTTTTTATCTGCCTTTTTATCGAGAAAAATGCATCCGCCGATCGCCAGGCCCGTTACGACGCCGATCCGCGCGGCATGAGCCGTCTGAGCACGGCGGTTGTCTTTGGTTCTGCGTGCACGATGGTGGTGCTCGGCGTCCCGCAGACTGTGTTTTATCTGGCGTCTTATATGACCGGAGATGCCTCGATATTGAATTTTAAGCCTTTCTCTTTCGGGAACCTGAAGGGTAGCCTGATTTCGCTCGCGATCGGAGCGTCGATTTATCTTCTGATCGTCAGGCGGAAGACGGTGAGGGACGGGCATTATGTCAATTACTGGCCGGCCGGATGGGACCTCGAGGAACGGGTATACCGTCCGATGTTTACCCGCTGGCTGCCCGGTGTGCTGGGACCGGTTGCGGCTCTCTTCGGAGAGAACCGGCTGCTCCGGCCGACTGCTGTCGCCGTCCGCGGGGCATCCGGCTCCGTTGCGGCCCTTTTCGGTGAAAACCGCTTCCTCAGGCCGCTTGCGCGTTTCACGGTTTTTCTCTCGTCCGTCTTCGGACGCGTTGCTTCGGACAGCCTGGACGCCCTGATCATTCTGCTCCGGAAGAGCGTTCTGCGGGCACGGCGCGTGAAGAACCCGCTCCGTCGCGCCGGCCGCCTGCGGGCGGCCCGGGAGGCGACGGAGGAGACAATTCGTCCGTTGACGGAGAATTTCTCGTTTGCCCTCATGATGACCTGCATCGGGATTCTGCTGATCCTCGGGACGCTTGTGGTGCTTCTGGCGTTCGGGGCTCTTTCCTGAAATTTTCGCCCGTGTTTCGATGCCTTTTCTGATATTCCCGTTATCATGTAGGTATTACGGATGGTGAGATTGATGGGAAACCTGTGAAGGTATACGACCGTGAACGAACGATCTGTGACCTGCTTATTCATAGAAACAAGGTTGATGGAGAAGTGTTCAATACGGCGATTCAGCGCTATGTCAATGATCCCGAGAAGATGGAAGCCTTGAAAACATAGAGCAGACGATGAAGAAAATCTGTGGAATCAGCACAGGGAATGTGAGGGTGCCCTTTTCCATTGATATCGGTATCGGAGATGTGATTGTGCCGGAGCCAACGAAGCGCAAAATTGCCGTGAGACTTTCAGATTTCGAAGTGCCAGAAATATTTACATATTCCATTGAAAGCACGATTGCCGAGAAGTTTGACGCTGTTCTGCAGAGAATGTCTGGTACAAGCCTGGAGCTGCAGGGAAAGTCATTGGAAATAAGGAAATTTTGTGGGCCCATAATATCTGGTGGCACCGTGATGTCCTTCTTCCATTGCAGTGAATTGTCCTGTGTGCTACAGTCTCCCTTGATAGAAGAGCGGGCGACGTACGCCCGCCCAGGGAGGCGGATATGCATCAACAGGATCCTTTATATGAAGCGGCGCTCTCGATGGCGCGTGATCTGATCCGGATTGAAAGCACGAATCCGGGCGCGCTGGAGGAAGGCGTCGCAGACCATCTGAAACGTTATTTCGCCGGGCGTCTCCCCGAATGGGGAAAACTGACGGTCAGCACGGCAGATGGAGAGCGGCCGGTCCTCATGGCTGAGCTTCCGGGCAGATCGGAACGAACACTGGCACTGATCTGTCATATGGATACGGTTCCGGTCGCGAATGGCTGGACAATGGATCCGTTCTGCGCGGAGATCCGGGACGGGAAGCTTTACGGGCTTGGTTCTGCCGATATGAAATCGGGGCTTTCTTCCGCCTGTACGGCGTTCACATGCGTCGCGAGAAAACTGGATTCGGAGGGTCGAAGACCGGAACACACGATCCGCTTTCTTGCGTCGATGGATGAAGAAGGTGATATGAAGGGCGTGGAGGAGATGATCCGGCTCGGATGGGTCAGCCCTGATACGCTGGTTCTCGACACGGAGCCGACCGGCGGCATGATCCAGACGGCCCATAAGGGCCGGTACTGGTTCCGCTATACGATGCACGGCAAGGCGGCCCACGCGAGCCGGCCGGAGGATGGTGCAGACGCGATTGCCGGGATGGCCGCCGCCATCACATCGATCCGGCGCAGGATTCTGGCACTTAGGCCGGATCCTTTCCTGGGTCCGTCGACGGTGGCCTTCGGAATGATCAAAGGCGGGATCCACCCGTACCAGGTCCCGGAT
>OCTW011618699.1_pt1 | contig 23711 bp, 20 predicted proteins | sample 1539671 | NCBI WGS metagenome assembly OCTW01 (sample SAMN02144230, study PRJEB22623) | gut metagenome | biome: sheep rumen | host: Ovis aries | place: New Zealand | reverse complement strand
TATTTCATTTTTATCAGGTAATGATAAAGTTTTAAAAGATAAAATTAATACTAAGATTAATGAATATAATCTAGCTTTTAATTTTGAAATGTCTAAAGAGTTAAAGGATGAGCTAGATTATATTGATTATGTAACTAGTAAACAAAGTATTACTTTACAAGATTTAACTAATAGAGATGTAGTAGGTTATTCTTTTTCTAAAGGCCACATAAGTGTTCAAATATTATTTATTCGTAATGGTAAGATACTAGGTGGTCATACTGATATCTTTAGTGTTATGGAAGATCTTGCTACAGACATGGAAGAGTATTTAATGAGATTTTATTCTAAACATGAAGTACCAAAAGAAATATTAGTATCAAGTGATATTCATACTACGTTACTTGATGAAGTATTTAATAATACTTTTGTTACACCACAAAAGGGTGTTAAAAAAGAGTTACTTAAGATGGCAGAAGAGAATGCTAAGATATATTTAGATAATGAGTTAGAATTGGTACTTAGAAAAGAAAATTTAAGTGAAGATGCTAATGAAGAGTTAAGAAAAATACTTAATTTAGATACATTAGATAGAATAGATTTATTTGATAATTCTAATTTATTTGGTGATTGGTCTGTATCAGGTATGGTTGTATTTAAAAATGGTTATAAAGCTAAGAATGAGTATCGTAAATATAAAATACTTAATGATAAGAATGATGATTATGACATGATGAGAGAAGTAATATATAGAAGATATGAAAGAGCTTTAGTTGAAAAAACTGAACTACCTAATTTAATAATAGTAGATGGTGGTATTGGCCAAATACATGCATGTAAGGGAGTACTTGAATCACTTAATTTAAATATAAAGGTATGTGGACTTAAAAAAAATGATAAGCATAGAACTAATGATTTAGTCGATGGCGATACTTTAGAATTAATTGATATAGAAAAAGATAGTAATGTATTTCATTATCTAACAAGAATGCAAGATGAAGTACATAACTTTACTATTAATTATCATAGACAAATAAGAAGTAAGGGTTCTATTGCATCAGTATTAGACGATATACCTGGAATAGGTGCAAAACGTAAGAAAGAATTAATTAAACACTTTGGTTCTGTTACAAAGATGGAAAGTGCAAGTATAGATGAATTATCTAAGTTTATTCCAGTAAATGTAGCAGAAGAACTAAAGAATTATTTAACTGCTAGAAAGAATGAAAAAAATGAAAATAAAGAATAAAGAGTATATAAAAAAAGTAATAGCATGGACTTTACTTATTATTTGGTTGATCGTAATATTTAGTTTTTCTAATCAAAATGGAGATGATAGTGGTAGTTTATCTCAAATGGTATTAGATTTTTTAACTAAAGTATTAAATATTAATTTTAATAATGATATTGGAAGTTTTATAGTTAGAAAGAGTGCACATTTATTGGAATACTTTGTACTTGGTAGTTTAATATTTAATGTATTAATTAAATATTTTAAAGTAAGTACTAAGCTAATAATTATATCTTTATTAATGGGTGCTTTTTATTCACTTACAGATGAAACACATCAAATGTTTGTAGTTGGTAGAGCATTTAAAGTATTAGATATTTTTATAGATAGTATTGGTGCTTTAGCTGGAAGCTTTATATTATATTTATTTACTTATAAAAGAAAATATAAGGAAGGTATTAAAAAATAGACTTTATGTCTATTTTTTTGTAAAATAATTATTGAATTTATATATAATTTTATATTTATTATATAATTATATTATGAAAGAAGTGATTTTATGCTTATTTTAGCTAAAACTGCACTTTCTTTTATGTTAGGGTTTATTATATCTATTATGTGTGGATTAATATTTGTTCCTGCTTTAAGAAAGTTTAATTTTAGACAACATGTATCTGAGTTTGTTGGAGAAAGAGCTTTAAAAAAAGAAGGTACTCCAACAATGGGGGGAGTAATATTTATAATTCCTGTATTTATTACTTTATTATTACTTTATTTAAGAGGAAGTATTACTTTAAATCATAACTTAATAATTGTATTATTTGTGTTCTTAAGTTATGCGTTACTTGGATTTGCTGATGATTTATTAAAAGTTAAATTTCATAATAATACGGGACTTTATATAAGTACTAAATTCTTAATAGAAATGGCTATTGCTTTGGTATTCTTCTATATCTATATGAGTAATGGTGGAGATCCAACATTAAGAATTACATTCTTAAATATGGTAATACCATTAGGGGGATTCTTTGGAATATTGATACTTTTAGTACTTACTGGTACTGCTAACGCTGTTAATATTACAGATGGAGCAGATGGTTTATGTGCAGGTCTATCAATATTTGCGTTTGTTGCATATGGAATTCTTTCTTGGAATGCTACTTGGTTAGTAGGATATCAAGAGCTTGCTATATTTTGCTTTGTCTTATCTGGTTCTTTAGCGGGATTCTTAATATTTAACGCACATCCAGCAAAAGTATTCATGGGTGACCTTGGAAGCCTTGCAATTGGTGCATCACTTGCTGCTGTTGCAATTCTTACTAGACACGAATTATCACTTGTCTTAGTAGGCGGAGTATTTGTAGTTGAAACATTATCATCAATGATTCAAATAATAGCTATTAGAAAGTTTCATAAGAAAGTGTTCTTAATGGCTCCTTTACATCATCACTTTGAACAGCTTGGATGGCCTGAGACAGATATTATTAAGCTATTCTATGTAGTAGGTTTAATACTTGCTATGATTGCTATAATCTATGGCGTATGGTTATAAAAGATAAGTTAAAACTTATCTTTTTTTATGACTTTAAATAAGTTATAATTAAATAGTACATGATAAGGATGGTAGAATATGAGACTTGAAAAAATGAATAGTAGAAATTTAGAAAAATTGGAAGAAGTAAAAGAATATAGCTCTGAATTTGAACGTCTTGATGAAAGAGATATTAGAGAATTAAGAGAATTTAAAGAAATGCTTGATAATATGGATTTTGAGAATGATGATGTAAAAGAAGTATTTGAAAAAGCAAGAGTAGAAGCTATTGATGATGAAGAAGATTTTGAAAAAGAATTAGAAGAACAATTTAAAGAAATTCGAAAAGAAAGCGAAAAAGAACAAGAGAAAGAAAGAAAGGCTCAAGAAGAACAGCAAAGACTAGAAAAAGAAAAGATAGAAGAAGAGAAAAAGAGAAAACTAGAGGAAAAAAATAAAGCTTATATAAAACCTCAAAAGCCATTAGATTATATAGCTGAAATTAATTATGATATTTCAAAAGAAGTATTAAAAAGTAAGCAAGATAATAACATAAATAATTCTGCCCAAACTTATAGTAGTGAAGACGTAAAGAAAGAAATAGAGAATATTAATAGTTTTAATTCAGATGAAATAGATTTAAAAGATGAAGCTAGAAAAGCAGATATAGAAATTATTGATGATAATGAAATAATAAATGATAGTATTGTTAATTCTTCTGAGAAACCAGTTTTAGCAAGTGAATCTTATAGATATCAGGTTAATAGTGATATTATTAATAATCTTGTTCAAGAAGATATTAATAAAGCAATGAATAATATTAATGGTACTGAAAATAAACTTGCTGAAACTAATCAAGGAGATAATAGTGGAAGTGACACTACTCATGGAACTAATGATGTTACTGAAGAAAAAGAAGATGAATCTAGAGTAACTAGTGTTTCATTTTCTCAAGTTATCTCTCCAACTGATAAACATGTTAAAAAAAGTGAACCAGTTGAAGTTAAGACTAGTAGAATGAGTGAAGAAGAAATTAAAGTAAAAGCTTTAGAAGATGAAGAAAGAAGAAAACAAGAAGAGATAACTGGTATTAGAAATTATATAGTTAGTCATTTTAGTTTAAATAATGCTGAAAAAAGTATTTTCTATATACTAAATGATTTACAAGGTAACTATGTTCAAAGATCTGCTTCAAATAAACCATATAATAAATTATTTGTTTCTCAGTTAAAACAAATGATTCCAAATATAGATGATTTATTAAAAGATTATAGTGAATTAAAGCATTTAAATTTCTCTGATGATTTATTTAAAGATATTTCACGCTCAGGATTATCTTATAAGTCTATGCATGAAATTATTAAAAATAAGCTTAGAGATGAAAAATCTTTAAATAGTAAAAAGCAAGATATTAAAAATGCTTTTAACTATGTTTATGGAAAAGGATCATTATCTAGAGTAATGAATAATGTAAAAGAAAATGTCAGTGAATATAAAAAGTATTATCCTAATATTGGCCTGTTAATTAATTATTATAATGAAACAAAAAACTTAATTCCTGATGCTTTGAATATAGAAGGAGTTGCTAGTTTTGATTCAGTTTATAACTGTCTTTTTCAACTATATGTTGAAAAAAAAGAAAATGAATTAGAACTTGCTAAGCAACAAGAAGAAAGTTTAAAGAATATTCAAAAAGAGATTAATGATAAGATTAATGTAATTGTATATGAATCTTCTTATTTAACAACTATTGAACAAATAAGTGATAATAAAGAATATATAAAAGAAAAAGAAACTAAAATACAAGAGTTAGAAGAAGAACAAAAGAATTATGAAGCTAATAAGCAAAAAGTTTTAGATGAAATAGATAAGATTAATAGAAGTAATCCAATTATTAGATTTTTAAAAAGAAATAAAAAGAAATCATTAACTTATGAAATAGAAATAATTAATAGTAACTTAGAATATAATAAAAAAAGTAAAGATTTTCAATTAGAAGTAATCTCTGAATGTAGAGATAGAATTAATAATTATAATAGGAGAATAAAAGAGTTAACAAATCTTAGTATGGACGAATTTAAAGAAAAGTTAAGTAGTGTAAAGTCTAATAATGTGCCATTACAAGATTTGTTCCTTGAATTAGAAAAAACAAGAGTAGAATTAGAAAAAATAAATATAAAACAAAGAGAATTAGAATTACAAAATTTAAGATCTAAGAAGTATTTTTATCAAGCAGGAGATTTAAATATAGAAAACAATATATCAAGATAGCAGGGTGATTATATGAAAAATAATAAAATAATATTAGTACTATCAGGATTGATAGTACTAATTGTTTGTGTAACTTTTATAAGCATATCTTATGCTTATTGGGCTAGTGTACATGTTAGTAGTAATAATATTGTTAATTCTAATTGTTTAAATATAGAGTTTAAGGATTTGACTAATGAAATTAAATTATATAATACTTATCCGATGTCTCCTTTAGAATTTTATAATTCAAGTAAATATAGAAATCAATTCACTTTTGTTATTACTAATAAGTGTAATACTCTTGTTAATTATGATTTGAATTTGGAAACTTTAAGAGATTCTGATATTGATCCTCAATATTTAAATTTAGAAATTACTGGTTATAACGTAGGAAAAACAAGTACTGATTCTGCAAGAGATGTTTTTGAACATATGAATGAAGTATTAGCTAACTCTTCTACAATTGAGGAACATAATAGTTTAAGATTGCTTGATTTTCCTGAGACTAAAGTTAAGGTTAGAGAAGGTTACTATGCAGTTCTTCCTATTATTTCATATGGAGATTTAACATATACAAATGTTACTTTAGATGATGCTATCTATTCAAAAAGATTAAATGAAAAAGTAATTAGTCCTGATGATTCTCATGTTTATATTTTATCTATGTTTTTGAGTGAAGATGTAGGACCTGATGAAGCTCAAAATCAAGTATGGTGTGGTAAGGTGACTGTTAATAGTTCACCTATAAGTTCAGTTAAGGTATCTTTTGATATTAATGGGGGAGATACTTCAATTGACGATAGATATTATTATGATAATGGTAATTATGGAGAACTTCCAATACCTACAAGAGAAGGTTATACTTTTTTTGGATGGTATTATGATGATGAGTCAAATACTATTAATAATAATGATCAATTAGCTATAAAGGCAAATCATACTTTAACTGCTAAGTGGAAAAATAATAATGATTTTTCTTTATTAACTCCTAATGTATTTTATACAGCACTTGGAAAATGTGACAGAATTAGTTTAAGTGAATATAATTATAAAAATTGTTTATATGATGAAACTAGTGCTATTGAAAACATATTACCTTATGAAGGAAATATTAATGATAGTATTATATCTTCTGCTACTGTTATTTCTGAAAGTGGAGCTCCTACTTATGCTTGGAGGGATGATAAAACTTTATATTATTATTCTAATGCTCCAATAATATATATGAAAGAAGATAAGTTTGCTTATAGAACATCATACCAAGATTGTCCAGGTATTCGTTACGTTAATAATTTATATCCTAAAGTTGCAAAGATTGATTTAAGTGGTTTTGATACTAGTTTGATGACTAATATGGATAATATGTTTATAGGTTTACCTCAATTAACTGAATTAAATTTAAATAGTTTTGATACAAGTAATGTTATAAGTATGATTAATATGTTTAGCAGTTTATCTAGTTTAGAATCATTAGATTTAGGAAGCTTTGATACAGGAAATGTTACAAATATGAGTGGAATGTTTGCTGGGGACTTTGAAATGAAGGAGTTAAATTTATCAAGCTTTGACACAAGTAATGTTACTAATATGAGTCGAATGTTTTCTAATGTAGGTGTTACTGAATTGGATTTAAGTAATTTTAATACAAGTAATGTTACAGATATGTCTTATATGCTTTCTGGTTTAGAAGTTGAAGAACTTATTGTTAGTAATTTTAATACAGGAAATGTTACAAATATGAGTGGAATGTTTTCTAGTAATTGGAAAATAATCGATTTAGATTTATCAAATTTTGATACAAGTAATGTTATTAATATGAGTGAAATGTTTTCTTATAATTGGAAAATAATAAATTTGGATTTATCAAATTTTGATACAAGTAAAGTTAGAGATATGTCTTATATGTTTAATTATTCTCCAGAATTATTAAGTATTAATCTTTCAAGCTTTGATACGAGAAATGTTACTGATATGTCCGGTATGTTTGGAAATTGCCGTAAGTTAACTAGTCTAGATTTATCTAATTTTAGAGATGATAGTCTTTTGAGTATTCGTTCAATGTTTGGTGGTTGTGAGATTTTATCTAGTGTTGATTTAAGTGGTTTTAGTGGAAAAGCTATTGATGATGTTGAAATGCTTTGCAGTGCAAATGAGAATGTTGAAATAATTGGATATGCTCCTTCAAGTGAAGCTAGAACTTGTTTGCCAGTTGATTATGGTCCACAATGTTAAGAAAACTTTAATAGTAGGTGATATGTATGAATAGTAAGATGAAAGTATTTATTCTTTCTATATTAGTAGGATTAATAGTAATTGTTACAGGCATAAGTGTTACTTATGCTTTGTGGCAATCTAAACATGTAGGTAGTAGTAACAATATAGTTAGTTCTAGTTGCTTAGATATAGAGTTTAAGGATTTGACTAATGAAATAACATTGAATAATGCTTATCCTATGAGTATAGAAGAATACTTTGATAGTACTTATTCTAATGATTTTTATTCGTTTTATATAACTAATAAATGTGATAATGCCGCAGGATATGATTTGAATTTAGAAGTATTAGAAGGTTCAGATATACTTTCTGATCAAATAAATATGGTTATAACTGGATATAATATTGGTGAGGTTGATGATTATAGTTATGAAGGCATAACTAATAAGCTTAATTCTTTTTTTGATGGTGGTATTAGTACAGAAGAATATAATAATAGATATCTTTTTAAATATGGAAATACTGAAGTAGATAGTGGTGCTGATCTTCATGTTATATATCCTGTTAAGTTACTTGATGAATATCCAGATACTGCTCCAATTTTAACTAATGCTGTATTTTCTAAAAGATTAAATCAGCTTAAAATAATGCCTAATGAAACACATTTATTTAGTCTTGCTATGTTTTTAAATGAAAATGTTGGACCTGATGAAGCACAGAATAAAGCTTTGAGTGCAAAAGTAACTTTAAATAGTACTCCTATTAGAACTACAAAAGTAACTTTTGATAGTAATGGAGGAAATGATATTGTAGGTGATAGGTATTACTTTGATGATCAAAACTATGGCGTACTTCCAATTCCTACAAGAGAAGATTATACTTTTTTAGGATGGTATTATGGTGATGAATCAAATATTATTGATGATTATGATTCTTTAGTAACTTATTCAAATCATACATTAAAAGCTAAATGGAGAAGCTATTTTGAAATATCTGTTTTATATGCTAATTCTTTTTATGATGGATTTGGTATGTGCAATTATGATGGTTCAAATGATAGATGTTTGTACGATACGTTTATGGATATTGAATATATATTGCCTTTTGATGGAAATATTAATGATATTGATTTAAGTAGCGCTATTGATATATCTGAGTATGGTAGACCAACTTATGTATGGATAGATAATAATATTTTATATTATCATTCTTATGCTACTGATATTTACATGCAAAATGATAGTTTTTTCCGTTTATTAGATGACATTTCTCAACCTGGTAGTTCTATTCCTTCTTTATTTAGTAATGTTAAAAGAATTGATTTAAGTAGAATGAATTCTAGTATGATTACAAATATGGATCATATGTTTCAATATTTACCATCTTTAGAAGAACTTAATATTAGTAATTTTGACACTAGTAATGTTACTAGCATGAATTATACTTTTGCTCAAAATCATAATTTAAGATCTCTTGATTTAAGAAGTTTTGATACTAGTAAAGTTACTAGTATGGTTGGAATGTTTAGTGAAATAGATACTTTAGAGAGTATTGATCTTAGTAGTTTTAATACTTCTAGTGTTAGAGATATGTCTCGTATGTTTTTATTTAGCAATATTGCAAGTATAGATTTATCAAACTTTAATACAAGTAAAGTAGTTAAAATGAATGAAATGTTTAGTGATTGCTCTAATCTAGAATTTTTGGATTTATCTATTTTTACAGCTGATAATCTGGAATCTGCTTATTTTATGTTTGCGGGTTGTACTAATTTAATAAATATTAATTTAAGTGGTTTTAGTGGAAAAATAATAAAAGATGATTACATGCTTTGTGATACTTCTGCTACTGTTATAGGTTATTCTCCATCAACTAAAGCTTATGAATGTTATATTGAACCAGCTTCGTGAGGTGTTTTATGAAAAATAAAAGAAAGATTATTATTTTATCTATATTATTATTTATATTAGTTATTGTTACAGGTTTAAGTGTTACTTATGCTTATTGGACATCTATTCATGTTAGTAATAATAATATAATTAGTTCTAGTTGTTTAGATATAGAGTTTAATAGTATAAACGATAGTTTCAATTTAGATAGAACATATCCTGGTGATCATTTTTCTGAATTTGTATTTTCTATTTCTAACAAATGTTCAGTAGTAGCTTCTTATGATATTAATTTAGAAACTTTAGAAGGTTCAGATTTAGGTTCTGATAATATTGTTATAGATCTTATGGGATTTAATGTTCATAATAATGTTGTTAATAATATGGAATCTTTAAATAACTTTTTTGATGAATATGGTCTTGATTATCTTAAAAGAAATTTAATTGGGCAAATTTCTAATGATAATCTTTCTATGTTTGATAGTGTTAGTACTACGTTAGATAATGCTTTATATTCGAATAAATTATTCTCTGGAGTATTAAATGGTAGAGAGGCTCATTTATTTACTATTTCTTCAAGGTTATCTAGTGATAGTGAACCAAGTGAAGTTAGTAGCAAGCACTGGAGTGGAAAAGTTGTAGTAAATAGTACTCCATTAGAAGGTATGAATACAGTTTCATTTGATACTGGTGATGATTCTGTTGCTTTGAATGATATTAGCGTTATTGAAGGTGAAAAATATGGCGAATTACCTCAACCTAGAAGAAAAGAGTATGCTTTTTTATATTGGTATTTGGATGATGAGAATAATATAGTTACTGAAGATACTATTGTTACAAAAAAAGGAGATCATGTTTTAAAAGCTAAGTGGACACAGGATGCTTTACTAAGAGAAAATGCTTTTCGCAATTTACCTTATGAAAAGTATGAAATTAACGAGATAAAATTTTATGATGGAGATTATTATTCATTAGGGCTAGAATCTGAGCAAATTCGTGAGTATGGATTTGTTGATGGAGAGTATATTAGGAATCCTTTATATAATGATAAAGCATTAGAATTACAAGTTGATGGTTCTGCTAAAGTATATGCTTGGATAGACGGTTCGACACTTTATTATTATTCTGATGCTAATACTATTTACTTTAATAAAGTTGATGGATTTGGTGCTGATGATTATGGTGATTCCTACCGTTTTATTAAGTCTTTAGATTTTTCCAGGTTTAATACTTCTGTTATGACAGATATGTCATATATGTTTGCTAAATGTGAATCTTTAGAAGCTTTGGATTTGTCCGACTTTGATACATCAAATGTTATAAATATGCATGAAATGTTTAGTGGCTGTTACAGATTAGAATATTTATATTTAAATAATTTTAATACTGCTAATGTTATGGATATGGGTGGTATGTTTGAATATTGTGCTAGATTAACTGATTTGGATTTATCTTTTTTTGAAACAAGTAAGGTTATTGATATGAGTAAAATGTTTGCTTGTTGTGAATCTTTAACTCGTTTAGATTTAACTAATTTTACTCTTTTAAGTGACACAAATATAGAAAGTATTTTTTATGGCTTAAATAAGAATGAAATTGAAGTTGTTTATAATAACAATACTTTTGAAAATGATGATTTATATGATGGTTATTGCTGTGGATCTTGTTAACAGTTCTTTTTGAAAAAGTAAACTAATTGTTTACTTTTCTTTTTATTAATATATACTTAAATGGTTGGTGATATGTATGAATAGTAAGAAGATAGTATTTATTCTTTCTATATTAGTAGGATTAATAGTAATTGTTACAGGTGTGAGTATTACTTATGCTTTATGGCAATCTAAACATGTAGGAAGTGGCAATAATATTGTTAACTCAGGTTGCTTAAATATTAATTATTTAAATATTTCTGATGATATAAGTGTTAATAGAACTTATCCTGGTTATTCGGGTACTCAATATGATATTAATGATTATGAAGTAAATACTTCAGTTGGAGATAAAGGAAATGATAAGTATTGGTTTATGATTACTAATACTTGTACTACTGTTGCTTCTTATGATGTTAATTTGGAGACTTTAGAGGGATCAGATTTAGATTCTAAGTATCTAGATATTGAATTAAATGAATATAATTTTGGAGTTTGGGGAGAAGCAACTGGAGAAGAAATATATAATTTTGTACTTTATAATCTTTTGAAATATGAAGATGAATATTTAATATCTAGTGAAGATAAAATTTTATCTAATTATTCTTTAGTTAATCCAACTTTAGATAATGCTATATCTTCTAATAGATTATCTTCTGGAATTTTAAATGGCAATGAGTCTCGTGTATTTAGCGTATCTGCTAGTTTGATTAATGAAGCTGATAGTGACTCATATAATAAAACTTGGAATAGTAAGATAACAGTTAATAGTTCTTCAGTAGCTAGCACAAATCTTATTAGGGTTACTTTAGATTATGATTTAGTTGGAATTGATAATGATTATATTAATGTTGAGCCAGGTAGTAATTATTGGGATCTTCCAATGAGAAAAGGAGATTATGTAGTAGATTATTGGTACTTAGATGATGAAGAAAACAAAGTTGATCATTATACAGCAGTTAGTGTGAATTATAATCATACTTTAAAAGCAAAGCTTTTGAATGCTAATGAAGTTTCTATATTAGAAAAAGATGTTTTTTTTAGACTATATTATTATGGTTCTGACAGAGAGAAAAAAGGTTTAGAAATTAATAGCATTAGACCTTATGAAGGAATTCCAGATGAGAATGTTTTAATGAATGCTCATGTGATTTCAGAAAATGGATTACCTACTTATGCATGGAAAGATGGTTCTGTTTTATATTATTATTCTAGTGCTAATACTATTTGCATGCAAAACGATGATTTTAATGCTTCTAGTACAACATATGATAATGTTGAATATATAGATCTTAGTAGAATGGATACCCATAAAATTACTGATATGAGTGGAATGTTTGCTGGATTAAGTAAATTAAAATATATTAATTTAAGTAGTTTTGATACTTCGAATGTTACAGATATGTCTACTATGTTTAATAGATGTACATCGTTAGTAAGTTTGGATTTATCTAATTTTGATACATCTAAAGTTACTAAAATGAATGGAATGTTTTATAAATGTACAAGTTTAGAGAATGTTAATGTTAGCAGTTTTTCTGATGAGCAGTTAACTAATGTAAGAGCAATGTTTTCTATGTGTCGTAGTTTAAGCTATATTGACCTTACTGGTTTTAGTGGAAAGAAACTTGAAGATAGTGATATGTTATGTGATGCTGAAAACGCTACTGTAGTAGGATATGTTCCATCATTAGATGCTTATTATTGTTCTCCAAACTAATAAATGCTTGACAAATTGTTTAATAAACTATATACTTTCATAACCCCCTTAAAAAGGAAGGAAAGGAGATGAAAGTATGGCACTAAGAAATAATTCAGTTAATTATTTTGGTTATCCATTATTGATTATTGTTTATAAAGAAAATCAATTAGCTAAACTTAAAGACACAAACGAGGAGTATTTTCATAGATATAATCTAATAAACTCTTTAACATCTCGTTTTGATCTTGAAAATGACTTAGATAGAATTGTTTTACTAAATGAAGAACAAGCTTTTACAATGATGGGCCCTGATTATGCTGAAATGGCAATGCAAATTAAATTATATGGACAAAGTACAGTAAGTAATTGTAATTTTGTTTCTACTATGTTTGAAATTGCTAATAGAGAATTTACTCAAACAAAATCTAATATATTAACTAGGTAATAAGTTGTTAGATTAATCTAACAACTTTTTTTCTTGTTTAGATTATAAAAATATATTAATATATTATTATAGAGGAGTTGATAGTATGACATTATTAAAGCAAGGTTTCCAATTTTTTATGGGTATTTATATTGTTATGATTATGGTACTAGCTGTTTTATTAGTATTAAGAGGAATTGTTGCAACTTTATTACATAAGAAGGGTATTATTAAAAATGGTAGTATAGCATTTATACCTTTATATGGTGGTTACTATTTAAGTACTTATGTTACTTCTGGTAATTATGGATTTATTTATACAATTCTTTCTATTGCAACATTCTTACCATTCTTAATTGGCGGTGCTTCAAGACAAAGCCAAGTTGTTTTAATGTTATTTGGAACAGTATTTTATTTTACTAGTATCTTAATGAATGCTTATTTAATATCTAAAGCTTACTTTATTTATCAAAGTACTAAATCTGATAAATTAAAGAAAGTAGTTGAAGCTGCTAAAAAAGTTACTTCTAATGCTATTGATAAAGTAGTAACTGCTACTACTGAATTAATTGATAGTGCTAAAGAAGTTAATAATGATACTAAGAAAAAGAGAAAAAGAAAAAGAACTAAAAAGACTATAGAAGAGTAAAGCAATTTACTCTTTTTCTTTTTCTATTATTTTTAAATATAGTATAATTTATTTAAGAAATGGAATGATTAGATGAGAATTATTGTTACAGCTGGTGGAACCATGGGACACATTAATCCTGCACTTGCAATTATTAAAGAATTTGAAAAAAGAGAAAAGAATTTAGAAGTACTTTATATTGGTACTACAAATAGAATGGAAAAAGATATTATTCCTCAATATGGATACAAATATATTGGGATAGAAATGTATGGTTTATCTAAGAGTATTAAAAGAAATATTAAGACATTATTTTTATTATTTAAAAATACTAAATATTTAAAGAAGGTTATGAAAGAATTTAAACCTGATATTTGTATTGGATGTGGAGGATATGTAACATACCCAGTTATTAAAACTGCACATAAACTTGGTATTAAAACATTTATTCATGAACAAAATAGTATACCTGGTAAAAGTAATATATTAGTAGGAATTTATAGTGACTTAATAGGAGTTACTTTTGAAGAATCTAAGAAATATTTTAAAGGCAAAGGTAAAGTGTTTTATTCAGGACATCCTTGTGGTGCAGAGGCGTTAAATACACCTTCTAAAGATAAATCTGAATATAAGTTAACCAAGAATAAAAAACTTATAACTATAGTAGCAGGTAGTTTAGGCTCTTTAACACTTAATAATAAGATGAAAGAGTACTTAAGTAGTGCTAAAGACAAAGACTATGAAATAGTATATGTGACTGGTAAATCTCATTATGAAGAGTTTATAAAAGACTTTGACATACCAAGTAATGTTAGAGTAGTTCCTTTTGTAAATGAACTACCAGGATTACTTAAAATAAGTGATGCGGTAGTATCAAGAGCTGGAGCAGGAGCACTTGCTGAGATACTAGCTTTAAAACTACCAAGTATAATAATACCTTCACCATATGTAGCTAATAATCATCAGTATTATAATGCTAAGGAACTAGAAGATAATGGTAAAGTATTAATGATTGAGGAAGATAAATTAACTAAAGAATTAATAGATGAAAAGGTTAATGATATTTTATTTAATGAAGAATTGAGAGATAAATTAATTAATAATATGAATAAGGATAAAGTAGCTGATTCTTCTTATATTATTTATAATGAAATAAAGAATATTATTTAAGTTTATTTATTATTCAAATAATTATATAATTAATATAATAGTTGGATGGTGTGATAATTTGAAAAAGGTTAAAAAGAAAGTAGTAAGAAAACTCAAGTGGAAAAGCTTATTTAAATTATTAAGTATATTTATAATAATTTTTATAATTATTATATATAAGCAAAATATAAGCACTAAAAGAATTATTATAATAGGTAATACAATTTATACTGATAATGAAATAATTAGTCTATCTGGCTATAAATACTATCCAAAACTATATAGTAAAACTAAATCACAAATAGAAAGTGATATTAAAAATGAATTAAAGGGAATTAATAAAATAACTGTTAAAAGATATATAGATGGTACTTTAAAATTAATAATAGATGAAGCTAAACCATTATTTTATAACCGAAGTAATTCATCTTTAGTATTCTCAAATAAAGTAGAAGTGGATACTTTAGATTTATATGGAGTACCAGTGCTTGTTAACTATGTACCAAAAGAACAATATGATAAGCTAATAGATAAGATGAATGGTATTAATAGAGATATAATTAGCTTAATATCAGAAATAGAGTATAGTCCTTGGATAAGTGGAAATACTACTATAGATGATGAAAGATTTATACTTAGAATGAATGATCAAAATAATGTATATGTAAATCTAATTAATATTAATAAATTAAATGAATATATAAATATATATGCAACTTTAGGAGATAAGAAAGGTACTTTATATTTAGATTCATCTTCTGATAAAATTTCTTTTTCTTCTTATCAGTAGGAGGATTAGTATGAAAGAGATATTTAAGAATAAGTTAATAAAAGGATTATTATTTAGTGTATTTGTTATAGTTTGTGTAATTGGATTATATAGTACAATTGCAAATTATAATGCAATAGCAAGCAACTTATCTATTAGTGGTTTAATATCTAGTTTAGATAGTAATAAAGTTAGAATTAGATTTGATGCAGCTGGTGGAACTGTTGACTCAATAGATAAAGTAGTAACAGTAGGAGAGAAGGTAGGAGATCTACCTACACCTACTAAGGAAGGTTATATATTTAGCCATTGGTATAGAGATACTGAAGATAATAAAGTAAATAAAAATACTATACTAAATGATAATAGTAAAGTATTACTTAAGGCTTATTATTATAATTTAGATGATATAGCTATACTAGCTAAACAATATTCAAATAAGTGGAATAGAATGACTGCGTTTGTACCTTATACAGGTGATGATTATGATACATTAACAGTTACTGATGTTCAAAGTAAACCAAATGTGCTTAGATTAGATAATGGAAAGACAAAAAATCGAATTTATATGTGGTCCGAAAGTTCTGATTCGAAGGATTATGTATATTGGTCTGATGCTGATATTGTGTTCTTACCGGAGAATTGTAAGGAATTATTTGATTTGTTTAATAGTGATATTGTTACAATAGATTTGTCTCCTTTTAATACTTCTCTTGTAAAAAATATGGATCATATGTTTGGAACAGCGTATGATTTAGTCACTTTGAATATTTCAAATTTTGATGTAAGTAATGTTACTGATATGAGTTCGATGTTTTATGGATGCCATAAATTATCCGATTTACATGAGAATTTTTCTTCATGGGATACAAGCAGTGTAGTTGCTATGAATAGCATGTTTAATGAAACTTATTTAACTACAGAGGTTTTACAAAACATTAAAAATTGGGATACAAGTAGTGTTAACAATATGTCTTATATGTTTAAGGGAATATATGGACCAGGTGTGGAAATAGATTTATCACATTGGGATACAAGTAATGTTACCAATATGAAATATATGTTTGGCGGACCAGAATCGTCATATAGATCAAGATTTAATTTAATTGATGTTTCAAATTGGGATACAAGTAATGTTACTGATATGTCTTATATGTTTTATAATTGTATCTCAATTCCTTCTTTAGATTTATCTCATTTTAATACGAGTAAAGTAACAAATATGAAAAACATGTTTAATATGGAATGTTTGGATTATTCTTCTGGCGTTTTAAATTTTAATTATCTTGATATTTCTCGTTTTGATACTTCAAATGTTACAAATATGGAAGGTATGTTTAATAATTTTAAAAATGTAACATCACTTGATGTATCTAAATGGAATGTTGATAATCTTCAAAATGCTAGTTGGATGTTTTATAATTGTAGAAGCTTGACTGTACTTGATGTTTCAGGTTGGAATACAAGTAACGTTACTAATATGAATAATATGTTTGGTAACTGTTATGCTTTAACTACTTTGGACGTTTCAGGATTTGATGTAAGTAATGTTATTGATTTAGGTGGAATGTTCTTAGGTTGTAAGGCTTTGAATGTAATAAATTGCTCAAGTTGGGTAACAACTTCTGCTCAAAAAATGGATGCAATGTTTTTAGGATGTAATGCATTAACTACTTTAGATCTATCAAGTTTTGATGTAAGTAATGTAACTGATATTAGTGGAATGTTTTCTGGATGTTTGGCTTTAACAATGCTAAACGTTTCTGGTTGGAATACTTCAAATGTGACTAAAATGGGTAATGCTCATCATTTATCAACATATGACTATAGTAATAGTTGGTATTCTGGCTCATTATTCCAAGGCTGTTCATCATTAACTCAATTAGATTTATCTAGTTGGGATACATCTAACGTTACAGATATGACTAGTATGTTTGTTGGTTGTACTTCTCTAACAAGTTTAGATTTAAGTTCATTTAATACTACAAATGTTACAGACATGACTGATATCTTTAAAAATGATAGTAATTTAACTTCATTAACATTAACTTGTAATAATGCTACTAACTTAAAAGATTATGTAGATACAAATTATACAAGTATAGTGATTACATGTGCATAGAAGATAGTTTATTTAAACTATCTTTTTCTTTGTATTTAATTATAATATTTGGTAGTATTATTTTACTTAGGAAGGAGAGCATTTATGAAACGTAATTATGATAAAGAAATGGAGAGTATCATAAGTAACTTAGGTAGTGAAGTACCAACATTACTATTACATACTTGTTGTGCTCCATGTTCATCTAGATGTCTTGAAGAACTTTCTAATTACTTTAAAGTAACTGTTTTGTATTACAATCCTAATATTTCTCCATATGAAGAATATTTAAAAAGAAAGAATGAACAGATTAAATTTATAAATGAATATAAGTCTAAATATAGAATAGACTATATAGACTGTGATTATGACTTCGAATCGTTTATACCAATACAAAAGGAAAGAGTTAGTGATCATGAAGGTGGAGAGACTTGCTTTAAGTGTTACAGATTAAGACTTGATAAATGTGCAAGAGTTGCTAAAGAGAATAACTATGACTATTTTGGAACATCACTTACTGTATCTCCGTTTAAAAATAGTGATGTATTAAATAGTATTGGTTTAGAGTTAGAAAATAAATATAATGTTAAATATTTAGTATCTGATTTTAAGAAGAGAAATGGTTATAAAAGAAGTATAGAATTATCTAGTAAATATAATTTATATAGGCAAGATTACTGTGGATGTGCAGTATCAAAATTTGAAAGAGATAAAGCTAGAAATAGTAATATTAATAATTTATAATAAGATTTATAGAAAAGGAGTGTTTTTATGGAAAAAGATGGAAAGTTAAGAATTATAGGATTAGTTGTTGGAGTTTTACTTATAGCAGGTGTTACTTTAACTTCTTTTTGGATTTACGATAAGGGAGAAGAACCAATTGCTTCTGATATAACTACTAAAGCATCTAAGGTATATGAAGATGAAGACTATTATTCTGAAAATATAGTTACTTATAAAAATTATAAATATAAAAGGGGATATATTAATTTAGATTCTAAATATGCTAATGAAGCTAATAGTGAAATTAAAAAAATAATAGAAAATAATATTGATAAGAATGAAAGTGCTTATGAAGGTTCTAATTTTGATCCAATGTATTTAAATTCTTTTATAGATAGTAGTAATGGTAATATATTATCTATATTACTTGAAACTACTTATAATACAAGAGCTAAGATAACTCATACTTATAACACATTTAATATTGATATAACTACTGGTAATAAATTAAGTTATGAAGAGATTTATAGATATGCAGGATTCACAAAAGATAATATTGAATCTAAAGTAAAAGAATCTATTAAAGTAGAAACAAATGCTCTTCCTGTAGATTATCAAGATGATGAAACATTTAATTCTTATTATAATAAGACAGTTAGTGAATATATTGATTCTGTAAATGATAATAATGTTAAGTATTATTTAAATTCAAATGGTAAATTGGTAGTAGTAGTTAAGGCATATATTCCTAAAGGTGATGGAGAATCAGAAATTGAAGTTTTAGTAAATAATTAATTATAAGTATATAGAAAATTCTATATACTTTTTTCTTTGACTTATTAGTGAATTTCTAGTATACTATCTATGTTTTATAAAGCCGTGGCTTTCATAAAACCGCATATTAAAGGTATTAAGCATGACTAAAGTCATCTCCTTATAATAGCGTGTCCGAAAAATAAATTAAAGGAGGGAAAAAGATGAAAGCAGTAGTTGAAACTGGTGGTAAACAATACTTAGTTTCTGAAGGAGAAGTAATTTACGTTGAAAAATTACCTCAAACTGAAGGAGAAAAAGTTACTTTTACAAACGTTTTAATGGTTGATGGAGAAATCGGTGAACCATACGTTAAAGGTGCTACAGTTACTGGTAAGGTTGAAAAACAAGGAAAGAAGAAAAAGATCATTGTCTTCAAGTATCATCCTAAAAAGAAATACAGAAGAAAACAAGGTCATAGACAACCTTATACTAAAGTTACAATTGAAAAAATTAATAAGTAATATATGATTAAGATTAATATTACAAAGGAAAATAGTGTAGTAAAAGAAGTGAAGATTAGTGGCCATGCAATGTTTAACGATTATGGAAAAGATATTGTATGTGCTGGAGTATCATCTATTCTTGCAACTAGCATTAATGCTATTCTAAGTTTTGATGATAAAGCAATAACTTATTTAGATAAAGATGACTTCATACTAACTATTAAGAAAAGTGACGAGATTACAATTAAACTTGTTAATAATATGATTAATATGTTTAAAGAAATATTTCGTGACTATCCAAAAAATATAACTATTAGAGAGGGTGAAAGATAATGATGTTCTTAAGTTTAAACCTTCAAAGATTTGCCCACGTTAAGGCACAAGGTTCTACTCAAAACGGTAGAGATTCTCGTGGACGTAGATTAGGAGCTAAGGTTGGAGACGGACAAATCGTTTCAGCTGGTTCTATTATTTATCGTCAACGTGGTACTAAGATTTATCCTGGTACTAACGTAGGTATGGGTAAAGATCATACTTTATTTGCTAAAGTTGATGGTCGTGTATCTTTTGAAAGATTAGGAAAAGACAAGAAAAAGGTAAGTGTTTACGAAATTGCGTAAGCACTTTTTTCTTGTCTTAATTTATACTTTTATTTATAATACTTCTTAAAAACGAGAGGGGACTATCTATGAATAATCAAGAGTTTTCTTATGAAGAATTAGATGTTATTAAAGATTTATTAGTTAAAAGAAAATTAAATGAAGCTTTAGAAAGAATTAATGCATATAAAGAAAAGTATCCTAAAGATGATTATATTTTAACTATGGAAGCTGATTATATTTATACTGCTGGTAGAAAAATGGAAGCTTTTAATAGATTTGAAGAACTAATAGTTCATCATTTTAAAAGAACTATAAGTAGAATTAAAACTATTATGTTATATGGTGATTTATTAAAGCTCGAGGGTAATATAGATAGATGCAAAGAAATATATTACCTTGCATATATAAATGGTAAAAAGAAGGCTAATCAAGCCACTGGTAGAGCTTTAATTAAACTTGCTGATATATATTTCTTTGAAGAAAATTATGATAAAGCTTTTAGCTTATTAGAATTAGAACCATATTCTTCTTTGTCAGAAATATTAGTTCATAAAGCTAACTTCTTTATTAGATTAGGAGATAATTTAAAAGCTATTCAAGAACTTAATAAATGTAAGAAAGAAAAACCATTTTCTCGTGTTGAATTAGAGAAACATTTTACTTATGGTTGGGCATATTTTAATATGTGTGATTATGATAATGCTATTGCTAATTTTAATGTAATAGCTTCTCATACGTCTTTAAAAGCTGATATGGCTAAGTATTATTTAGGTAAATCATATTATAGACTTGGTAGATATAGAGATGCTTATAAGTATGCTAATTCATTTTATTCTAAGACTGTTAATCATAAAGAAGATGCTTTAGTTTTACTTCTAGATATTTTATCTAAATCATCTATAGGTATGTTTGATGCGTTACTTAGAAGATGTCATACTGATTTATCTGATAATAAATATAAATATTATCAAATATTATATTTATATTTAAAAGAAGATTATCAAGGATGTTTAACTAAGATAAGAGAAGCATCTTTAAAAGGAGATATTTGGAGAATTAATAAAGTATCAAATATTTTATGTGAATGCTCTAATAAATTATATGGAGAAGTAGAACCAGTTAGTGATTTGTTAAATAATTTAAATAATAAAAGAGATGATGTTAAGAAGTTAATTATGGAGAAAGAAAATAAGATAGGATAATCCTATCTTTTTTAATGATTATTTTTATAAAATAAATTATAATTGTTTTAATGGTAGGTGTTTTATATGGATAAGAAAAAAATAATACTAGGATTACTAATAATTACTTTAATTAGTGCTACTTTTGCAGGTACATATGCATATTTTACTGCAACTGTTAGTAAGACTAATGAAGAAAATATTACTACAACTATAACTACAAAAGAACTTGCTAATTTATATTTAGTTGGAGATACAACAATTAATAACGATAATATGATACCTGGTGAAACTTCTGTTAAGAATATTATTATTACAAATCCAAATGAATATGATACTTGTACAGCTTTAGAAATATATAATGTAACAAATACATTTGTTAATCAAAATGATGTAACTGTTGGATTATATGAAGGCAATAATAAATTGGGAGAAGTAATATTTCCTTCTACTGGAAACACTGCTACTATTGAAAATTTAAATATACCAAAAAATTCTTCTAAAACTTATAAAGTTATTCTTACATATAAACATACCTCATATGATCAAACTGCAGATATGGGTAAAACTTTAACTGGCTCTATAAGAGCTATTGTTAGTGATAGTTGTCCAATTGTAACTATAACTAGTTATTATGCGTTTGGTTATCCTTATTTAAATTCTAGTCCTACTGATTATAGGGAAGTTGGCCATAATGTTATGTTAGCAAAAAGTGATGATGATTCTAAGTCTGTATGTATTGTAAGAAGTGGTATTTTACATTGTTTTAAATGGAATAATTACAGAGTTGAAAAGTATCATATTCAAGATGTTTTTTCGGATGGTACTTGTGGGGAAGATACATCGACAAATGTAGTTTCATGTGATGCTAATGATTTTTATTGTTACGTTTATATAGGTGCTAATGTTTATTGTAGTGATAAAACTGCTCATGAGCGTTGTTCTTTAGATCAGTTTGGTGGTTTTTCTTGTGAAAATTACTAATAATGTAAGGTATATTTGCATATTTTCTTATATTTGGTAAAATAAAGCGTACTTATTAAAGGAGTGTGACTAGTTATGTTTGTTGATGAAGTAAAAATGAAATTAATAGCTGGTAAAGGTGGAGACGGTTGTACATCTTTTAGAAGAGAAAAGTACGTAGCTATGGGTGGACCAGATGGAGGTAATGGAGGTAAAGGCGCCGATATTATCTTTAAGGTTGATAATGGGCTTAAGACTCTTTTAGATTTAAAATATAGAAGTATTATTAAAGCTCCTAAAGGAAATAATGGTGAAGGTCAAAGAAGACGTGGCGCTAATGCTGAACCAGTTGTAATTAAGGTACCTTCAGGAACTATGGTATATGATGATACTAACGAATTAATTGCTGACTTAATAGAAGAAGGAGAAGAAGCAATTATTGCTCATGGTGGTAGAGGCGGAAGAGGAAATGCTTCTTTTGCTACCCATGATAATACAGCTCCAAAAGAATCTGAATTAGGTGAACCTGGTGAAACAAAGTTTATTAAAGTTGATTTAAGATTAATTGCGGATGTAGGATTAGTAGGACTTCCATCTGTAGGTAAAAGTACCTTACTTGGTGCAGTGACTGCATCTAAACCTAAAATAGCTGAGTACCACTTTACAACTCTTTCACCAAACTTAGGTGTTGTAAAGGTAAGAGATGGAAGAACTTTTGTCTTAGCTGATTTACCTGGACTTATTGAAGGTGCTTCCGAAGGCGTAGGATTAGGAGATAAATTCTTAAAACATGCTTCTAGAACTAGAATTATAGTTCATGTAGTTGATATGGGAGCTTTAGAAGGAAGAAATCCAATTGAAGACTATGAACTAATTAGAAAAGAATTAGTTAAGTATTCTTCTGATATAGCAGATAAAAAAGAAATAATAGTTGCTAATAAAATGGATATGCCGGACGCTAAGGAAAACTTAGAGTTATTTAAAAAGAAATATCCAGATAAAGAAATATATGAAATTAGTGCTTTAACTAGACAAGGCTTAGATAACTTAATGACTAGTATTGCAAATGAAATAGATAAATTACCTAAAGTAGAATTCAAATCTAAGAATGATGATGAAGAATTTAAAATTAAATTTGAAGAAAAACCACCATTTACTATCTCTAGAGAAGATGGAGTATGGGTATTAAAAGGTGATGAAATAGAAAAATTATTTAAAATGACTAGATTTAATGAAGATGAGTCTGTACAAAGATTTGCAAGAAAATTAAAAGGTATGGGCGTTGACTCAGCACTTGAAAGAATGGGTGCTAAAAAAGGTGACGAAGTAGTTATTTTAGATTATGTATTTGAATGGAGATAAGTTTTTTGACTTATCCGTTAAATTAAAAGTTTAATGCACATAAAGTATGCACTAAGATTAAAAAGATGCATTTTCGAAAGAAAGTGCATCTTTTTTATATTT
>OCTW011418987.1_pt1 | contig 23712 bp, 55 predicted proteins | sample 1539671 | NCBI WGS metagenome assembly OCTW01 (sample SAMN02144230, study PRJEB22623) | gut metagenome | biome: sheep rumen | host: Ovis aries | place: New Zealand | reverse complement strand
TCTTCTGGTGTATCCTATAACGTTATATCTAACCATAATCAAAAACGAAATAAAAACACTATCAAAAAATAAAATGTTTTGTGTTATTCTCTTATAGGTGTAAACGTATATTGTCTTATATTGTCTATAGTGATATTTTATAACTTTTCCCCACGTTTTCCCCTTGTTCCTATCTTTTGGCAGGGGGTCGGCTTCTGTGTCAATCTTCTACAATTAAATTATAACACAAAAAAAACGCAACAAAACGCAACAAAAAAGGATAAATAAAACAAGAAAGAAAACATATACGTAGTATATGTAAAAGAAAGAATAAATTTTTTTCATTTTCTGCTTGACTTGTTGTTAGGTTATATGATACAATGTAATTGTCAAAGGGAAAGACCAAGACAAAAAAATCAAGTTGTAAATACTTGATAAAAAAATAGTTGACTTAATATTTAAGTTATGTTATAATTGCATTAGCAAGGACGGAAGAGGTCAAGGCTTAGAGGTAATCACCCTACACGGACGCAGTCGGCAAGTGAGGACGTAAAAGCGTGATAGAATAACCTATATAAAACCTATTCAGAAGATGCTAAAAAAAATTATACTTGACTTAGTGATTAAGTTATGATATAATTAAATTGTCAATGAAAGATTGACGTTAAAAAATACTTGACTTAATATAAAGTTAAAAAAGAAGGAGTGATTGAAAAATGGCAAGTATTACAAGAGAAAAAGTACAAAAAATCAATGAAGGGGCAAAAAATAACTTTAAATTAGATATACAATACTATCTAATTTGGAAAGAGTACACGCTAGAAAAATTACAACTAATAGAAGGAACAGAAAACAAATATAATAACTTTAGATTAGGTTATAGAGAACACAAAGAAATTAAAACTAATGAATGGGGATGCTCTTATCCTGTATATACCGGCACTTATGATATAGTTTTAAACTATAACACAAGTTTATACGAAAATAAGATGCTTATTACTAACGGATTAGGTAAAAACGTAATCATAGAAACAGGCTTAACCAGAAAATCAATAAAAGATTTACAAAAAGCGACTGAAAAATTAACAGACGAATTTTTAGGAGGTGTTATCAATGAATAATTTTAGATTATTAACTAATGACGAGGCTCTAGAGGTTGCGAAATCTCTATGGGCTTCTGAAAATATGCAAAAATATTTAGTCGATACATACGACTTTTATACTACAAAAGACGGGCTTATTATCGAATTAACAAAAGTTAAAAAATTAACTATTGATAAAACAATGTACTATGACGACGAACAAGAAGCACCAGAAACAACTGAAAATAATTTCATTATTTATAATAGATACAACGTACCAGAACACAATTTAAACGACTATTTAGAAGAAAAAGAAAGACTTTTAACTATGGGCTGTGCTACTGGAAGATATGACTACAACGGGATTTATTTTAGATTAAATTATACTAATAACGATAAAATAGTCAACTGTAATTGGTCGGACGATAAAGACCAATATTTCAAAAGATATTTAACAGAAGACGAACAAAACGAATATATAGAATTAGTAAAGGAAAGACAAGCACAATATCAAGAAAGATTAAAAAAATATTATAAAAGATACGGAAAAAATATAACTACACACGGTTATTGGGCTAATAGATAGGAGAGGTTAATATGAAAAAATATAGGGCAATTTTAAATATTGGATATAAAAATGAAAATATTATTCATTTTGATAAATTAACAAATAAACGTTTTTTGGAATTGTTAGAACAAGAAAATTATATTTTGCTATATTATAGCGATTTTTTAAAAAAATATGTTGTTTTTGACAATTCAAGCAAATTAAATAACCATCAAAAAGAAATTTTTAATGTAAATATAGATATTTATTGTAATAAAGAGGTGTAAAAATGAAAGATATTTATGAAAGTTTTGACGAAACTATAGGAATAATTGGAAATATTGATAGTCTAATTGATTATATTAAATATAATGAATCAATTAATATGTGTGAGTACGAAGAAATATTAAAAGAGTTAGAAGAATTAAGAAAAGAAGAAGGGCACGATATAATTGTTAGAGTGTATGATTATAATGGCTTAGATTATAATTATCAATTTTGGGTAGATAGTGAAAGAATTGAAGCCGATTATATTAAAAAGATAAAAGAAGAAAATAGCAAAGAGGTGTAAAATGAAAAAGTTATATTTTAAAAGCTGGGTTAAAGACTCTTTAATGGTCTATGAATTAGTCTTAACAATGGCTTTAGGTGGTGTTGCTGATAATGTTGATGCACCTATTGAAATTATAATTATTATTGGTTTATTAATAATTATTAACGCTATATTATTATTAAAATACGGAAGGTTTGAGGAGGACTAAAAAATGGAAAGAAATTATTTATTGATAGTACATTATAAAACTACCGACACAATAGATTATTTATACTATACAACATTAAAAGAAGCTAAAGAAAAAGCAAAAACATTTAAAAAATATGGTACTGAGGTATTACATATTTACAAAATAGAAGAGGTGTAAAAATGGAAAAATTAGAAGAAAAAATTAATCAATTAGAATATGCTAAAAAGGCTGTTAGAAGTTGTTTAGAAAAAGACGGTGTTTTAGTAGATATGCACGGCTTGGAATATTGGGCTGGAGTTGTAGAAAGATTAAGAAAAGAAATTAAGGAGGCTTTATAATGATTTTAGAAGAAATACACGCTGGTTTTGAAGATTTTCCTAAAATAGTTAAAGAAGGAAAAACATACGAAGAAAGAAAAGAATTATTTTGGAGATGCTACGCAGTTAATCCAAAAAAAGAAGAAGTTAAAAACTTAACACTTGAAGAAATGGTTGATTATATTGAGGAAACAGACCAATTTTACGAAGACGATAAAAAATACGTTGAAGAATGTATTAAATTGATAAAGGAGGCGTTATAATATGACTATTAAAAAAATTATACAAATATCATTACAAAATGAGCAAGATTTGGAAAAGGCTTTAGAGTTTAATAAAAAGAATAATTATGAATACATAGTTGAAGTTCATAACAATTTAGTACAATTAGGACAAGTTTTAAGACTATTAGACAACGGATACACTTATATATCAAGTCTAAATGCTCAATACATACAATTTATTTATAAGGAGGATAAATAATATGGGATTAGATATGTATTTAAAAGAAAGAAAATATATTGGTAAAGCTGAAGTAAAGTTATTATCTAACGAATATGGTTGGCATAATAACGACGGTCAAGAGTTCAAAAATGTTAGAGAATTAGTTATTGAGGCTGGACATTGGAGAAAAGCAAACGCTATTCATAAATGGTTTGTAGATAACGTACAAGACGGAAACGACGACTGCGGAGAATATGAAGTTAGCTATGAACAATTACAAGATTTATTGGAAATTTGTAAAGAATTAAAGTCTAAAATGGTATTATCTGAAGATACAAACGAAAACGGAGACAAGTATATAGTAAATTATACAATATGTGAGAAATTACTCCCTACTCAAGACGGATTCTTCTTCGGAAGTACCACTTATGACGAATATTATTATAATGATATTGAAGAAACTATTAAAATTATAGAAAGTTTAGACGGAAAAGGAGAATACTACTATACAAGTAGTTGGTAAAATAATATGAGAAGATTTGATTTATTTATATTAATATTAATGTTTATACTATTTATGTTTGATTTTACAATCTTAGCTGGGATTATTTGTGCATCTTATAGTATATCATTTGGAATTGATGCAATTTTAGGAAGTAAAAAATAAAGGTAAAAAAGTTTTTCTTGACTTAATTAATAAGTTATGATAGAATAGGTTTATAGAAAGAAGGAGAAAGTATGGAGAAAAAAGTTAGAGTAAATTCAAAATATGGAAATTGGATTTATAGAAAGGAAGTAGACTTAGAAGATAGTTCAAATTATATGTACTACTTTTATGGTACTGATGCAAATGGTAAAGAGTGGTTTGGTATGACACCATTCTATCACGAAATATTATGGTTTATTAAAGCAAACGATAACGACAAAGAAGCATTTCTTAGATTTTAGAAGGAGGATAATATGAAAATATTAGTTGCTTGTGAAGAAAGTCAAGCGATAACAATTGAATTTAGAAAATTAGGACACGAGGCATACAGTTGTGATTTAATCGAATGTTCAGGGGGGCATCCAGAGTGGCATATAAAACAAGATGCTATTCCATTATTAAATGGTAAATGTAAGTTTTATACTTGCGACGGAATACAACACGTAATCAAAAATAAATGGGATATGATAATAGCTCACCCACCTTGTACTCATTTGTCTTCAACAGGACAATGGGCTTATAAGAAAGGTAAACCTATATCATTAAGAGAAGATGCTGTAGATTTCTTTATGAAATTTATAAACGCAGATTGTGATAAAATAGCAGTAGAAAATCCAGTAGGAATAATGTCTACTAGGTATCAAAAGCCTACTCAAATAATTCATCCGTGGCAATTTGGCGACGAAGCTGAAAAAACTACTTGTTTATGGCTTAAAGGTTTACCAAAATTACAACCAACTAGAATAGTTGGTAAGGGAGAAATGTTTGATTACGTAAATCCTAAAACTGGAGGTATTAAACATTATCCTAAATGGTTAATGGATGCTTTAAAAGCTAAAACTCCAGAAGAACGCTCTAGATTACGTTCTAAAACATTTCACGGAATAGCCGTAGCAATAGCTACTCAGTGGTCTAATTTTGAAGATTAAGTAATAATTGACTTGGCGTTGAGTTTATGGTAGACTTATAAGTAGTAAAGGAGGATAGGAAATGACAAAAGAACAAGAAAGATTGTCTCCAGAAGCAATTGCTAACAAAAGACGTTATAATTTAGAGTATAGAAAAAGAAATTATAAGAATTTTACTGTTGGTTTAACGGTAGAAGAATATAACGAAGCAAAAAAAATATTATCCGATAATCATTTATCTAATTTAGAGTTTGTTAGATTAGCATTATATTTATTAAAAAATGGAAAAATTAGTAAAGAAAGTTAATTTTTCCTTCTTAATACTTGACTTAATGTAATATATCTGATATACTTGATATACAATATAGGAGGATAATATGGAAGAAAAACCAAGCTATTTCGCTATTATACCAGCAAATGTTAGATATGATAGTGAATTAAAGCCAAATGAAAAACTACTTTATGGAGAAATATCTTCACTATGTAATAAAGACGGCACTTGTTGGGCATCCAATAGATACTTTTCTGAATTATATGAGGTTGATATAGCTACCATAAGTAGGTGGGTAAATAATTTAATAAATAAAAAATATTTAAATGTTATATATGGTAAAGATAATCAAAGAATACTATCTATAGACAATAATACCCTATTGATTAAAAAATCAATACCTATTGACGAAAAAGTCAATACCCCTATTGACGAAAAAGTCAAACATAATAATATAAATATTAATAATAAAAATAATAATAGTATATATGAGTACTATGAAAATAAAATAGGACTAATTTATCCTAATCAATATGAGTTATTTAATGATTTACTTGATAAGGTAGGAGAAGATAAAGTTAAAGAAGCTATTGATATAGCAGTAGGTAGTGGTAATAAAGTTAATCTTAACTATGTAATAAAAGTTGCTAGTAGTCCTAAAAAAGTTTCTACTAATTCAAAAAGAAATTATACTGAGCTGGCAGTTCCAAAATGGATGATAAATGAGCCTCAAAAAGAAGAAATGTCTGAAGAAGAACTTAAAGAATTAGAAGAAGAAATGAGTATATTTAAATGAGTATTAAAAAAAGAAACGAATTAGATAGATACTATGAAAATACTGAAGATATAAGAACTATATGCAAATGTGGTCATAGAGTTAAATTACCAGTTATGAAAAGTTATACAATTTGTGATTGGTGTGGTAGAAAAATAAAAAATACTACAAAAGCAAGATTTAAATATATGTTAAAGAAAAAAATAGAGGAAGAAAATGAAAGTATTAGAAATTGAGTATAGTATTGAAAAAAAGGAATATAAAAAAGAATATAGATATGTATTAAATAGAATTACATATACTGATACAGGGTGCAATATTCAAGGTAAACCTTTTAGAACTAAAAAGGAATGTACTGATTTAATTTCTAAATTAAAAAAAGGAGTGATATTATGGAATACAATTTAGAAGAATTAAAAGATAAAGAATACAACATTGGTATTATTAAACATAAATATTATAAAGTTTTAAATTATGACGGAAATTTAGAAAAATTAGAAGATTATGTACAACAATTAAATGAAAAAAGTATGTTTAATATAGATTATTACATACATAAAATTGAAGAAAACGAAGCTATAATTGAAGAAGTTATAGATACATTAGATTAGGAGGAAGAGAAATGCGAACTACACACAAAGAAAGAGTATTAAAGTATATGCAAGATTTTGGAAGCATTACTAGCTTAGATGCTTTTAGAGACTTAGGAAATACTAGATTAAGTGCATCTATTTGGTTATTAAGACACGAAGACGGTCTTGATATAAAAAGCGTATCAGAATCAGCTAAAAATAGATATGGAGATACTGTTTCATATTTTAGATACTACTTAGCTGGTAGTGATTATGAAAAACAATTAAAAATGAAGGAGAATGAATAATGGAAATAAAAAATATTTATCAAAAAATGAGCGCAATTACAAACGAATTAGGAGTAGTTGCTAAAAACTTAAGCGTAGATATGGGTGGAGGCAGAAGTTATAAAGCCGTTCAAGAAAAAGATATACTCGACGCTGTTAAACCTTTGGAAGAAAAATATGGAGTTTATTCTTATCCAATGGATAGTAATATAACTGAAAGTGATATTTTAGTTAAAGAAACTGAATATAATGGAAAAACAACTAAAACAAATACTTTATATATGAGATTAGAAAGAACATATAGATTTGTAAATATTGATAAGCCTGATGAATATGTAGATATTAAATCTTATGGAGACGGACTTGATACTGGAGATAAAGCACCAGGTAAAGCAATGACTTACGCTGATAAGTACGCTTTAATGAAAGCATACAAAATAGCTACTGGAGACGACCCAGATAAAGATGCAAGTCCTGAAAATGGTTATTCAAAAACAAATAAAGAAACTTATAGAGAAAAGTTAATCAAATATTGTAATGAAAACAACATTGATTTAACTGAAATAAGTAAAGATTATAGTTTAAGTAAAACTTCTACTGAAAGCGACTATAAAAAAGCATACGAGGACTTAACTAAATAATGCAAAAGTCAGTAGAAGAAGATAGAAACTTATATATAGGAGGGTCTGATATACCTATCATAATGGGTATATCTCCCTTCAAATCTTATTATCAACTGCTTAAAGAAAAAGTAGGAATAGAAGAACCTATACACGTTGAAAATGAATACGTTGAATATGGAAATGTAATGGAAGAAAAAATAAGAAATTATGTTAGTGAGTGTCACGAAACATTATTTACTGAAGATAAATTAATAAAAGACGATATTCGTTGTCACGTAGACGGATTCAATGGTAATGAAATAATTGAGATTAAGACAACAAGTAGAATACATAAAAGGGTTAGAACTTATAAATACTATATCGTACAACTTTTATTCTATATGATTAATTATGGTGTTGAATATGGTTATTTAGAAGTATATGAAAGACCTAAAGACTTTAATACTGAGTTTGATTCTGAAAGACTTACTGAATATTGTATAGGAATAGACGAATTTCAAGACTGGATAGAAGAAATAAAACAAGCAGTAGAAAAGTTTAGAGTAGATAAAAAAAGATTAGAAGAAAACGTATTGTTAGGAGAGGACGATTTTAAATGATAAAAATAACAGGTGATAATGTAAAAGTTTGGAAAAATGAAACAACTAATAGTGAGGGAGAAACAAGAGTTTACTACACTTATTCAATAGCTAATAAAATTACTGAAAATTCTTATGAATATATGAGTAAACCTATTAAGTTTAAAAAAGACTGTGAACCTGGTGAAACTTGCAATATTAAGATTAACAGCGCTTTTCAGTCCTTTTATAAAAAAGGTGAAGATAAAGTCGATTATCTTATGGTATTAGATTATGAAATCATTGACGAAGAAAAACACGAATCTATAGAAAATTATAGACCTGAGATAACCGACGACGACTTACCATTTTAGGAGGGAATAAAGGAAGTGAAGATAATGAATAAAGAAGAATATATAAAAATGATGAAAAACGATAAAATTTCTTATTCTTTTGTTAAATTTGCGTCACATTTAATGTTAATAGAAACTGCTTTAATGGAAAAAGGAATTATCAACGAAAAAGATTATGATAAAAAAATAAAAGAAAATGAAGATGAAATATTAGAAGATAAATATGAACAATTAACAACAAAAGAATTAGAACAACTAGAAACATTAAATTTTTTTAATAGTATGTTTAAAGGTGAAGATAATGAATAAATATCAAAAAGGTTTAATAGATTTTATGAAAACAGGAAAAATAGAAATAAAATTAAAGCATTTATCACAAAGACAACTTATTAGATTAGTAGAAGATTTACAACAAAGAATAGATAAAGCAATAGAATTATTAGAAAAAGAAAATTATCATTGCCCTATGAGTTTAACAGTAGAAAAAGCATACATTATTGAAGTAGAAAAAATAAATAATGTTATATCCAAATTAAGAGGTGAAGAATAAATGGAAGTAGTAAGTAGAGGTTATCCATATAAAGAAGATTATTGGGAAACAAAAGACCATAAAATTATAAAAATAAGTGATATGGAAACGAGTCATATTTTAAATACTATTAAGTTTTTAGAACAAAGACCTGATTTCTATAAAGAAGAATATATTGAGAATGGTGTAGATATTTTAGACTGCTTTTATCAATGCGATTATAACAAAGAATTAGTAGATAAAAAGATACAAGAATTATATTTTGAATTAGTTAAAAGAAAGGTAAATGGTGAAGAATAAATGATAACTTACTATATGCTAAGAGAAGAACTTTATGGTATTGTTAATATAGATTTTGATACAATAGTTAGAATTATATTATCACTACCATTTACAATAACATTTGATATTACAAAAGATATAGTTATATTTACAATACTATGGAATATAATTAAATTTACAATAAAATTTATATAGTTAGGAAGTGAAGAATAAATGATAACAGAAATTTTATTTATAATAATAGGAATTAAATTAGATATATTAAATGGTTGGTATTTAGGTTTAATAATAACAAGTATGATACTAAACATAATATCTTTTGGAATTAAAATGTTCAAAATTGGTAAAGGAAAGTAAAGAATAATGGATAGAGAAAAAGAAATCAAACACTTAATATATTTAAAAAGTGAACTTATAAAACAAACTAAAAAAGAAATAAAAAAACTTCAAGAAGAACAAAATATGATTTATGGTTATAAGAAGTTAGAAAAGAAAAGAGGTAAAAATGAGTAATTTTGCTAGAAAGATAAAGAAAAATCAAGAAATAGTAATAGGAAGATTCATTGGTGGTCGCTTCCCTAAACATAGATGCAATAAATGCCATAGAATGACTTTATATGATAAAGAAGGAAATTGTATATATTGTTCTGGAAAAGCTGAAAAATTATTTAAAAATGTAGGATTAGATATTAAGGAAGACAAACAAATAATATGAGAAAAAAGATAGAAAAGTTTTTAAATAAAAAAGTATCAATGGCTAGTGCTATATGGTTAGTAATATTCTTATATGTAATAACTTTAATGTTTACTTTAATAAAAAATGATTATTATTATATAGATACTAATAATAATTCAGGACACAGTAATAAATGTTATTACAATGGAAATACAAGACATATAGAATGTTTAGTACCGATAGAAGTACAACAATATTACAAAGGAGAAAAATGATATGAAAAAAATTAAAGTAATAGATTTATTAAATATAATAGCAAGTGGTGAAAAAATACCTAACAAAATAAAATGGGGTGACCATAATTTAACTTGGTATATATATGAACATAAAGCACTTGATGAACTTGGTGACCCTAATTTATTTAAGTGTGCAGGTTGTGTTTCACGTAGTTTATTAAATGATGAAGTAGAAATCATAGAAGAACCAAGAGATATAGAAGTATGTGGTAGTTTATTTACAAAAAGTGAATATGATGAACTTGCAAAATCAAATGAAGATAAGAAGATAGATAAATTAGATTTATCAGATTGGGTTGAAATTACTTCAAGTGAAGATTGTAAACCTGAAATGTTGGCAACATTATTTAATAAAAATGCCATAGCATTTAGTTCTAAAATAAATGAAATAATAGAGGTTATAAATGGAAGAAATATTTAAAGATATAGAAGGCTATGAAGGGTTATATAAAATAGGTAATAATGGAACTTTAATTAGTTGTAGTAATAGAAGTAATCATAAAGAAGAAAAAGTGCTTAAAACACATATAACTAAAAGAGGTTATTTAGGAACAAAATTATGTAAAAATAAAAAATTAAAATCAGTTTATATTCATATATTAGTTGCTAAACATTTTGTTGATAATAAAAATAATTATAAAATAGTTAATCATATTGATGGTGATAAATTAAACAACGATTATAAAAATCTAGAATGGTGTACTTTACAAGAAAATATAAAACACGCATATAAGAATAATTTAATGCACAATAATAAAATAGTAGAACAATATACCTTAAAAGGTACATACTTGAAAACTTTTAACTCTATAAATGAAGCAAGTAGATATACAGGTGTTAGTCAAGGTAATATATCTAGTTGTATAAATAATAAAAGACAAACTGCAGGCGGGTTTGTTTGGAAAATAGTAAGAAAGGTAAATGGTGAGTAGTATGGAATTATGGATTAGAAGTCAAGATAAATCGTCTTTAATGAAAGTAAACAAATTAACTTTTGGAATAAATATTGATGATGAACCTACAATTTATGGTTATGAAAGATATGATAATTATGAAAGATTAGGAACATATAAAACAAAAGAAAGAGCATTAGAAGTATTAGATGAAATACAAAAAATAATAAATGGTGAAATTGCAATGCAAAAATCGGTAGAAAGTCAAATTGTTGGTTGTGTAAAGCTTATTGCATTAAATGTATATGAAATGCCAGAGGAGTAAATATGAAAATAATATTAGCAATAGTAATTATATTATTTATAATTGGTTTAATATGTATTATTTGTGCTTGTATTATATCAGGTAAAAAAAGTGAAGAGGAATACAGAACTTTAGACCCTAAAACATTAGACGATGAAAGAAAATGGGACGAAGATATATATGATGATGAATTTATAAAAAAAGAAGGAGAGAATGAAAATGAATGAATTACAAAAAATATTAAATACTAAAAAAACTGAAAATGGAGACGTAGCTTATAAGACTACAGGAAATAATTTAACTGACTTATTCTTTATGACTCCATTTTTCGAAAAGAACTTAGACGAAGTAAAAATTGGAAAGTCTGAAAAAGAAAAATTATTTTCAATGTTTGTTAGAGACCCTAGATTTGGTTTAGGTAGAAGAGATTTAGGTAGAAAGTTAATGGAATTATCAGAAGTAGAACCTTACAATGTAGTAAGAGCTGGTAGATATGACGATTTATGGCATATTCCTACTGATGAAAATATTGCATTTTTAAAAACTTCATTAACTGGTAATGAATTAGCTAAAAAATGGATGCCTAGATTAACTGGTAAAGATAAAAGAATTGCTAAAGCATTATGTAAAATGTGGGGAATAACTGAAAAAGAATATAGACAATTAATTAAAACTGATTCAACAGTTGAATATAAATTATCTTATGCTGAAGAAGTAGAAGGAACTCCATTAAATGAATTATTTAAGCAAGGTAATTATGTTCACCCATTAGTTGGAGAAATTGATTTCGAAGAAGTACCTTCTCTTGCAATGACTAAATATTTAAATACATTTAACACTAGAGAAGATATTTCTCCTAGATTTAAAGAATATATAGAAAAAGTTAAGAATAATGAGGCTAAAGTAAATGTAGATACTGCAAACGTACACGACGCATATAAGACAGCAACAAAATCTAACGCAGAAGCTAATGATATTATTGGAAAGAAAATAGTAGATAATGCTACTTTAGGAGTAGAAATGAACGCTATTTGTGTTTTAGACACTTCAGCTTCAATGTATTCTAGTTTTTATGGAAGAGATTATTCTAATCCAAACGATATTGGAGTAAGAGCTATGTCAGTATGTCACGCATTAGCTACTCATTCTACTTATGCACCAAATCAATTAATATCATTCTCATCATATCCTCAATTAATGACAATTAAAGGAAATACATTAAAAGAACAATATGATTCAATGTATACTGGAGATTGCTCAAATACTGATTTTGGTAAAGTTATGGATTTATTAAAAGGATTAAACAAATATCCTGAATATATAATCGTAATGAGTGATATGGAATTTGATTATGGTTCACGTCAAAGCAAGGAAGAATTAATGAATATCTTTAAACAACACGAAGCTAATACAAAATTAATTTGGTGGAATTTTAACGATAGAAATAAGACAGTTCCAGAATTTGACGAATATGGTAATATTTACTTAAGTGGTTATAATTTACAAATATTAAAATTACTAGAAAACAACTTTGATATGACAACATATATTGACAAGATTCTAGAAAAATATAAAAAAGATATTGATTATAAAGAATAAAAGTGTTACAATTAAGTTACTTAAAAGGACAATACAGCAAACAAAAAGCGTTAGTTTTGGGAACTAAATTGCACTTCACTGCTAATGAAAATAGAAAGTCCTTTGTTCACCTTTTATAATTAATATTTTGCTACCTTAATAGGTAGCACCTAGTAGATAAATATAATAAAAAGAATGGATAAATTTATATTTTTCCTGAACTATATTTTGTGGTGATTACATAGTTTAAATTATTTATCTATTAGGTGGTGCTTATTAAAGTACTATGAGAAATACCTATTTTGCTGCGTTAGGTGTTGCTCAGTCCGATTATTTGTCTGGTGCTATCTTAATGGGTAGCACTTGATAGATATTAAAAGGGTTGGCGAAATCCAACATTAATAAACTAAAGGTGATAAGAATAACCATAGTACGACACTTTAGTCCTATATATCAGGTAATAAGATATACTACTAAAATATTCTAGTTCGAACGAATATCTATCAAGTGGTGCTTATTAAAGTACTAGGAAATTGCAATCCTTAACTTGCAATCATTAGGTGGGTGCTTGACCAATTAAGGTGAAGCACGAAATATATGTTATAATGGTATTTTATTAAATTAATGTATTAATGCATATTATGTTTTATCTATTTATTTTGTAAATTGTTTTTTATTCGCACAAATTATTACCGTTTATACCATTATCTCCAAAACATATATTTCGTGGTGCATCTTAGTTTGGAATTTGCACTTCAATTAAATGTAGTTCGTTATTTTACTGCTATCCTTTAATGGATAGCGTAGAGTAGATATATAAGCCTTAAAACCTTATGATAGCGTGGGTTATGGACGTTGCTATCTATTATATCTATTCTATGGTATTCATTAAAATAAAGGCTATTACTGCAACTATTTTGACAACCAATACACCAATATTTGTCCCAAGCTGTTAATTTGGATTATTAGATAGCCTTGTTTAAAAAGAAAATAAATTAAAGACTCGTACAGCAAACAAAGATGCAATACACGCTAGTATTCGTTGGTTCGATTCCAACTATAATTTTAAATTATATATCCAAGAGGCTGAAGGAGCTATCAAAAAAATGAGTCTTGTTCATAAATACAATAAATTAAAGGCACATTCAGCAAACAAATACTTAGGCTTGTAACCTCGGTGTCGTTGGTTCAATTCCAACTTTATCAGTATGATAAATAGCTCAGAATGGTAGAGCACGTAATGTAAGTGCCTTGTTTTTTTATAAGATAGGAAGGTATTTTTATGAAGAAGATAACTATATGGGATAACAAAGATTTAAAAAGAGTTTATGAAAATTTAATTTATGAAATATATTACAACGAGAAAACTAAAACAATAATTATATGTGAACCTATGCAAGTAGAACATTTTATAAAATTTAAAAAGATGCTTAGAAATAGTGTCTATGAAATTAAAAATATAATTTTACAATGAAAACTACTGGTAAGATATTAGATATATCTAGAGACTATATAACTAAAAGACCTAAAATAACAATAGAGATTCTAGATATATACGACGTAGACGAATTAGAAAAACTTGCAAATACGGATATAATTAATGTAGATTTAGCAAAACAAACTAGAAAAAGAAAACTATCTCAAAATGATATGAGTTGGGTATTACAAAAGAACCTAGCTAAAAAATTAAATTTAGGTAATGAAGAATTACACGAACATATGATTAAAGAATATAGTGATTACGATATAGTATCTTTATTAAGTGAAATAGAGCCTGAAAAATATTTTGATTATTATGATGAAATTGATAAACGAATAGGAAATAATGGTAAAGAATATACATTTTATAAAATATACGTCCCTTCTAGAAAAATGGATACAATTCAATTTGGAAGGTTTATGGACGGAATTATTAAAGAATGTGAAGAAAACGGTATAAGTACTGTTAAGGAGGATAAATGATACCTGATTTAAAAGAAATAAGAAATACAATTGTTAAAATTGAAAATAGGTTAAATTATTTACTTAATCAGAAGCAAATCAACTTTGAACGTACACAACCAGGAAGCCCAAGATTAAAAGAAGCTATTGTTGATTCTTCTCACAATTTTGTTGATACATTTGCTCTTTATATGATTAAAGACGAGCAATTAGACGACGAAATAGAAGAATTAAGAGATAGTTATTATAATTGGATAGAATACTTTACTAAAGAATTTAAACGTCTTAAAAATTACGATGATTTACTTATTATCGAATTTTTAAGAAATGAACTTCATTGGAAATGGGATGCTATTGATGAATACTTACATTACGGATACGGAAGTAGTAGAGTAAAATACGATAGGCATTTTAAAAATAATGAGAGCAAAAACAGCGAAGTTAAAGAATCTAGAAAAAAGTAGATATTCAATTATTACCGAAGACTTAAATAATTGTATAGAATGTCCTAACAAAGCATCTGATATAAACGAAATATTTATGGGACGTAATAGACTAAATTCAATAAAAAATGGTCTTTGTATACCACTTTGTAGAAAATGTCATAAGAAATACCATAACGATAGAAATATGCAATTAAAATGGATGAAAATAGGCTTAAATGCTTATTTAGAAAATCATTCTATTGAAGAATTTAGAGAAATTTTTAAATATATAAAAGGACTAGATATTTTCTAGTCCTTTTACTATGTAAACATATTCAGCTTGTCTGTGTCGACAGTCAAAACTATCCATAATAGTTCCAAACAAAGAACACGTTATGTGGCCTTTCATTGTAATTAATAGAATTTTATCAGGATATTCTCCTGCAATTTGTCCGACTGTTCCAGTTTCGTTAATACGTTCGTATCGGTCATTTAAATATTCTCTTATAAAATATTTATCGTCCATCATTGTTCCTTTTTCACGTGCTAAATCACTTAATTTATTATAAGTATAATCCCACGTGTTTCCCTCGGCTAAACTTATTGCTCTAATAGTACAGTCGTTAACAAAATTACCTAAAGAATTATTATTGTAAAATCTATACATTACATTTGTGCTATTCTTTGTGCTGTTTGTCTAATCATTTCAACTTCTTCTTGACTTTGTGCTTCTTCTTTTAACATACGTGCAAAATCTTCCATACTTTCAAGCATATATTTTAAACTTGTTTTAGTATCTTCGTTTGTTCCGTATCTTCCACGATAGTCTTCGTATCTTCCATAATGGTCTGAAATTCTATCTAAGTGTCCGTATCCACGATATTTCATATCTCTACCTCTACGTCCATAATCATTATAGTCACCGTAAGAACCGAATCCTGGTCTTCTACCATAATCGTTATAATCGCTGTATCTCATACACTCGTCCTCCTTTGCCATATGTCTTATTTTAGATAACTTATATAAATGTTCAATATTACTTGCATCTATATCAGCATCTAATATTTCTTTTATTTTTTTCTCAGTAGAACTAATCAACTTTTCTTCCATTAGTTTCACTTCCTTTCTTTAAGAGTCTTAAAATCTCTTCATTTTGTTTTATTATTTTTTCAAAATAATTATTATCTTGTTTTTGCAATTCTTGCATTAAATCGCTATTGTTAAAATCTTTGAATAGTATTTCTAAACTTAACGCTTGTAACATTAAAGCTAAGTTATTTATCATTATGAATATCTTCTTATAATAATATTTGAGTTTTTAACAATAGGTATTTGAGTATCAGTTGTTGTACCGTTATAAGTTATAGTTGGTATACTTCTAATAGTTATAGATACACTTCCTCTACCACATACTCTTATATATTTTTTAGTTCCTACATTAGAGTAAACACCAACTGTGACTGGAGTATTCATTTCACTTCCTGCTAATTGAGTTCCGTCAGTAAAAATTGCGAATCCAACATTTCCATCAGTTGCACTTGTAACGTTTGTATTAAAATCTATTTCATAGATTCCACCAGCAACTAAATTAAATGTTGAACTTCCTTCATTATGATTTAACCAACCAGTAAAACAATTTGCACTTCCAGTTCTTAAGTCAGTATCAGCAAATGTTATTGGAGAAGTGTTAGAAGTTAAAACTAATTCTTGTTCTTGTAAACTTTGTATCATTTTAATCTTTCCTTTCTATTAAATTAAAAGAGAATAGACCTGCTATTCTCTTAAGTAGCAAGTTCCTTAAAGGGTTGTCTTATCGACAATTTGCTATACTATTGTGTTTCCAAAAAATCCATTACCATAGAATCCACCGTTGTATAATCCAACATATGGAGAAGATACTGGATATGCTGGTATTGGGTATGGTCTAATTTGATTTACAATTGAAGTGCCGATTCCGTTTGCTGTAATTGTGTTCTTTAAATCATTTACTTGGCTTCTTAAATCGTCAATTGTATTTTGATTCATAGCGTCTAAAATCTTTTGAGTATTTTCTATACCTTGAGATTTTAATTCACAGCAACAGCTATCCATATGTGCTTGATTTTGTAATGCTTGAGTAAGTAAATTAGTATTTAATTCATTAGTTTGAGTTAAAATATCTCTTTGAGTATTACAAGCACTTAATTGTTGAGCATATCTATTTTCAAGTACTTCACTTCTTAAATTACATACGTCTTGTGCTACATTGGCAAATCCGTTTGAAATTAAGTTGCTTTGATTTTGGAATCCGTTGTTAACGTCTCTTTGAGTAAATTCAGAAGAAATGTAATCAGTTGTAGCAATGTTATTAAATCCATTACCACCCCAGCCACCAAAACCACCATTATTGAATAGTAATGCTAGTAATACAATAGCCCAAATACCGTCTCCACCGAAGAATCCACTATTTCCATATCCGTATGGCATAAAACCAGTTCCGTTAGTAGTAGCTAATTCTACAGTAGGTTGTATTCCTTGTGTTCCGTTCATAACTTGCTCCTTTCTATTGTTTTATATCAACGCTATTTAGCGTTAATACCATTAATTATTGAATCCCATTGTTGTTTTCTTTCAGGACTAAAACTATTTGTAATCTTATTCAAGTATTCTTCAGGATTTACATTATTACTTCTTGCTTGTTGAAATTCTTTAAATGCTTGAGGATTTGCTCTTTTTAGTTGTTGTTCCATTTGACTCATCATTGTTTGTGGAATTTGTTTTATTTTTTGTTGCATCATCATTTGTAATATGTTCATTGTTAATTACCTCTTTCTTTAACTCTTCTATTTGTGACATTAATAATTCGATTCTAAGGTCTTTTTCGTCTTTTTCGACTATTTCATTTAACTCATATGTTTTCACGTCTCCTGAAGGACTTTTGACCCATAAAACAGTCATATCTTTGCTGAAGAAGGGAGTATCATTTAAAATAAACTCTTTTTGTACTTCTTCTAAGTTGTTAGCATACCTAATAGAACTACTATTTGGTGCTATTTGAAAGTTTTGCGTGATAGGTTGTTGCATTGGAATTTGAGATTTTAATTTCTCTAACTCTGATATTTGACTATTTATCCTATCAATACTAATTTGTGGATTATAAAACATAATTACCTCCTTAAATAAAAAAGAAAGAAGCATACACAAACTGACTATATTGTTTTAAAATATAATAATTTGCGATTTACTGCTCCTTTCATATAAATTATTGCATAAAAAAACACGACGAGTTCGTAGACTTTTCGCCTATTACTCGCCGTTTCTTTTTATTTTTTTTACACTTTACTACAATACATAGTACCTTTAGAACTTACTAAGCATACGAATCCACTTGGAGTCTCAGCCCATATTGAACCGTTTTTAGCAACAACAATTCTTTTTGCTGTAAATATTGTTCCTTGTTTGTATTGAGCATTTGCTGATTTTTTAGTATTAACACAATTTCTTTGACCATCTTGTGTTAATTCATAAACTTTTTTAATTCTATATTCAGTACCAGCACCAGTTCTTACATATCTTGGTGATATTACTTTATAATCACCTGTAGGTGGTAATTCATCATTGTATGATTTTGTACCCATTAGATAATCATAAGGGTCAACATACTTATTATTAACTAAGATAGCATAATGTAAATGAGGTGCTGATGAGTTACCTGAACTATCTTCAATAGCAAGTTTATCACATTTTCTAATTTGTTGTCCTTTTTTAACTACAATAGAACCTTTTTTTAAATGACAAAATTTACTTACTATTGTTTTAGTGTGTCTAATTTCAATATAATAACCAGCACTTGAACTATAACCAGTTGATAATACAACACCATCAGCAGGTGATATTACAGTTGCATTAGTTTTTACTTTTCCATTGTTATGTTTATATTTACAAATAATATCATTTCCTAAATGCTTCCAATACCATCCTTTTGATTTATCTACTTTCGGAACAAATGCTTGTGTTTCATATTCGTGTCCTTCTCTAAATACGTGATTCTCATAATCTACGTATTTTCTTTTTGGATTTTCCACCATTTTTCCCTCCTATTTTTGTTTTTTATAGTTAATACTTGAAATACCTAATATTAAACCTAATAAAGTACCAATAGCATTTAAAGTATGAGGTATTTCATTTGCATATGGTAAATTCCAATCAGGTGCAATCTCACCATAGAACCACGCAATTGCAGGTAAACATAATATTGCAATCCATTTTAAAACGTCATATACTTTATTACTCATAACACACCTCCTTCTATAAAATTTTCTTTATTTTATTCTTAATAACTCTAATTCTTTTATCAAGTGTTCTTTCACTCATATTTAATTTCATAGCTATTTGTGTTCTTGAATAGTTCTTAATTAATAATTCGAAGATTTCTTTTAATTCATCATTAAACATACACTCTTCTACAATATATTGATATTCAGTTCTAGTAAAATCAAATTTAGCCACTTATAAACGCTCCACACCTAGAGCAATGTGCTTTTCCATTTTTATCTTTTACTATTTTTGCTACTGATTTAGATTTAAGTATTTTCCTAGAAGTAACTCTTTTTAATAATATATTACCCATTATCTACCAATTCCTATATCAGAATCATTTATATCGTTAACGTCTTGAATATCAATTGTATCAGTTGTTGTAACAGTTTGTATGTCATTGCGTAAATATAAAATGTAACCTATTGCAACCATTAAGCATAATATTAAAATTATATTTATAATAAATTGTCTTTTATTTGCTTTTTTATAATCTTGTAAAATTTCCATAGCTAAAGAATTTTTTATATCTTTTATTTCATTTTTTGCATTATTTAATTCTTCTTTAAAATCCATATTAATCTCCTTTTTTATTGTTATTGTGAAACATATTGATATGATTTTGCATTTCTACTGCTATTTGTTCTTTAACTTGTTCTTTAATTAATGAAGGAATTGTATCAAATTTGTTTAATATTTGGTCTAATTTTTCTTCAACTTTTGTTAATCTATAATCGATAAGTTTTTGATTACCACTTTCTTGATATTGCTCTTTTTTATCATTTATAGTGTCTTTTTTATCGTTTTTAACAAAAGTTATTATAGTAAAAATCCCAAGTACTATTGAAATACCTAAACTAATATATGCAATCATATCATTTGTTCCTTTCCATTTTAATTATATCATATCTTTTTAATAAATTAAATTTATTATTCCCTATTTGTTCTAATATCATAATGTACTCTTATCTATATAAAGTAAAATTATCATAACCTATTACATATACATAGGTATAAGTACCCATTCCACTTACTGATATATTGCTACCACTTCTTGATGCTGATAAATTAACTGTACCTAAATTTTTAACATTAGTTACATTTGATGAAGTAGTAATAATTGATAAAATACTTCCCATAGCATTATTTACTCCCATAACCAAAAATGCGTGTCTATCAATACTACCTTTAATTGTTATACCAAATGAACTACTTGAAGAAGTATTTAAAAACATTGAATATGTTCTATCATCAATTCTATCATCAAATGCTAATAATTTATCTATATTACCTTTATTATATATTTCTTCATTATCTACATTTATAGAAGGTGTTATATAAGGTTCGTATGAAGTTACTGTTGAACCTTCCTCACATTGTATATTACTCATTGCATTGTATTGATTATTTGCTGTTATATTAAGTCTTATACATAAGTATTTTTGTGTTCCTGTTGGTGTGAATGTTGCACCATTTAAGTTTGCATTTGCATTTGTCATTAAATTATATGAACAACTTACACCATTTGCTGGTACTTGACTTGTATAACCCCATACTATGTTTCCACTTACACCATTATCAGTAAATGAGAATATATAAGTCTTTCCTGCAATAACAGGTATATAGAATAGTCCATTATCAGTTGCACTTGTAATAGTTCCACCTGATGCAATACCCTGTCCATTTAATACTTTGTTTGCATCAAACAAGTTTTTACTTTTTAATACATTTACTCTATAAGAATAATCTTCTTGATTTGATACATTTAAACCATTTTCGTATGTTGCATCGTAGATACCTTGTTCCATATGATTTAAGTCATTAGCCAATATAGGGGTAGTTGTATTAGGTTTATTAACCCACGTTTTCTTTACGTATCCCATTATTTATCACCTCTCTTTGTTTTTTTGACTTGCTCCATATTTTGTTCTTTTAAATATTCCACTTCTTCTTTACTGATTATATCTTGTAATTGAACAGATATATCATTTGTGATATTTAGAAGTATGTAAGGTGGTAGACCTGATTCGTTTACCACCTTTACTATTTGTTCTTCTGTTTCTTTTACTCTAATTGTTAACGGTTTTTCCATAATTTTCCTCCAATTCTTCAATTCTATTTATTAATTCTTTAATAACAATAAAATTTAATTGTGATAAATCTTCGTGATTATATCCTTTATATCCACGATATTCGTATAAATGTAAATACTTTCTTATTTTTTCTTGTTTTTCAATATCTTGTACTATTAGACCAATATTATTTTTGTCTCCAAATTCTTTTTTATAATCATAATAATACGTGTTCATATTTTTTATTTCTTTTATTATACCATTTAATTCACTTTTATTTAATACGTGAATATTTTCCTTTACTCTTTCATCACTTAAGCCACCAATTTGTTGACCGTTTGCTAGTATTTTTTTACCACTTCCAGTATTTAAGTTTAAATTTCCACTATCAGCAGTTACATAATTTCCACCAAAAGATAAGTTACCAGCGTGAACATAATCGTTATTAATATGTACTTTGCCATTAGAGTTTGAATAGAAAGTTACACCACCTATATTAACTCCTTGATTACCTTTTAAATATAAAACTGCGTTTGACATATATACTTGAGCTCCAACATCACCAACAGAACCTTGTGATTGACCGTTTCTAAATACGACACCACCAGAGCCCATTGCAACGTTTAATGCTGATACGTATGGGTGAGCGTTGTTTATTTTTAATGTTAAGAAACCAACACTATTTGATAATTGTGTTGAACCTGAACTTGAAACTGAGAAGTAATTTCCAATTTTAATTGAACCAGCAGTTATAGAACCTAAATTTGTTGATATTTTAGATAATTGATTAATATTTTGTTTATTTATTTTTGCTTCAGTAATTGAACTATCAGCTAATTTTTCTGTTGATATTGACCTTGCATTTATTCTATCAACGTTTAATGTCCCAGCAGTTATTCTATCTGCATTGATGCTTTGTGCAGAAAAATTAGTTGTTGTAATAATTGTGGAATTAACTTTACTTGAATCAATAGAACCTGCTTGTATTTTACTTGCATTTATTGCTCCTGCTTGTATCTTATCAGCAGTTACTGCATTTGTTGCTATTTTATCAGAAGTTATAGCACTAGAACTTATTTTTGCTGAAGTAATAGCGTTTGTGGCTATTTTATCAGCAGTTATAGCATTTGCTTTTAATTGTGCTGTGTCTATACTTCCAGTAGTTATCTTATTACCATTTATTGTAGTTGAGGTATTGTTATTAATTGCTGTTATTGTACCAGCAATATCTATTTTACCAGCTTGTATTTTTACTGCTTCAGCAGTTTGATTTATGCTAGATATAACTTCGGTTTTACCAACTTTTTTAGATACTTCTACGTTAAAATGTTCGCTTGTTACTGAAATAGCAGTATTTAATTCAACTTTAGTAGCAAATTGTGTTGTATATAAGTTAGATGCCATTAAAGTAATTTTCATATAAGCTCTAGTATATCCTAAAAGTGTAATCTCATAGTCTCCGTCAGTTAAATTAATATGTTGATATTGATATGGTATTACTTCTTCATTTTCTAGTGCGTATTTTTGTCCGTTTTCGTTTATTCCAACTCTTTTTATTACTTCAAAATATTGTGGGTCTGCTTGTGTTCCGTCTCCATAATGTAATACAAATTCGTCATATACTTCACTATTTAAATACCATAAATCATCAGGTATTTCTAAATAATAATATGTATCATCATATGTATTATGAAATTGTAATGTTCTTACACTTAAGAATGTATCGTCTCCAGGGAAAACGTCTATACCAGGATATAAATACGCAATATCGTCTACCCTTGGAATAATTGTTATTTCAATTGGTTCACTTGTATTTACTCCTGTAATTGTCATAAAACCGTTTTCAGTAGTTTCCGTTACAGTTATATTTGCTATTTCTTGAATTTTAGCATTGATTTCATTAACACTTTGTTGAACTTGTGCTATTTTTACGTCTTGTCCTTCTACTTTCGCTACTGTAGAAGTAATTGCATCATTTGTGACTTTTATTTGTGATAAAGTAGCATATCCTGGTTGTAATGAAAAGTCTTCTTCGTGATATGTTCCTTCTAATCTTGTATATTGACATACATAAATCAAATTCATTGTGATTCCAGTTTCAGAATCAGTCACTTCTTTTATGTATGTATCACCTTTGTAATAAGGTGGAGTAGGTTGTTCGGTATATGTAGCACTTTTACCTTCAGCAAGTGTTTGTACTTTACTTACTTCAGCATTAATCGTATCAGTAGTAGTTTCTAAAAGTGTTTTAGTAAC
>OCTW011575250.1_pt1 | contig 23758 bp, 15 predicted proteins | sample 1539671 | NCBI WGS metagenome assembly OCTW01 (sample SAMN02144230, study PRJEB22623) | gut metagenome | biome: sheep rumen | host: Ovis aries | place: New Zealand | reverse complement strand
GTCCTTCTCCTGAGCATGAACCTGTGCCATGTCAGCAAAGCAGACTCCCGATGTTAGTGCCAGTGCCGCTGCAAATGCCAATGTTAATAATCGTCTTATTCTCATTGTGTCACCTCTCCTGTTTCATCCGGCGATTCTTCCTGTACAACGATGCCGAATATATCGATCATTTCCAGAAGCCTCTGGTTCTGTTTCCTGATCAGTTCATTTTCCTGTTTTAATGCCTCATTCTCGCTCTCAAGCTGAGCGATATATGCATCCGCTCCTGACTTGGCAAACTCATCCAGAAAACTCTGCGCATTCTCAGGATAGGAGATGTTTATCTTATAATCCCCCATAACGTCGCTTTGGTAGATCTCAAGATAGTATTTTTTCCCTTCTTCAAGATTACAGACCGTGCTGCTTTCTTCTTCCAGATTCGTACACTGAAGGATCTGTTCCTGCTCGTCTTCCGTATACATGTAATACCGATACTTATATTCAGGATCGCATGTAAATTCGTAGGTTCCGTCACACGGCGCTGTAAAAGAATAGGTGTTCGTCTGACCTGTGTAATCAAAATTGTCCTGAACCAAGGTGTACCCTGAAATATCCACCCTGGGTTTGGCGGGGCCGACCCTAAAGGAATAGGCACCTGATTCTTCGTATGGATAAAGAGCTGTAGTAATGCTGATCATATATGCTTTGCCGGCCTCCAATGATAGTTCTACCGGCATTACTCCAAAGTCATTTTCTCTTTGAAACACCAGCTCCTTCTTTTCATCCCACACATAGACTCCGAATAACGAGGACGAGTCAGGCAGAAGGATCAGTGAATGACTGCCTGTGGTTTCCGGAGTATATGTATAGTAATTGCACTGTTTTGAGAATACGATCTGGTCTTTGACAATGCGGTTATCACTGATGTCTGTTACAGGTTTTTGAGACAGAACCGTCACCTTGAACTCCGCAGACCCGCCGTCTTCCTTCTTCACAAGTATCGTGTATGTTTTCTCCGCCTCGAGCAATACGGTTTTGTTCTCCGTATGGCTGCTTCCGGAGGTTGCTGCCAGTTCTTCTCCGGAAGGATCCTGAATATACATATATACCGACTGATCCGGATCGTCGGTGCTGATGGAGAAGTTATATGTACCGGATCTTTTTGACGTAAATGAAAAGCTCTCCTGTAATTTCTCCGAATCAAGCGTCCCTTCGAATTCAACAGCTGCCTCCTCCTCAATGCTGACCTCACTCACCTCCGGAAGAGGAGCGATCTTCAGCGGGTTTGCAGCGGATGCGTACCCGCCCGATGCTTCCTCTCCTGCACTGACTGCAGCATTGCCCAGAACAACCGCGATAGACAGCAGGCTGCCACAAAAGCATGAAATAAACCTTCCTACACGCATATGACTCCTCCTGAATCTATTCTTCCGGTGAACCGTCCTGCTGGTTCAGAACAAGGCTTACATGGTAGCGCTCTTCCGTTCTGATCGTCTCCTCATCCGGCAGAAAACGGGCTGTTATTACATCACCGTTCTGTTCTATTGCAAAGTCGTCTATTGTAACGGTATCTGCCAGGATCTCTGCTTCCGGGCTTTTCAGTCCCGCCTTGATGCTGTCCTCAAGGATCTTTTTTGAGAAGTACTTCCTGACGGTCACGCCGCTCTCATCCTCTTCGATAACATAGCGAAAACAGTCGCTTATCTCTATGACCTGTTTATCTTTTTCTGCTCTGTATGACAGATTCCCCGGATAATTTGTGATCTGCTGTTCTGTTTCTCCATGGTCTTCAGTCCCGGATATCTCCCCCGCAGAAACTCCGCTGTCAGAATAATCCTGTGTAGATCCAGCCTGTTCCGGTTCTGTCTGATGCTCGGCAGAGATGCTTTCCGCACGCTCTGTCCGGCGCTCTGTATCTTTCTGCCCCTCACTGCGGTCTCTGGTTTTTAATCCTCTTCCTGCAAGAAGCCCCGCGATGACCACAATACAGCAGGCTATCACAAGGAGCGGCAGCTGCGGCTTGTGTGTCGATCTGTTCCTGTGCTCTTCAGTGGTCTGCATCTCCTTCTCAGGGCTGTCTGCCGGTGTCTTGCGGACAGTCTTCTGATCAGCCTTTCCTTCTTGTGAGATGGAAAGCAGCGCATCCTTAAAATCAGCCGCCGACTGATATCTTTTATCAGGAGCGAACGCACATGCCTTTAAAATAACGGCAGACAGCTCCTCCGATGCCTCAAGCGGACGCGGAAGTTCTTCCCCGCTGAACCTCCGCCGAACCGCCTCGTCTTTATCCTTGTAATACGCGATTGCCTTATACGGATTGACGAAAGGATCCCTGTTTCGATTTAATGCCCGGTACAGAACCAGTCCGAGCGAATAGATGTCGGCCTGCCTGCCGTAATGAAGTCCTTTGAAGACCTCCGGCGCCATGAAAGACACTGTGCCCCTTGTGGAGAAACTTCCTGCAGACCGGTCCAGTTTTCTTGCCAGTCCGAAGTCCCCCAGCTTAAAATCTCCAAGCGGTGAGATGAAAATATTGTCCGGCTTGATATCCCTGTGAATGATGTTCAGCTTCTCACAGTAGGAAAGGGCGGTACAGATATCCGTCCCAAGTTTTATAACCTCACGCTCTTTTAATTTATTTGAGACGTAATAGTCCGGCAGGCTCTGAAGAAACTCCATTCGGATGAAAATGTTCCATCCGATCCCTGTTTTCTGGTCAGTCACTGCATAGTCTTCGATCGAAACAATGTTTGAGATCCCTTTCAGCGAATCCATCATCTGGATCTCTTCAATACAGCTGTCGACAAGATCCTTGTAATACGCTCTCAGGGACTCGTCAGTCTTGTACTCCCTGCGGAGCATCTGAGCTTCCGAATCATCTCCGGGGACCGAGATCACTTTTATGGCACACGAAAACACCTTGCCGCGGACTGTGCGCTCCGCCTTGTATACGGCCCCGTACGATCCGCTTCCGATCAGACCAACAATTTTCCAACCCTGCCATCCATCAGGAAGAGATATTCTGTCGTTCATAGTCCACCTGCTTCCAAGTTTTCGTTAAGGACAAATACTGTTCAATACGTCCGGAAGATCCTCCCAGTTGGAATACACATCATACCCCGCACCTTCCTCTTCCTCCAGATTCGTCTCATGAAAAGCAAAGCTTTCACTGGATACAGGCTCACCGTTCAGGTACTGTAGTCCCCCATAGTCAGAATACTGCCAGCTGAAACCGATCCTGTTGTCCTTCAGTCTCCCTTCCGAGACTGAAAAGCAGCTGCTGTATTGTGCGTTTTTATACTCATCTTCTTCTGATCCCTGGCTTTCCACGCATATGTTCCCATCCGAAAAGATGGCATTGACCTGACGATTGGATATGGTTTTTCCATTGATCACCGTTCCATCCGATGTCGCAACATTCCAATGTTCATCTCCATTGCTTTCATTCAGAAAATGGCTGATCACTTCAAGATGTCCATCCCCGTCAAGATCCTTAAAATAAAAATCCCCCTGCGCAGAGCTCAGATCACCGGCATCAGAAAAAGCGGCAGCGCAGCATTCCTTCATGAACTCGGTCAGGTATGAATGATACAGATATGCTTCCCCATCAGACGGCACAACGCCCAGCTGTCTGCCTGTCATCCGCGTTACAGCATCATAGATATCCGCATTGACGGCGTGCATTGTCCCGTCATATCCCTCGTACCAGATGACCGAATCATTCGTCTCCCTCAGACTTGTCTTCCAGGAGAACAAGGTGTCCCAGTAGTTTCCCTGTGATATGATCTCTCCGTCCAGAAACACATCGGATCCCCCCGATGTAAGCCCGTGCAATACGGAAATCTTTCCATTGTCATACGTGAGAAGTTCCGCCCCGGCTGTATCAGTGATGAGAAGAAGATCCTGCCCGCCGCTGTTGATCAGCGCAGGGATCTCGGAGACTGTTGTTGAGAAGAGCCGGGTCAGCTCCGACTCATCCCTTCTATATATCTCAAGGGTATAGGCCGCTGTGTCTGACGCGTCCTTTTCCTCTCCCGCCGATCTGTACACGATAGCGAATACCTGATCACCACTGCCCCAAAAGTCAGCCATCGAAGCCCAGCAGACTCCAGGGGACTCGTCCTGATCACTGATCATCCCCTGCATTCCCCCATACTTGTCTGCCTGTTCCTTCAAGCTGATGAAATATAACTGTTCTTCCTTTCCCGGAAAAGAGATCATGTCGGGATCCGGGAAAATGGAATCATCCGTGTATGAAAACGGGAGAAAGGATGGAGCCGCACGGTATGGCGCCTCCTCCGCCTGAACCGGAAGTGCCTCATTTTTATTGGCAGCAAGAATGATCATTGCTATGGCAAGGAACTTCCATATTTTCATTATTCTCACTCCTCGTCCCACCATTCCTCGTCCCACCATTCCTCGTCCCATTCATCCTCCCACTCATCTTCCGTTTCCTCTTCAAGCATCTCGGGATTTGACAACAGCAGGTAGTTACATTCTCTGTAATCATCAGAATAGTAGTCTGTACCTCGCCAGACATGGATGTACAGCCCCCAGTCGATCCCGACAGTATAGAGGTTCAGAGTGTCACCGCTCTTAATCTCCCTCTCCTCTCCATTGTCATAGCCCTGTTCTGTGACAGTGGCATTCCAGCCTTCATTCATCTCAAACGCAACTGCGTCTCCATTTTTGACCGGCTCCACCCCATCTTGCGGACCCACATAAATTTCATTGACCCCGTCATAGAAAAACGCACTGTCTGTAAAAAACTGATCTGTGATGTCCTGAGGGCCGACTGTAAATACCTTGAATGGCGGTTCCTCTGCCGCGTAAAAATCATATTCATCCGACACCTGTCTGGCATCTTGATAGATCGCTTCTCCATACTCCAGGCTCGCTCCTCTCGCCGGAAAATCATCAATGGTTGTCGCAGCTGTCGCCACATATCCGTACTCATCATAGGTATATACAGCTGATTCTTTTTCTGAGCTGTCTGAAGAGGAGGACAGGATCCGATGCTCCTGGTCAAATTGAAAACTTGTGGTGTCTGTCTGTGCACTTAAAACCGTATGATCATTTACTGAACACGGCTGGCTTGAACATTGGGAGATATTCCCCGTTTCGTCATAGCTCAGAGTACAGGACTCCGTCACATCTTTATAACAGGTTCCGCCAACGAAATGCACAATACGGCCACTCTCATCATATGTGATCTCCGGCCATGTATGATATCGAAATGCCGTGAGATTATTCTGCGTAAATACTACTTCGATCTGCGTCAGTCTCCAGTCCTCTGTATAGTGATAGATATACTCCAGTTCAAGGGCTCTGGTTCTTGCGTCATTGTCGGAAAATGTGAAAGATTCCGTATACCCCAGCAGATGTGTCTCTCCATCGGTCTCGAAAAGATAGTCGATCCCTGTGAATGGGTAATCATCTTCTTCGGAATAAGCACAGTGAATACTTGCTATATTGCCGTTTCGAATATCCCGGCTCAGAAGGAACAGCAGCTGTTCCGGATAGTTCTGTACCGCTGCAAACTGCCATAGATTCAGGTCATACCCTGACAGGCCCGGTTCCTGTTTCGATAAGAACAGCACCATGTCAAGCGGGCTGTAATTCTCCTCGCCGTTCCCGGTACCGGTATCAGAGATCTCAATGTTCAATTCATTCGACGTATAGTTATAATTCAGTTGATACTCATCAAAGTACCCTGTGGCAGTCGACAGGTACTGAGGAACTCTTTCATAAGAATCCTCCGCAAACACTGCCTTCGCATCGGAGGCAAGACCAAGGCACATCACAAACACGATCAGACGTTTTGCATGAAACATCTTCTTATCTCCTTTCTGAAGGACTCTTAATGATCAATCCTCATTCTGATAAGACATCTCCCATATATCGGAATATACCGCCAACGGCCCATCGGTCAGCAGGCACAACAGAATGAACGCCTCATATGGGTTGGCAGGATAGATGCTCATCATATGGCTGTCTTCGAGTATTTCATTCATCTGTTCAACAAATGTCCTGTAACGTTCGGCGGCATCATCGATCGGGGATATGGCGGCAAGGAAAAACTTCATTGTTATCAGGTCAAAGCGCTCCACGGGCGCTTTCTTTGAAAGGAGTTCATCCAATCGCTGCCTGCTCATGCGACGGTTTCCGAAGAGCCTGCTGAGCATCGAGTCAGACGCCTTCATAAGGTTCCCGTTTCCCGTAGTAGGGATCCCGCTGCAGATCCATTTTTCAATGTCGCCATTTGATATATCCGCGCTGTTCCAGATCTTTTTCCTGCCTTTATTGTCATCCTCGTCATCGTCTCTCGTATAATAGCGGGCAATCTCCTCCCTGGCCTCTTCCACAAGCTCCGAGAAATGTCTGTAGGCATTAAGCTGGTGCGACTGTTCGCCGGATCCCTTCAGGCAGGCAAGGTAGAAAAGAAGATCCTCTTCATCCTCCAGATGGAAATCCGGCAAAAGCAGGATATCCTCTGCCCTCATTACCGTTTTATCCTCCGGAAGTGCCTTCGCATCCAAGGTTTCATAGGCTTCCTGAAGCGCCACTGCCTTCGGGTATCCGAAGCCGTTCCTGTAGCAGAACCAGTAGATCACTTCCTGCGCATCGTCAAAACGGAAGTCCTCTTCCTTCAGTATCTTGGTCAGAAACTCCGAGACATCTTCCACAGGCATATGCAGACCAAATCCCAGAAGAAACACCGTTGGTCTTCTTACCGAGTACTGCTTCAGCCAGTTATTAAAGATCGCGTTCCATTTTGTGGACGTCGGCGTGAATGATTTCGGTGTTCTGGTCGCTTCAAAGGAATCTCGCAGTATGGTGCGATACGCCGCATCGTCGACCTCTGAAAAAGGCTCTTCTATGCCTACGTTCTGATAAATGTACCGCTTCAGGTAATCGCAGAAAAACACAAAGGTCTGGGTATCCTGAAGGTAGCTGTAGATCGTCTCAGAATCCATCGTCCGGAAATCTTCAGACTGCGTGAGGGTGCGTATGTTCCTCATTGCCCTGCGCGTATATTCGAAGTCCTTGATGGAGTGGTCGAGATCAATTTGCTGGAATAATTCGGCATAATTCGTATTTGTCATGACTCTGTCCTGTTATTTCGCTGCGATATCTATGGAGTAGATACGATCCCCTATAGTCGGGTTCAGGATAAACAGCTCTCCCTGAATCGTTCCGCCTGCATCAAGCAGCTGCGCATCGACCGTGAAGGTGATATCCCGGTATGTATTCGGCAGTATCTCGTCCCCTCCTGTTACACTCATATTCGCATATGGATCCAGGCTGACACTCTGCCCGTTGATGATCTGTGTCGGCAGTCCGAAAAGTGCAATGTTGTCATCCATGTTGTTCTCGATCCGAAGTGTGACAGTGTTGCTGCCTGTGTTAAATCCGATATACGTTACCGTCACACCGCCGCCCATACAGGTATCTGTCGAAGGTTGAGAAGGTGTTTCCTGCGCAGATGCCGGAACCGTCGAATTCCCGGAATCTGTTCCCTGCGCTGATATTCCCGGAGCGGAATCTTCCTGATCCGGAAATGACTGAGATGTCACTTCTGTCTGCGAGACTTCGCTTTCCGCTATAACTGCAGACGGCATATTGAGTTCTGTCCCTCTGCCGCTGAGTCGTATTCCTGCAACAAGGGCTGCCAGCAGCCCGGCGATGATCGCAATCGCAATGCCAGCACTTCGGCGGCTCCGCATCTTCCACCCGAAGTCTTCCTCAAGGTAAGCATCTCCATTCCAGCCAAGCAGGAATTCTGTTAGCTTCGGAAAGCTTAAAAATGATATCAGTGCAAGCAGATCCTCAAAGGTTGAGATGCCCGGATACGGCGAGGCGGAAATGAATTCATAATAAACAAAGATACATAACAGGGGCAGCACCAACGCTGTTACGATCAGGAATGTCCAGCCATGTCCAAAGCAGACTCCCATGCTGTGATAGACCTTCAGGGTCAGAACCAGAGCGTACAAAAGTAAGACGATCAGTATAATCAAAAGCACAATGACCTTAATTCCCTCAGTATCCGGCGCTCCCTCCTGCCACTGAAGTGTGAACAGCTGTCGAATGAAGACTCCTGACACAACAGACTCGCAGAGAATAACGATCAGACTGCGCCAGAACAGTTTCGTCTCATGTGTCGCGATCTTCACCCTGCAGTAGATGTTATAGACCGGAATTATGCTCTTCCATGGTGCCATCCCTGCTTTCTTGAACAGACGCCAGGCAGCGCCTCTTTCAAGCAGGAACCTGCCGGCTATCAGCAGTCCGGAAAGGATGATCAGAGGCAAGAAGGAAGCAGGAAGTGTTCGTATAATGAGGACGATTATCGTTGCCGCAGCTCTCAGAAACTGTCCGACTAGAGAAACTGTCCTTCCTGCCATCGGAATGATACCTGACAACCCGGAAAAACGGGAATTGCTGATCGATTCGCCGATTCCCGCCATCTCTGCAGAAAGCTGTCCGTATACCGCACTGTTGATGAACAGATCAGTGATGCGCTTTATATACGCATCGGGAAGATTGAGAAGAATCAGCTGTCCTGCGTAAGGAGCGATCAGCCACAGGATGCCCATGATCCAGAACCGGTTCTTCCAGGTCTTCCGGGCCGGATTGCCAGCCTTATCGGCTGCGTCCACACTCTCCTCTTTTAATGGCTCTGTGGATTCTTCCTCCTCCATCGCCTGGCTGTCTGACGAAAACAGATCCTCTCCCGGGAGTTCCGGGGCATACGCCGGATCGTGGTCCCTCAGGACCCGGAGTCTGCATCCGCAATAGCCGCAGTAAACGGCGCCCTCGATATTCTGTTTGCCACATTCCGGACAATACATGAACTCTCTCCTCCTGCCTTACATAAGATGCATAACGACATCTTAATCTTCTAACTCCTCAAAGCCTGTAGGTGTCCTGTGGCTCTCATAGAACGCCTGCTGATCAAAACGAATACGATGCAGATGATCCACCGCCGCTCCAAGCCCCCATAAGATTGCACAGATCATAAGATTCGGAATCAGGTACTGAAGAAGGTCAATAACCTCCCCTGCATAGGTGGCAGCCGACGTATACGCAGTAACTGCCAAATATATAATGGCAAGGCAGCAAAGCATAACTCCTGTATTACTGCTTCCCTTCCCAATTTCTCTGTTCAATGTCTGTTCGTCTGAGATTCCATATTTCTGATTGCTGCGAAGATCACGTTTGTTCTCATCCATCTTCCGAAGGATCTCCCGAAGAAGCTGGTTGGTAACGTTCTCTTCCTCAGATACAGGAGTTTCCTGCTGCATACCTTCTGCTTCCATATCGGATATGCCGGCCGTATCCGCGGCCATACCCTCGGTCATTTCCTCCGGTTTTGCATCCGGCGCGGATTCCGATAATACGGATCCGCACTTGGTGCAGTATTTCATTCCGTCCGGCAGCGTCTGTCCACAATTCCTGCAATACATATCTTTCTGTCTCCTTCCGTTCTTTCTTGATCCGCATTCCTGTCATCCTGTAACCTGGCCGGTCCCGCCGCAGGTTGAGCATACTGTTCCACCGCTTCCGCCGCAGCCGCTGCATCCCTGGTATCCGCCGGTCCATCCCATGACAGCGTCGTAATACAGGTTCGGTATATACTGCTGTCCGGTTCCGCCACAGATTCCGCATGTAAACCATCCTGCTCCGCCGCAGCTCGGACAGGTGATATAGGTGACAGACGGCACTATAGTGTTCCGGCTTGATGCAGAATTATCTTCCTGATCTGAAGAATGATCCTCTACAGGCTCAGCCGGCTCTGCCGGACGATCCTCCTGCGACGTGTTTTTCACTGCAGGGACATTTGCTTCGGTTCTGCGTTCTGTTTCTTCTTCACTGTCCTCTGCTGATCCGCCCTCCCGGCCCTCTATATCCGAAAGATTCAAGAACTTCTTCGGATCAGTTACTTCGCGAAGTTTAAGGGCTGCATTGTATATGTCAGGGCAGGTCATCCTCTCCGTACGTACTGTATGTCCTGCGAATCCCGATACTGCTATGAGAATCAGGATCACCACCAGTCCCGCTCTCCATCCCTTCTCCATATTCGCAACCTCCGTCTCCTCCAAACTGTACGATCTGAACATGATTACTGTAATCACCGCAATTCGTACTCTTGTTGTCTGTATCTTAGCAATACCGAGATCTTGTTCTGTAAGATGGATTTTCCCCGGAACCTTTTTGCGTTATTGATCTCTTCCGTGGCGCATCCTATAATCTGATCTCCTCCCACACACATCAGAAAAACCGCATTGACTACTGCCAACGCGGTTTTCTGATGTTTAGTATAAGTATCCAAATCTTGACACTGGCCAGTAACAAAAACTTACTTTCCCTTCGATATCTTTTCGCGGAACATATTGAAACTGTTCAGCATTCATGACATTATCTGCAACACCGTAATAAAGTGCCTCTTCGGCCCAGTACCTGGAATCTGCGGAATCATTACGATTGTCCCCAAGAAGGAAATAAGTATTATTGCAGCCAGAATAACCTGAATCCACGAAAGTATCTCTTTTGCAACCGTTTTTCAATTACTTTATCTCTATGCCGACGATCCACTAGCCACAGATATACAATGTAAGATAATAGTCTCTCTCCATGTACATATGCATCGCATTGGCTATGAGCATGACGCTTATGCTGTTTGAATAGGTGCGGGTCTTTGAACTCTGCACATGCTGCTGATGAACTGCTGTCTTTCCTGGGTGGGCTGCGGACCAGCTTTTCAGCGGGCCTCCGCCGGAAGCGGAGTAATTGATGCCTGATCTGCTTGCCTTTTCCGAATCGATGGCGTACTTTCTTGCTGCCTCCATGTTGTACACGATCTCTACACCACAGACATCCAGCCTTTTATTAAGATCATATCTAATGTTTGTGATATTAATGTACTCATCGGATAAGAACGCATTAGCCTCATCGAGGCTTCCAAAGGTCTTGGTCTGCGGACGGGCTAATTCCATTTTTCGCTGCTCAGCTGTCCTCTTTGCAAGAATGATATATTTCGCAATCAGCATAGCTGCGTAATTCTTATCACCGCTCAATGGGGACAGCATCCTGACGCCGTAAACGGCTTCCATTGTCACAACATAATCGAGGAACAGTTTCAGGCTTGTGCGGTAATCCGTCCTGTTATTGAAATCCTTATACAACCGTTCTGCAAACATGATAAACGTGTCCCGATCTTCACTTCTCATTCTCTGCAGCTGGACAGTCAGGTTGCGGAATACTTTCTCCATTGATGCTTTGTCCTTTGATACAGAGGCGCGGCAGTACGGGCAATAAGCTGCATCGTCCGGTATCACATTGTGGCATGAATTACAGATCATATCGTTTGTCCTCCACGTTCTTCGTTCACGTGTTCCAGTGATGATGTCATTCTATGTCACGCAGTTCTTTATTCTGTAAAGCGCATTTTCCCTATGGCTGAAGAAGTAATGGATTACCAAACGAATAAAATCGCCCCGGCGTGAACCGGGGCTTCAGCAGAATTATCCATATATATTAATCAGCTTGTTGCACTTGATAGCGCCAGAATAAGAATAAAGACAATCCAGGCACCAGCGATTCCAAGTCCTACTTTCGAACATACTACTCCTGCCTTTGCATTCGAGTTGTTTTCATCTACTTCTTTTTTGTACTTATCTCCAAGAATAAGGCCAATGATTCCGCACGGGATACCCACCAGCATCCCTGTGCCTGTGCAACTTCCAATAATAGAGATGATGCCTAAAACCAGCGAAGCAATATTCATTATATAATCCACCTTTCTTGTTTCTGTTAATGTATTCTTTATGGTGTCAGTATAATGAATGCCTGCTTCTCATCTGTAAAATGAATTTTCCTTGCAATAGCCGCTGTATATAAGCCTCTATGTACGATTTCAGTCTATTTCTTCGCTTCTTTTACTACAACCTTCATTGTTTTCTTTCCGCCGAACTTGGTCCGCACCGTTATCTTTGCCTTCCCTTTCCTTCCTGCAATCAGATAGATACTCTTTCCCAGACGTACAACACGCACTACCTTCTTTTTGCTGGATCGCACCGATGATATCTTATCTCCTGAGACCATCCTCACCAAAACCGTGGTGCTGCCTCCGGTTTTCAGAGTCACCTTCTTCTTGCTGAATCTTACGGTCGGTTTGGTGACTTTCACGACAAATGATTTGCGCGCACCATACCGGGTTATTACAGTAATCGCAGCAGTCCCCTTCCTTTTTGCCGTCAGAAGACCGGTTTTGGAATTGACACGAACAACCGTCTTCTTGGAAGAAATCCACTTTGAGACGCTGTCTCCTTTCTTCAATCCATACACACGCGGTGCACGAAGTTTCCTGCCGGCTGTCATGTAGATCGTTCCGCGATAACTGATCTTAACTGTCGGACGGGAAGATATCTTCGTTGATTTATTGAGTGCAGTCTGTGCTCTTTTCTCCTTGTTCGCAATTGCACTGAGATATCTCTTTTTCCTTACGAAGAATGCATATCTGCCACGCACCGACAGATCTGAGAGCGCTGCAGCAGAGAGAATATCCTCCTCACCATCTCCCGCTGCTCTATGATATTCTATGATATCTGCAGCAAAGAAATCATTTATTTCATTTGCTGTAAATCCTTCTTCAATCAGTTTTTGTCTGTAATACTCTCTTACAGGATTCTTACCCCCGGATTCATCCAGTCTGTATAATTCCGTAGCCTCCTCATCGAAGTAGTATTTATTACCCTGATCATCGACCAGACTGCCGTTTTCATCATTATGAATATCGATGCCGAAACGCTCCTCATAATCGGGAGAGGATTCGCTGAAGTCCTGATCGCTGTATCGAATTATCTTAATATCATAGCAGTCACGGAAGGCGAACTGTCCGATATCTATCGGATGATCCGGAATCCATATTTCTCCCAGGTTCCAGCATCCGCTAAAGGCCCCTTTTGCAATAACTGCTGTTTTATCAGGTATCGTAATGCCTGAAAGAGTTCTGCAGTTTCGAAAAGCATACTCTCCGATAGAGTTTAAACTCGCAGGAAGATCTATCTCTCTGAGGTTGCTGCAATCTGCAAAAACTATTTCTCCAATGTTTATTACCGTGGAGGGAAGTGTGATCTTTTCAAGATTCTGACAGCCGCCGAATGAGTATGACAATAACTCTGTTATACTTCCTGATATCCTGACCTCTGAAAGATTGCTGCATTCTGCAAATGCTCTTTGCCCTATTTCAGTTACACTTTCCGGGATAGAAACCTCTTTTATGCTTGAACAGCCGCTAAAGGCCTCTTCTCCAATTTCCCTTGTCACAGATGAAACCGGAACATTCAGTAATTCTGTACATCTGGAGAACGCACCACTCCCTATTCGTTCGATATTTTCATAATTGCTAATACGTTTAATTTTACAATTGTTAAATGCCCAGTCCTCGATCTGAGTCGTCTCATCAAGAAGCGAAAGCTCTGTTACTGTTGGCGGACACGCAATCAATATACTTCCATCTTTATTATATAAGACCCCCTCTGAAGATTTATAACGTGTATTTTCCGGATCAACTTCATAGCATTCCAGCTGAGAGCCAGCCAACCTGTCCGTATATAATACGCTTTTAGGTATCGTCATCCTGCGCACATTCTTGCATTCGCTAAAAGCGCAATTATCAATTATCTCCACCCCCTCCGGTATCAATATCTCTTTCAGCCCATCACAGTAAGCAAAAGCTTCATAGTTAATGCTGATAATACTCTTAAAATATGGGATCGCATCAAGGCTTTTGCATCCCATAAAAGCATATTCTCCAATATAAGATACATCTCCCATATATTTTACTTCACTTAAGTTCACACATGCCTGATAAGTATGCTTATTAACTACACTTACGCCAGAGGGCACGGTGATTCTTTTCATGCCGGAACATCCATAAAATGCTCCGGCTCCGATTTTTGTAACCTGATCAGGAATGGAGATGCTTTCCAGATTCTCACAAGAGTAGAACATAAATGCCCCAATGCTTGTTACTCCTTCTTCTATAATTACCGATCGGATTAAAGGAGAGCTGTAAAAAGGACTGGAACAGGCCAGATTATAGTCATACATGTCTCCTGTTCCTTTAATATTCAGGACACCTTGCTCATCCAGTATCCATGTTATTTCAGCCCCGCATCTGCCTGTTCTATTGTCTTCCCCTATTGGATCCTGCTCAACAGGTTCTTCTCCACTAGTGATACTGCTATCCGCTTCTGCCACAATTAATTCAGTAATCCCATTACCATATGGTATCAGGATTGCCGAAGAAGCCGAATCATCTTCATCAATGGTGGCTGCTGAAACCCTTGCATTTATATCCTCATCGGATGAGACAATTCCATAATAAAGTACTGAAGCAAATGAAAGATTATACCTTTTTGCATATTCTTCCACACAGGAACCTTTGTAGCCATACAGCGTCGTATTCGTATACTCAGCAAAAACCTCTCCATGATCGCCAAAATACTGCACGCTTTGAGGAATAAATAGCTTTTCTAATTTTTTACAGTCATAAAATGCTCTGGATTCTATTTCCACGACAGTGTCAGGGATAAACACTTTCTTGAGAGAATAGCAGTACGAGAACGTATTTCCTTCAATAACAGATATCCCATCTGGTATTATGATCTCCTCGAGTCCGCATTGAGTAAACGCAAATCTGTCGATCTCCTGTACACTTTCCGGAATGCGGAATTGTTTTAATCCATCGCATCTGCCAAATGCAGCTTCTTCAATACTTTTTAAATTCTCTGATGGAATTATTTCTTTAATTCCCGTACATCTTCCAAAAGCGTATTTCCCTATTCTAATTACACTGTCAGGAATAACAACTCTGGTAAGGCTTTCACAATCCCAGAAGGTAAATGGTTCTATTTCCGTCACACTGTTTGAAATTGTAATGCTTGTAAGAGCGCTGCAACGGGAAAAAGCGTTAGCGCCCAATTCCGTCACACTATTCGGAACTGTAATGCTTGTAAGAGCGTCGCAACGGGAAAAGGCATACGACCCTATCTTCGTCACGCTGTTCGGAATATCTATACTTGTTAATCTCCAACAGTCTTTAAATGCATACGGGTCTATCTGTGTAATTGTATCCGGAATATCTACCGTTTCCTGATTCATACTGAAGATCAGCCTTGTGAGTTCCTTGTTATAAAGCACTCCATCGATAAAAGTAAAATGATTATTCTCTTCCGGAATAATAATATTTGAAAGAGAATTACATTCACCAAAAGCAATTTCGCCGATCTCAGAAACGCTGCCTGACAATTCCACGGAACAGATATTGCAGCATTTAGCGAAGGCATAGTCTCCGATCCTTGAGACATTATCCCCGATGATTACGGATTTAATTCGTTCATCACTATAGAAAGGACTGTCACTGTGATAACCATTGCTGCTGTAATCACTCATCGGCTGTGGGGTATCCGACTCACTATAAATCGTCAGCGTACCGTTCCCATCCAGTTTCCATTTTACGTTTGTGCCGCACACCCCTTCAGCAGCTATTTCTTCTTCACTCGGATCTTCAGCAGCAGACAGCTCCTCCTCCATAAAATTATCATATTCTTTCTCTTCTTCGGATTCTTCATCGACCATAAGGTCTTCCATGACATAGGAGTCCGCTGTTTCTTCCGTCATCTCCACACTGAAAACAGCCTCGTCGTTCCACACATCGTATCCGGACTCGTCTAAGGATTCAACGTTCGTTACCTCCTCTGAAGAATCCGTTCCTGTAGAGGCTGCTTCGGCAATTGCCGGCAGCTCGTCTTCAATTATTCCTGTTTCACCGGCATAAACGGCGCTGCTGATGTTCCCTGCACAAAGTATACCTGCCAATATCAGAGATATTAACGCCTGCTGTCTTCTTCTCATAAAAACACCTTTATCAACTGTATTCCTCGGCTGCCCCGTCAAGAACGATCGTGATCATATTTACCAGTTCACCCTCTTTTGTCCACTGTTTGCTTCCAGTTTCGATAAGCGATGAATCAAATCTATACGTCATTAACTCATTTTTGCCAGGCTCTACTGTAACTTCCCCTTCTATATCTGCGGACAGTATAGTTCCCAGTTCTGCATCATTCACGCGCACCGACAGATCTTTGAACCGCACATTTGCATCGGTTCCGTTGGCAAAATCTACAGCCAGGTAAACATCTCCGGAGTCCGTCTGCCATATGTACATGGGTCTGCTGGTGCTGAAACCCTCATATACATAATTGCCATACAGATAGATCAAGCTGCCGGAAGCCCAATACGTATTATCAAGATCCTTATATCCATCCGGGAATGCTCCGGATATTAGTCTGTCCAATGCTTCTTCAGCGGAAGTGTCTCCCACTATTACCCATTCACCATCAACTTCAGACAGAAACATCATGATTCCGTAATCCCAGTTTTCCGGACTATCCTCCTCCGGAACTTCATCCCTGTAACCAATTACATTTAATGCATATATGCCATCTTCCTCCAATACAGGGATGATCATACGATTCTCATATTCATTAAAACCGGCCAACTGAACGAAATAACTGTCTATAGTCTCTTCATCCACATTACGGAAGTATTGACTGAATTGGGACATGTCATTCATTGCGTACTGTGCCATCTCATCAATAAGTTCATCTGCCGCCCGGCATGCCTCTTCCATGCCGGGGGAAACATCTGCTGCCGCCTGACGCATCGCAACTACTCCCGCTTCCTGATCAAGTACACCTTCGGTTGGTGGCGCAGGTTTTCGAGTGGTATACCATATGGTTGTTCCTGCCAGGATAAAAAGCGCTATTAATATTGCTGCTCCTGCACGGAAAGATCTCTTTCCCCTTATTATTCTTGCTGCTGTGTCCGGAATATTTCCTTCTGTGCCAGGCAATGAGCTCTTCTCATCTCCCGGCGAAACAGTGATCGCTGCTTCCGGATCCAGTACCTTTTCCAGATCTGTCTTGAGAGCGGCTGCATCCTCATAGCGGTCTTCAGCACGATAAGCGCAGGCTTTGCATATCACCTGCGCAAATTTATCACTCGCATCGATCGGCTTCGGGAGCGGTTTGCCTTCCATCCGGCTTCTCAGTGCGTCTTCGCGTTCCTGATAGAACACCAGTTGCTTGAGCGGGTCCAGAAACGGATCCCGGTTCCTGTTCATAAGCCGGTACAGTACTATTCCCAGTGAATAGATATCGGCCTGCTTATCGTACCGGTCCCCTTTATAGACCTCCGGTGCCATGAAGCTGAAAGTGCCCTTGGCAGAATAGGTCCCGAAGGTGAGGTCCATCTGCCGGACAGTTCCAAAGTCTCCGAGCTTATATGTGCCCGCCTCGGACCGGAAGATATTATCAGGTTTGATGTCTCTGTGTATGATTCTCTGTTTCTCACAGGCAGTCAGCGCATCGCAGATATCTCTTCCAATCTGTACCGCTTCCTCTTCCGTTACGTATCTTCCGGCTATATGATCCCTGAGTGATGTCAGAAGTTCCATCCGGATATAGATCTGATATCCGAAGGGCTGCAGTTCTTCAATTGAGTGGTCTTCAATCCGGACGATATGAGGGTTTTCCCGAAGAGAATACATTGCCTGTATCTCTCTGGAATAATTCTCAACAAGATCCTTCAGATACTGCTGTGCAGTAACCTCATTTTTCGTCTCCGCCAGCAGCGCGGATCTTTCAGCTTCATCTGAAGGGATCCTGATCACCTTGACGGCACACTTTTTATTGTCCCGGACTGCAAGATAAACGTCCCCAAAGGAACCTATGCCGATCCGTTCTGTCAATTTCCAGTCCGACCAGGCTTCGGGAAGCTGTATATAGTCTGTATTCTGATAAAACTCCTCTTTCATCAGCAGCCCGCCTCCGGAAGCAAATAATATAATGACATTTGCTTATTATTATAACGTTATTTTTAAAATCTATGAACGAGTTATCTGATTTTTATGACGGTTCATTTGCAGCACGCTTGCCGCATCCTCTTATTAAACCAGTTTAAGCAGCCGGCCGCACGGGCTGGCTGCACTGTTTTCATTATTAGAAGCCGCCTCCCCAGATCCAGAAGTCTGCTGTGTAGCGGTATTTCGTATTTTTCAGGGTGATCCGCAGGCTGTGCTTATGTTCGATGTCGACCTGTTCGCCCTTTTTCAGCTTTCTCCAGCCTCTGCCTCCTCCCTGCACTTTGATGGACTTGACCTTCCAGCCCTTCTTTAACTTGATACTGACTTTGCCTTTGCCCATCATGAGGGTGCTGTAATCACCGTTGTTGAACTGGGACTTGTAGTTTGCCTTTCCGACCTTCAGGGTCTTGAACGGATTCTTATAGAAGTTATATCTGACCTTATAACTGACCGTTTTTCCATTTTTCTTGACCTTGTAGGAAAGGTTTGTCGTGCCAGGCTTCTTGACCTTAAGATAGACCTCGACGCCGGACCCCTCTTTCCGGGTCGCAACGGATGCTACTTTCTTGTTGGAAGATTTGACTTTTGATATACCTGATGCCGGCCCGCTGTATACAGGGTATTCTCTCTGCCAGCTGTAAAAAGGAACACCCTTCGTTTCCTTGTGAGTCTTGGCAGACGCGCTCATCCCCGCAAGCAGCGTAAAGACCGCCACCATCAATATGAAGCCACTCCATTTCCTGCTTTTCTTTCTCATGCCTTACCTCCTGTCGTATTGCTGCATGACCTGTTAGTTGACAGGATCAGGATAACAGAGTGGCTATTAAGTTCTGTAAGATGCAGTTTCCATGCCTGTTCAGTCAGCCATGCCGCAGGTATATGACATGCCTCGCCATCATTTTACTTTTACCTTCATGCTGATTCTCCTGCCGCTGGCAAGCGTCACGATGAGTTTCGCCGTTCCTTTCTTTTTCCCTTTCAATACAATCTTTCCTGTCCTGTCAAAACTCCTCACCCTGAGCACCTTTTTCTTTGTGGTGCGGACGCTCACCACATAGTCGCCTTCCGCCAGTCCTGTCACACTCAGTTTGCGATATGTCTTCCCTTTCCTGACCGTTACCTTCTTTCTGTTGAACCGTCCGGTTGCGCGCAGCCTGGCAACAGGTCTGCTTTCCGTCTCTCCGCAGGAACACACTCTGCACTTCGTGCCCGTAGAAACAGCAGTAGCTTTCCTCACAATTCTCCAGCTTCCAAAGGAATGCCTGTGTTCTTCATTTCCCCCTTCTGTGGCATCATCTGTGGTGCTTTCGCTGCCTCCTTCTGTAGTACCTTCGCTGCCGCCATGCCCGCTGTCGCCGGAGGAATCATCGGAGTCTGTCTTATTCACAATGTTGAATGATACTTCCTCATCAAACCGATAGTTTCCGATTCCGCTGATCCGGACCGTTCCAGTTCCCACATACCGGTTGTTCCGGTAAGAAACTCTATAGTCCGTCCCATCGGTCAGCGTGTTTCCGTCATAGAGAACTTCCGCTTCCGGACAGATATCCTGGCCGGTATAAGTCCTGTCATCGATCGGTGCAATGGAAAGATATGTACCGGATTCCTTCTCGCCTGATACTTTTCTTTCATAGCTTTCTCCGAAGTTACCAATACCCCGGAACAGTACCGTTCCTACTTCCTGCCGATAATTCTCCTTGGACGACAGCCTGATATAATAGCTCTTCAATTCAGTGCTGTAATCCACTCCTTCCGTAAGCTTAATCCCGCTGTACTGAGCTTCTGTTGAAACCTGCCCGTCTTTCAGGGTAATTGTGTTAAATATCACATCATAGATGGATGCCGGATTTATGGTAAATGTCTCTGTTTTGTTTCCGGTATAATTCCCCATGCCGGTCAATGTCACGCCGGCAGTTCCGGCATTGACATTGTTTTTATACATGACGCTGTAGTCCTTTCCCTCCTCCAGGGAACGGCGTGTATAATATGTTTTCCCATCAACTGTATACGGGACCTTATGATACACAGTGATCTTCGGCCTCTGTTCTGTACCCGAATAAACAATATCCGATACATTTACACTGATTTCCACCCGTTCTATCGGGCACGGCAGGATGTTGAATTCAACCGTCTTTTCCCCTCTGTAATACCCCATGCCGATCACTGTTGCAGCTGCCACACCAATCTCCCTGTTGTTTTTATACCGGACTCCGTAATCTTCATCCGGGATCAGTCCGCTCACAGCAACATCCGGCATCTGATCGGCTGCATTGTAGACCACATCCTTGATCTTTTCCGGATCGGGAAGATACTCATACACGCGGAAGGTAATCGTCTTTGTCGTATCTGCAGTATAATTTCCGGTCATGGTGATGGTTGCGGTTGCTTCACCAAGGTCTTTGTTATCGGCATAGATAACTGTGTAATCTTTCCCCTGTGTATAAGTCTTTCGATAATAATAGCTTCCTGTATACGCTTCAATATGCGGCTCGCACCCGTTGCTGTAGTCAGAGAGGAAACAGTCATCTGCCGCAACAGACGTGTTCAGGCTGCTCATATTGATCTTCTGCGGTTGAATGGTAAACGGCAGACGCACGGTTCCGCTGAACCGATTTATTCCGTTTATGACGACATATCCGTATCCGGCGTCAATGTTATTCTCATAAGTAACTGTATAGTCTTCCTGGTCCTGGTAGTTCTGCACAATTGATCCTGATACGGAAATCTCAGGCCGCATCTCCGTTCCATTGTAGGTATATTCCGTGCTCTTCAGTGCAAACCATTCATCCTTCATCAGGATCTTCCCGCTGCTGTTCAATTCTGTGAATCTGTAGTTATTTTCCTCTGCATAAGCCTGCGCAGTGGATCCGGGATAGGCTGCAATATACCCGTGAGGCATCGCTTCCGTACCGATCTCTGCGTCCTTTGTCAGTACGAGAATGCCTCTCGTGATGTTCTTCAGCGCTCCTGCCTGAATGCTCTTTACGGAGGACGGAATCGTAATACTTTTCGTATAAGTGGACGCAAATGCGCATTCTCCGATCGTCACAAGGCCTTCATTCAGCGTTACCTTATTCAGCTTGGAATACTGAAAAGCACTGTTCCCGATAGTTCGGACAGATCCGGGAATGATGACTTCTGAGATCTCTGAACTGGAAAATGCTGATGCCTGTATCTCTTCTGTCCCTTCCGGAATTACAAAAGTGCCTGTGAGTCCTCTCGGGCTTTCGACCAGAACTTTCCCATCCGCAGAGAATAGTACGCCGTCGATGCTCTTATAGCTTGTATTCCGGGAATCAACTTTTATCTCTTTCAGGCCGGTATCACTCCAGAAAATGCCTGAACCAATGCTGGTAACCGATGCCGGGATCGTTATACTCGTGAGCTGACTGCAGCCTGCAAATGCAAATTTCCCGATGTTGGTTACCGTATCCGGAATCCTGACAGATGTAATCTGTACGCCGGTCCGGTAAAAACAGCGCTGTCCGATGGAGGTAACAGTAATCCCATTGATCTTCTCCGGGATCACCACGTCTCCCTCCACACCGTCATACCGGGTAATCTCACAGGTGGTATCTGTCAGCTTTTCAATAGAGAAGGGGCCTGACAATTTGTAGAAATCATATCTGCGGGGTTTCTCCTGAACATATCCGGCCTCTCCGATGTAATACTCTCCATCTGCATAGATAATCGCCTTCATGTGCCCACCGGTGAATAATCCAAAGTTCTCCTTGTCCTCGATCCACATTTCTGCAGGAATCCCCGCTTTCCTGCACATATACTGAATCATGGACGTACTGGCCCAGCAGTCACCGGCACCGTTTACCCCCATGGAAACATATCCGCTGTAAGATACACTGTAACTGTAGTTTTCAGCAACATACCGGACGATAGCCTCCGCCTGTTCCTTCTGGGTGGAAAGCGGCAGAACAGATTCCTGGATAAATGAATCCAGTATGTTCTCCACATATTCCCGGTCGTAGGACTTAACATGAACTGTCAGAAACATCACAGATGATCCGGCCTGCACCCGGATCATCGATTCTCCTGCTCCTTTTGCAATGATTACTCCATCCTCTGTCAGATCAACATGCAGGTCATTTACGAGTCTGCAATTGCTCTCTTCCGACCAGTAACTGTATGTTACGTCTCCATCGTATTCCTGAGACAATTCGATCTTATACTGCATTGGCTTATCTGCAGGGATCTCGGTCTGATTCTTCAGGTTGTCTGATGAATAAAACAGCGTCACCTCGCTCTGCTTGAGCGTAAGTACTTCTGCAGAATCAGAAGTATCGTCCGATGCGGCTTCCATCAGAGCCTCTTCATCTGAAGCAGTCTCCTCCAGAATAGTCTCAATCGCGGCCTCTGCTTCTGTCTCTGCCTCCGTCTCCGCTTCTGCCTCGGTTTCGATCGCGTCTTCCGCCTGCAGTCCATCCGGTTCGGACTCTTCCATCTCCGGATCTTCAATCAAACAGGAGGTCATTTCTACCTCATCTGTTATGCTTGCGCCGGATTCGACTCCTTCTTCTGTTTCTGCCTGCTCTTTCTCGATACATACGATATCACTATCCGGAATCACTTCGAATTCCTCTTCCGCCAGCGCAGCCGTTCCTCCCAGATGAGTAATGACGAGCATCACAGCAATTAATTCAGTCAACAGGCATTTGCTCCATCTTCCCGTCTTCATTCTCAGTTCTCCTTTACTTTATAAACTTCCTGTCGCAAAATTCTGGTATGTTCATTCACGATGATTTATCCTCCATCTTATGTATTTCTGTTGATTCGTGTTTTTGATGATATTATAAATGATTGCTTCTGCATTGTTGTAAAATGCATTTTCCCTCTCCGACATCGGAAGGCTCCAATGGACTATCGTGTGTCTTTCACAGCTGCATAGAAAAACTCCAGCGATTTCTCGCTGGAGCAAAAGTCTGGCTTTTGGGGGACACCTCATTCTCAGCTGACGGTATCCATTCACTTGTGTTCCCGGCATTTTCTTCACCGGATCACGGCTGTACCGTTCAGATCGTCTGCCGCGGTCACCAGGACGGTATAGCTGCCGGGCTCAATGCCGTCCACTTTTGCGCAGTCATGCCCGCTTACGGTAATCTCCCGGGCATCTTCCGGAAAACTCTCCGCATCATATTCACCCGGGGCGTACCGAACCTCGATCTTCCCGTTATCTTCAAAGTCCGCATCTACGGTGATACTGTTCCCCCGGATCGTCATGTGGACCTGGGCACTGCTGCCTTTCTGTGCAGATTCAGCAGTAACGGAGATCTACGCATCTGAGCTGCTGTCCACCTCAAACACAGAAGCCTTCATTTTTCTGCAGCCGGCCGCGCATATGGCCAGGATCATACATACGACGGGGATTATGATCATTCTTATACGCTTCATAACAGTCATCCTCTTTCCGGCGCACCGCTGTGATGCGCCGACCCCGTACAGGGGAATCTCATTGCCAGTACATCTTGTCCTCGGTGATGCAGTAGAACCCTCCGTCTCTTTCCAGATACGTTTTTCCACTGTAATCTTCATACGTGTTTCCGGCTACCTGGAAGATGTAAACGGCAGGTGCCCCATCCGTCTCATACACCGGGAACGCATTGACAGCTGCTTCCTGATCCGTAACGATTCCTTCGTCTGAGCTCTGATAAGCATCTGCGGAGTCCTGCACATATGTGCCGGCAGATGCATTGCCCGTATCCTCCGTGCTTCTGTCCGGATTGTGGATCCACCCCGACGCTCCTCTGAGGCCTACAACGATCCAGTCCCCGTCATCTCTCAGGATGGGAAGGATGGTTCCCGCATCAAGCAGAGCGACCTTCGGTGCTTCCG
>OCTW011500201.1_pt1 | contig 23778 bp, 17 predicted proteins | sample 1539671 | NCBI WGS metagenome assembly OCTW01 (sample SAMN02144230, study PRJEB22623) | gut metagenome | biome: sheep rumen | host: Ovis aries | place: New Zealand | reverse complement strand
TGTGCCATTTATGGCAGCATTGATATTTGAATTGTAATAGAATTATACAGATATGGCAAAAAAACTACTTGTATCAATCGTGGCATTTGTATTGTGCGTTACTGTTTTGGCGACGGAGATGATTGTGAAGCAGAGAAACGGAGAGGAGTGGAAAATCAATGTGGCGGATGTGGAAGAGGTTTTCTTTGAGGAAGACGGTATTCAAGATGATTCTTCTGTGATCGACGCATCAGAAACATTTCTATTATTTAATATTTTATCGGACTCCACAGTGGAAGTGACAAGAGACAAAAGTGGTAATTGGAAACCTTCATATCTGGGACATGATTCCATTACTATACCAGAAAAGGTGAGAATAGATGGAAACCTATATACGGTGACAAGTATTGGGAAAGATGCTTTTTATAAATGTAGTAGTTTGACAAACATAGATATTCCTGAGCGAGTGACAAGCATAGGAGATTATGCATTTGCTAGTTGTAGTAGTTTGACAAACATAGATATTCCTGAGCGAGTGACAAGCATAGGAGATTATGCATTTGCTAGTTGTAGCAGTTTGAAAAGCATAAATATTCCTGAAAGTGTATCGGACATCGGGGATTTTGCTTTTTTTTATAGCAAAAGCTTGGAGTCCAAATTATTGATCTACGATAATGGCACAAAATGCTACGGCTGGATAGGGGATAATGAAAAATGCACGGAAGTGATAATCCCTTCAGGAGTCACAAGCATCAAAAAATATGCTTTTGAAAGCTGTAGTAATTTGACGAGCGTAATTATTCCAGAAGGAGTAAAAAGCATCGGGGAAGCTGTATTTAAGAGCTGCAGCAGTTTGACAAACATTAAAATTCCAGAAAGTGTGAAAAGCATCGGGGAAGAGGCATTTAGGAAGTGCAGCAGTTTGACAAGCATTAAAATCCCAGAGAGTGTGAAAAGCATCGGAATAGACGCTTTTTCTAGTAGCGGTTTGATAAGCATAGATATTCCAGAGGGCGTGACAAGTATCGGAGATGGGGCTTTTTATGGATGTAACAGTTTAACGAATATAGAAATCCCAAAGAGTATGACAAGCATTGGAGGACATGCTTTTAAGGGATGCAGCAGTTTGACAAACATTAATATTCCTGAGAATGTGACAAGTATCGGAATATTTGCATTTGAGGAGTGCAATAGTCTGGAACCAAAATTATTGATCCACGACAATGGTAGAAAATGTTACGGTTGGATAGGAGATAAAGAAAAATGCACGGAAGTGATAATCCCTTCAGGAGTGACAAGCATCAAGCAAAGTGCCTTTTATAAATGTAGTAGCTTGACAAACATAGTTATTCCGGAAAGTGTAAAGGAGATTGGAGATTTTGCTTTTCAAGATTGCAGCAGTTTGGCAACCATAAATATTCCCGAGGGAGTTACGAGTATTGGATCAAGTGCATTTTCAAGCTGTAACGGTTTGGAGCCAAAATTATTGATCTACGATAATGGGACAAAATGCTATGGCTGGATGGGGGATAGAGAAAAATGCACGGAAGTGACAATCCCTTCAGGAGTGACAAGCATCAATGACGGCGCTTTTAGTTATTGTGACAATTTGACAAGGATAGATATCCCTTCGGGAGTGACAAGCATCGGAAAATATGCTTTTCAAGAATGCAACAGTTTGACGAGTGTAGATCTTCCTGCAGGGGTGATAACCATTGGAAATTTTGCTTTTTCACGCTGTGGCAGTTTGACAAACATAAATATCCCAGAGAGTGTGACAAACATCGAAAACTTTGCTTTTGAAAGCTGTAGTAGCTTGACAAGCATAGATATTCCAAAAAATGTGACAAACATTGGAATTGAGGCTTTTAAATATTGTACAAATCTTGAAGTTGTAATCGATAATTCTAAAGACAACGTAAATGTTGGAAGAGATGCCTTCAACAAATGTAAATCTGTGACATGGTTAAAAGAATAATCGGTGGCAAATATTAATTTTTGAAGGGATGGACGGAAGTTCATCCCTTTTCATTTTAACATTTAATACATTATTATGCTCAAAAACATTTATCCGCATTGACGATTTTGCCGAAAAGTTAGCTAAATTCGCAAGAATAACATTCATGAAAGACGACATTGAAGACGTTGCAAGTGAAGAATATCTACAAAAGACTATTAATCAGCGTTGTAAATGAGTAGTAGAGTGAGCATAGTTACTGGTGCGACAGGAAAAATCGGCAAAGTAGTGGCTGAAGAGATCGCACGACAGGGCAAACATTTGATCATTGCATGCAGAAGTCTGGCTAAATCCAAAGTCCTGCTAGGTGAACTCAAGTCTGCCTACCCACACAGCACTATCGAATCTATAATGCTTGATCTTGCCGACAAACGCTCCATCAACAAGTTCGCTGAAATAATCGAGCAGAAATGCTACATCGTCAATGAGCTTGTTTGCAATGCTGGCATATTGTGTCAGTATGAGAGTCAGAGCAAGGAAGAGGTGGATATGTCGATGGCAGTCAACTATCTTGGAAATGTCCGTCTGATTGAACGTTTACAGCGATCATTGGCCCACGATGCAAAAATACTGAACATGGTGTCGTCAATACGCTGGGGCACGATATCCGGCGACCCCTTCCACCCGGAAGAGAAGTTCAACAGATTCCGCAGATACGCAAGTTCCAAACTCGCTCTCTACGCCTACACCCAGCACTTGGCACGCAAGTACGACAACTCAAGCATCTCCGTCTACGCGGTAGATCCAGGCATCGTCAACACGGTAATGATCACGAAAGGCAAATGGTTTGAAGGTATAGCAGACATATTTCTAAGCCCCTTTATCCGCACTCCAGAAAAAGGAGCAGAGACAGCACTCTACTTGCTGACAAACCGTCCACAGACCACAGGAATGGTATACCATGACTGCAAGATAGAACAATTTCCGGCAGACATGTACACTAAAGAGGAGTGGTCGCAACTGTGGGACAACACACAAAAATATTTGGCAGAAAATATTTGACAAGCTATGTCAGGTCAGTCGTTAACCATACAGCAGCAGCAACAGCTCAAACTGTCACCTCTACAGATTCAGGTGATGAAACTTCTCACGCAATCCACGCTTGAGTTCAACGAGCGTGTGGAGCAGGAGATAGAGGAGAACCCTGCACTTGAAGTTGACGACGATTTTGAATATGACCATGATAAAAAATCCGACAAAGATGATTTCGGCGACGACGACAACGAAAATCTCGGAGGCGACGACGACAACGAGCTTGATTACGACGACGGCAACAACGACGACTTCACTTTAGGAGATTACGTGAGCTCAGACGATATTCCGTCTTACCAATATAATGACATGACGGAACAGGAGCAACGCCCAGAGATGAATTATCAGGCAAGCGAGACTGTGCTTGAAGATCTTCGCGCGCAACTCAATCTCCTGCCGCACATTTCCGAAGACATAAAAAACATAGCTCTCTACGTCATCGGATGCCTTAATCCCAAAGGTTATCTGGAGCGAGACACAGAAACAATTGTCGATGATTTCATATTCATAGCGTCGAAAGTAGTGACTGAAGAGCAAGTGGAAGAAGCCATTTCCGTGGTACAGTCACTTGAGCCAGCAGGAGTGGGGGCAAGAAATATCCGAGAATGTCTGATTCTTCAACTCAAAAGAATAGACAATCCTTCGGATGCCGTACTTCTGGCAACAAGAATATTGGAAGAGTGCTATACAGCGATTGAAGACAAGAGATTCGACAAAATACAGAAAGCTCTTGGCGTGACAGAAGAAGAGGTGCAGGACGCAGTAGCGGAATTGAAAAAACTCAATCCACAGCCATGCTACACGAGCGACATCCTTATGGACAATTCCGTTATGATTGTCCCGGATTTCAATGTGCACGACGAGGATGGAGAGTTGGTGTTGACACTCAATCAAGCCAACACCCCTACCCTTCAGCTCAACAGTCATTACGCCACTGTGCTCGAGGAATATGCCAACAACAGGAAAAACCAGACCCGCGCACAGAAAGACGCCGCCCTTTTCATCAAGCAGAAAGTCGACGCTGCAAAATGGTTCATTTCCGCAGTACAGCAACGCACAGAAACAATGACCAAGGTGATGACCGCCATAATCAAGCGTCAGGAAGTATTCTTTAAAACCGGCGACGACGAGGAGCTCAAGCCGATGATAATGAAGACTATCGCCGATGACACAGGTTTTGACATCAGCACCGTCTCACGTGTATGCAACAACAAATATGTGCAAACTGATTTTGGAGTATTCCCTCTGAAACACTTCTTCACTGAATCTGTCGAGACCGACCAAGGAGAGGTCCACAGCATGGCAAAACTGAAGAATTTATTCTTGAAATGCATCGAGGAGGAAGACAAGAGAAAGCCTTTGTCCGACCAACAGATAGTCGACTACATGAAAGAGAAAGGATTCTCTCTTGCACGACGTACGATCGCCAAATATCGCGATCAACTAGGTATTCCAAAAGCACAATTTAGAAAAGAAATTTAGAAATAATGGAAGCATATATTTCTCCCATTCTAATCAACCTATTTTGGGTTGTCATTATAAGCCTGTCATGGCGTCATAAAATAGCTCGCCATATCGCGCTGATTGGAGGATGGTCACAAATCTGTCTGACCATTGCGGAGACCTATTACCCACAATTTTTGCAAATAGCCGTCTACTCAACACTCATCGGATGGGCACTGATTGTAACTTTAATATATTGGGGAGTCTCCAAAATCATGTCGAAAGACAACATGGTAGTCCAGAACATATTCTACAGTTGCGCCATACTGATTTTAGTATTCTTGTTGAATATCATTTATGTACCCAAATTCTATCAGCTTGGAGTACTGATGACAGCCATAACATACATAATGCTATCAATTTTAGCTATGGCAAACAAGATGGCGTTCGACAACCGAATATATATAAGCAGCACCACAGTAGGGCTTGCCTTTTTGCTTGGGAACACACTACATTTGATGATTGAATGGACAGCGCTTGTATTTTTCTTTGATAATATCTTGTATGTTGTAGCATTTTTATTACTTTTGTTAGGTGCATTAGGATTTTTCCTGATGTATTATAGAAAAGTTTCATTCATAAGTTTTGCTTCAGCTTATGCATTTGGCTTTACAATGGGCTTTTATGGGTACAGCATTATGACAATGATGAATGGATTAATTTAGTATTTAGTATAGGCATTTAATTATCTTGATAATGATTAATAGGGGATTTTTAGCAATGCTTCTAGTGGCGTTTGCGTTAGTGACGCAAAATTGCAGCAATAAAAAGGAGACTAATTCTGAAATGATCTTAAAAATCTCAAATTCAGAAGAGTTTACTTCTTTTGTTAATGATTATAATAGCGGAAAATTTCATATCAATGACTCATTGATATCTCCACTTGTAGTGACTCTGGATAACGACATATCCATCGTTAGTGATCACCTTTCGCCCATCGGTTCGGAAGAATTTCCATTCATCGGCACATTCGACGGCAATGGCCATACTATCACATGTTGTGGTATTGGCAAGACAGAGAATGCCGACAATGTGGGATTATTCGGATATGCGAAAAACTCAACAATCAAAAGTGTGACAATTGTCACTGAGCAAGTCACAGGACAGCGCAATGTGGGTGTTGTTTGTGGATATGCATATCGCACATGCATCTCAGACTGTAAGGCAAGCGGACATGTAAAAGGAGATTCCTACGTGGGAGGAATAGTAGGTTGTGCGAGCTACGGAGGAGTTGCCGACTGTCATTTTGTAGGAAACGTTACCGCATCCGGATATGTGGCAGGGGGAATCGTCGGAATGCTTGAGTTTGGAGGTGTAGTAAGAAGTTACGCCGGCGGACAAGTATCAGGCAAATATGGAATTCACCCTATTTCAGGAACAGATTCAGAAGACGTGATGGTGTCTGAATGCGTAGACAGGATGACTGTAGTCACAGCAAGCAACAACACTAAAAAGAACAATAGAGAGATAGCATCAGACAAGCTGTCAAAATTGCTGTTTCAAATGTAAAAATGCCGTTTAATAAATAATTTCATAACTGAAATGAGGATTGTCAAGGGTTTCCGTATGATCGGCATTGGCCCTTACCCTATTCTCTTTTGTGGATTCGCAAGAATGACCAGTTATAAATTTATGAGTTTTATCTCACTAAATAATTAATCACATAGCAGACTTGAAAGCAAATTTCGCCTTTTCTGGCAATTCCAAAATCAAGATGTGTCACCGTTATTCACGTTCCTTATTCTGAGAAGGAGGATAGCCGAAATACTCCTTATACTTACGGCTGAAATAGTATTGGCTACTGAAGCCCGTCATAAACGCAACCTCCTTAACGGGTGCATTCGTAGTTCGCAACATATCATCTGCTTTTTTTAACCGATAGACGCCTATAAGCTCCACAGGAGTAAAGTCTGTCAGTGGCTTCAACCTACGAATCAGCGTGGACTTACTGGTGCCCAATTCTTTAGCGAGATCCTCAACTGAAAATTCCGGATTTTTGTAGTTTTGCTCTATTATATCCATCACCTGTTGCAAGAATGGGTCTACAGTTGATTCCGTCACTTTATCTTCACTGCTCCTCTTCCGTTTCAACCTTATCCTTAATCCGTATAACGTCATTAACACAACAAGAACGACAATAACTGCAAACCACCTCGTTTGCCACCATACAGAAGATACCGTCACTGCCATACACAGCTGAGATGCATCTTTTTCTTGACCTTCCCGGCACACCGACAATTGCAATTCGTAATTGCCTGGAGAAAGATGGCTCAACATGATTTCACGTTTTCCATCCAAGTCTGTCCACGTGCTGTCGGATCCTTTCAGCCTATAGCGGCATACAATGTCTATTCCAGAAAATGAGACAAGATCAAACGATATGCGAGTCTCTTCATTATCCCCATCCAAAATGATCCTATTTTCCTTGAAAGGCAAGACTGACCAGTCGTCGTCATCTTTCTTTGCCATCACTTTACTCCATGCCAAGTACTCGACACGTCCAGATGAATCCATATCTTCATAATTCAAGACTATAAAGCCGTTGGAGCATCCGAAAAACATATTACCAGCGGGACTTTCATATATAGCACGTGGTTGGAAAAACAGTTTTCCATATTTTTCTGCGGGCAAAGGAATCCTTCTGAATGTCTGTTTCTTTAGATTCACACGATATATGCCGGCAGTACCGTCGCACCATAAAAAACCCTGTTTGTCAAAACAGACAGAAAAATAGCTGGCGACGGGTAAAAAATCCAACACTTTCTGTTCTCCCGTCTCTCTGGATACAAGTTGGACACCGCAAATTGACGCAACATATAGATTACCATCTTCATCACAAGCACCGTCTATCAAAATACAAGGGTCGGAAGCTTCCTCCTTTCCTTTTAGCGAAGACATACGCATTTTGACACTGTCGCAATGCCAAACATTAAAAGGAGAAACCAACCATTTAGAACCATCAGGAGCCTCCTCTATATCCTCTATCCATTTGTCTGTAAGGTCTGCGTTTATCTTGAATGTGATTTTCTCCCATGTCCCGTCATTACGTCTCACATAGGCGCCATCTCCTTGCGTGGCCACCCATATCTCACCATTACTCATGAAACGGACACATTTGGAACTTTTGACCGTATTTTCCAAGGTATCATACGGAATCGATGCCACTTTCCCATCCGCCGACACCGTGCCGATGCCACCGAACCATGAAGAGACTAATGACGTGTCTTTTTTCCACGGAGAGAAGGAAAGGATACTTCCTCCCAAACTAGAGAAACTCTTCATCGGCTGCACAAATTTGCCTTCTCCCGTCACCAAATATGCACCCGTTCCATCCGTACCTACATATATATTGCCGTCAGGACGTTCCAAAAAACATGAGGCATCCACATTTGGATATCCCATTTCAGAAGAGTGCAGTATTTTTGAATTATTGTCCGCTTGACAACGGAACAATCCATTAACCTGTGTGCCGACCCAAATGCTCTGGTCGGAATCCTCAAATAGAGCATGGACCTTCTTCAGATCATCATCTCCACCAAACGTTTTTATCTCCACATAATTTCCAAAGTGATCCATTCTCCACAATCCATTTCCCCATGTGCCAAACCATATTCTGCCCTTCTTGTCTTTCAGCATCACAGAGACATTTTTAAATGGAATATCCAACGCCCTACATGCAGGAGCTTCCTTTTCTGACACATCAAAAAGCCAAACCCCTCCCATATTAGTCGACACCAAGACATGGGCGGAATCAAGCTCTATAATTGACGACGCCGGAGCATTATCCTTAGAAAGCGAGTACGAACCAAGTTTTTCCCCTTGAAAAGAAAAGATGTGAAGCCCATCAAAAGTACCTACCCAATAATTTCCAAATCTATCCTGATAAAACGTCTCGACAAACAACTGTTCTGTGATATTTGTCAACAACGAATCTTTAGCAAAACTACCTTTTAACGTATCATAGGGGAAAACTCCACTTGTTGACAGCAACAGATCCCTTCCGTCACGTAACTTACAAAATCCAGATACGGATTTGACATATTTCTCCATCAATTCCGGGAAACGTCTGCAAAGGAAAGAATCGGTTGAGAGATCATAGGTTTGAAGCATACCATTGTCACCTCCTAAAATGAGTTCTCCTGAAGAAATTTTAGTAAGGCAGGCCACATTTTTTCTCATCAATCCCCCACGATCCTTCGTGTAATTTCTGAAATTAAAGCCATCAAACCTACTCACACCATCTTGTGTCGTGATCCAAATAAAGCCATTAGAGTCCTGCCCCACTCCCAGCACGTAATCACAGCACAAGCCATCCTGCGTCCGATAATGATCAAAACAAAGGTGCTCACTTGCACATAAAACACTGCAAGAGAATAGTATTGTAAAAAATATGGACAAATTCAACCGCATAATCTAAAAAAGAACCCAACAAAAATAATTTTTTTCTTTTGATTTCAAAAACTGATGGCCTTCCTGTCGCCTAATATCAACCGCTAATTTTCCTCCTTTTCATCGCAAATAGCAAAACATAAAATAAAAATTTGCAACAAAATTACATCCCTTTGCAACATAAACACATCACTGCTTTTGACGGAGCAACAAATGTATATCTTTTTGCAACAGACAGATAACCACCCGAACCCTTTATTTATCGAAATTTGCGGCATATCAAATCCGTTTGCCATCTGCTTATTCTTTTTCATTGTAGAGACGGCAACATTAAATCTAATAGCGTATGAAAAACAAATTTATTCTTTTTTTTACTGAGATACTCTTATCTCTACAGTTTACGGTCTCTCTAGCAGCACCCGACCCTAATTTCCACATTTATCTATGTTTCGGGCAGTCGAACATGGAAGGTCAGGGAAGAATAGAGAATCAAGACAGAATTGTCAGCGATCGTTTTAAAATGATGTCCACTCAGTCATGTGGATCACGAGAACTGTATAAATGGTATTCTGCCGTTCCTCCTTTGGCCGGCTGTTACAAGCAATTGGGGCCAGCCGATTATTTTGGAAGAACTATGGTTGACAATTTGTCGCCAGAAATAAAAGTAGGAGTTGTTGTTGTCGCAGTTGGAGGTTGCGACATCAAACTTTTTGATAAAGATAACTATTTAAGTTATTCATATAATGTCGAGGATTACATGAAAGAGATCATTCATGCTTATGGAGGCAATCCATACGGCAGACTCATCGACTGTGCAAAGAAGGCTCAAGAAGCTGGCGTAATAAAAGGAATCCTTTTACATCAAGGAGAGACAAACACTGGCGATTACAGTTGGCCGGGGAAAGTAAAAAAGGTCTATGAAAATATTCTTAATGATCTGAATTTGGATGGAAAAGATGTTCCTCTTTTGGTAGGTGAGGTGGTTCGCACCGAGCAAGGAGGATCATGTGGAAGACACAATGACGTGATTGCAAAAGTGCCTTCCACAATTCCAAACTCATACGTCATATCCGCCGAAGGATTAGGTCATCAAGGAGACAACGTGCATTTTTCAGCTGAAAGCTATCGTAAACTTGGGAAAAGGTATGCTGATCAGATGCTTAAAATATTGAATGATGGGCCTAACGATTTACCTGGCAACGAATGTGAGAAGTATGAAACAGATTTAAAGAAAGAAGCGGAATGTGCCGACTACAATGGAACGATGCTTACTCTTGTCAATCAATCGGGGAAAGGTGTTGTCAACCTTCCCGACGAGGATGATTACATCAATTTCACCTTCAATGTTGAAACGGCGGCAAACTATAAGGTTTACGTGGGATACAACACCATATACGGCTATAAACAGGCTCTATGCAGTGTCAATGGGGTGTCCGGGACAGTGGACTTCGACTACAGTAGTGACGCAGAGGGGGAAGACGCAAAAAAAGAAGTGCTTGTAGGCTCTTTTGCATTTAAGAAAGGAGACAACACCGTGGCCATAACCCCTGTCTGGACTTGGGTTCCGATAGACTATGTCCGCATAGAATTGGATAACGACACTTCATCACATAATCATAATGTTTCTGACATTGATGGATTTCACGTCGACGGGAATAAACTTCTAGACGCATGTGATAATGAGTTTATTATGAGAGGTGTCAGCATGGCTTACACATGGTATAAAAGTTCGGCCTACGATCAATTAAAGGCCATACACAATCATGGAGCTAATGCTGTGCGTATCGTGCTGACCGACGGAAAAGCGTATGGAGTTCCCGCTGACGACGCATCTTCCGTAAAAAAGCTTATAGAAACCTGCCGTGAATACAATATGGCAGCCATTCTCGAAGTGCATGATGAGACAGGAAGCGACAAAATCAGCGACTTGGAGGACGCAGCACGTTATTTCGCCAACCTTGCGTCGATACTGAAAGGGACAGAAGCATACGTGATCATCAATATTGCCAACGAATGGCACAACTCCTCTTCGTCAACCAATTGGAGAGATGGGTACAAGAAAGCAATTCCTATCATTCGAAAAGCTGGACTCAGACACTGTATCATGGTCGACGCTGGCGGTTATGGGCAAAACGCATCAACCATTCACTCCTACGGCAAAGAGGTGTTAGCGGCAGATGAAGAGAACAACGTGATTTTCTCCATCCATATGTATGGATCCGCAGGCAACAGCAACAGAATAGCCTCAAACATTGATGGTGTGATTAATCAAGGGCTTGCTCTATGCATCGGAGAATTCGGATGGTATCATAGCGACGGAGATGTAGACGAAGCGAAAATCCTATCCTACTGCAAAGAGAAAAATGTAGGATGGCTTGCATGGTCGTGGTATGGCAACGGAAATCCCGTACAATACCTCGATATTGTGAAAGACGCTTCCGAGAATCCGATACTGGCAACTCAATCCTCTTCCGGCAAGTCGTGTGAATGGGGGAAATTAATAACAGATGCCTGGAAAAACGAGGCAAAAACAGCTGTATTAGAAAAATGTCAATGGACAGACTACAACAATGTCTCACATTATGACGGCAATACAATAATCTATTATTCACAATCAGAAAAAACGCTGTATGTGAATTCAAATAAAAATGGGATTGTTAGCATCGTCGACATCAACGGCACAACTATAGAATTAATTAACATCACCGCTGATCGGAATATCATCCCGTTAGACAAATTGTCTGCTGGTGTCTACATCGTAATCTTCGACAACATCACATTGAAGATAGCCAGATAACCAATATTTATTTACTTCTAATTTTTACTCCAATGAAAAAATTGTTTTTATATGCATTTATGCTACTGTTCAGCATGACTACAATGGCTGCCAAATACAGTCAAGTCACCCGTATCCAGACAGGCGGAAAATGGAGGGAGGCATTCATCTATGTGCCAGATTGCCTGACAGAAAACCGTCCGTTGGTTATATCCGCACACGGAATGGGTGACAATATCAACAACCATAAAAGTCTGTCGCAATGGGAACTGGTCGCTGACACTGCCAATTTTGCCGTTGTCTATCCACAAGGTAATGGCTCACAATGGGACATCAATGGAATGACCGACATAAATTTCATGTTGGATATTATAAAAAAAATGTCAGAAGAATATAAGATCGACGAAAGTCGCGTTTATATGACAGGTTTCTCGATGGGAGGAATGCTGACCTACCATATCATCAATAACGTGGCGGACAAGTTTGCAGCTTTCGGACCAATTTCCGGTTATAACCTTTGGGGAGCCAACTTCAAATGTTCACGTCCTGTGCCAATTTGCCACATACACGGAAAGGAAGACTCTTTTGTGGATTATAATGGAGTCCCTGCCATTATGAAAGGATTCGCCAACAAAGATAACTGTGATCCGACCCCTGAAGTGACTCAAGTGTCGGATATTTGCACCAAAACCCACTATAAGGAGGGAGATTGTGGAACAGAAGTTATCCTATATTCCGTAAAATACCGTTGGCACGAATTGAAAAATGACGATTTTCACACGACAAAGGCTTTATGGGATTTCTTCCGCAAATACACCAACAAATGTGGAAGCAAACCGGAAATAGACACCACTGTTTGCGAAAAGTCGGCACAAAAGAATATATTCGAAGTGGAATGTTCATCAGACTACGTTGCCACATTAGAAACATCATCAGACATGTCGGGAACAGGCGTGCTGAACCTTAAAGAAGAGACAGACTATGTCAATATCAATATACCTTTATCTGAGAAAGGATTATATAAAGTATATGTAGGCTACAACTCTGTCTATGGATTCAAGCAGGTCGACTGTGCTGTCAACGGAGTAAGCGGAACCGCCAATCTAGAATTATCATCAGACGATGAAAGTGTGGACAAAAGAAGTGAGACTCTTGTAGGTTCGTTTGAATTCGCCGCAGGTAATAACACCGTAAAAATCACCCCTATCTGGACATGGGCGGTCGTCGACTATGTTCGCATTGAGAAAGACAATAAAAGTCAAGAATATGAGTTCAAAATCTCCGATGTGGATGGGTTTAAAGTAAAGGGCAATAAATTGCTTGACCATTGTGATCAAGAATTTGTGATGAGAGGAGTCAATCTTGCCTATACATGGTACAAAAGTTCGGCCTACGATCAATTAAAAGCGATTAAGGATCACAATGCAAACGCAGTACGCATAGTTCTGACCAACGGGACAGCTTATGGAACGCCAGCAGACGATGCGTCGTCCGTCAAGAAACTTATAGAAGCCTGCAAGGAATTTGGCATGGTAGCAATCCTTGAGGTACACGATGTGACCGGAAGCGACAAAATCAGCGATCTGGAAAGTGCCACAAAATATTTTGCAGACCTTGCAAGCACACTGAAGGGAACAGAGACCTACGTGATAATAAATATCGCTAATGAATGGCACAATTCGTCCTCTGCAGCAAACTGGAAAGATGGATATGTAAAAGCCATTCCTATCATCCGTAGGGCTGGTCTGCGACACTGCATCATGGTCGACGCAGGAGGATACGGACAAAGTGCAGCCACGATACACACTTATGGCAAGGAAGTTCTGGCGGCAGATCCGGAAAACAACGTCATATTCTCCATACACATGTATGGGACAGCAGGAAATAAAAGCCGAGTGAAAAGCAATATCGACGGTGTGATCAACCAAGGATTAGCACTTTGCATCGGAGAGTTCGGCTGGTATCACAGTGATGGAGACGTGGATGAAGACCAAATTCTCTCCTACTGTCAAGAGAAGAATGTAGGATGGCTGGCATGGTCATGGTATGGCAACGGAAATCCTGTGCAATATCTCGACCTAGTAGATGATGCATCCGCAGCACCAGGTTTATCAGTGCAGACGGCAAGTGGAAAATCTTGTGAATGGGGCAAGAAAATAGTAGATGCCTGGGAGAAAGAGTCAAAGAAAGCCACATTCGGAGAGTGTCCGGCATCAGAATTCAATGACGTCACTTCATACGACGACAAAACAATCATTTACTATATACAATCAGAAAACAAACTACATGTGAAAACAAAAAAAGACGGTATCTTACAAATTATCAGTTTGAATGGAATCGTCGTCGACAGAATCAAAATCTCAAAGGTTGAGAATGAGATCATGTTAGACAAACTTCCCAAAGGCATATTCATCGCATATTTCGAAGGACTAGCGATAAAGATAGTGCAATAAATAAATTCAAAATAAAACCTGCCCCCCTCCGAACACTGCGGAAGAGGGCAGGCTGTTATTCAGACTTAATGTAAAGAATCCATTATTGTTTACTTACACACATCAACAACAAATTCTTGTAATCTTAAAATCAAAAACATCTCCATAAATATCATTAGATACTTGTGTCACCTCTTGCTATTTCCTCCATCTTTAGGACACTATTTACTTGGTGGACGGCTGTTATATTATCTAATTTCTTTAGCAAATTTCTAAATGGATAAATCAATTTGATAAGTATACTAATATCTTTTCTATACACAATATGCAACTTACAAAATGCCTGTCTAAATTTCCAATTATGTATTTTATAATCCTGTACGTTAGTTTTATGATTCAAACTTCTACTTCCGGAACAGATATATTTTTGTCCTAGTTCATTTAGATAATGATTCAAGATTGTGTAGTGAATAGCATCACTTGGCCTTGTATAAGAGAAATATTCGGGATGATATTTAGCACTGATTGTTTCAGTCCAGTCCCCATTATTAGAACAAGACATCCACCCGGCCATTTTGCCAGTTTTTTTATCATAAGCTCCCCAATACTCCAAGCCATCCCTTTTAACACCTTCTCGCAACCCTTCTTTGGATACTATGTTGTCTACATTTTGATAATTTTCTACAGCCGACTTATATACTTCATAAATATCCTCAAACTCAGACACCGCATTTATGAGTCTAACTTCACAACGCTCTAATGCCTTCAAAATATGCTTTTGATATTTTTTACTTAAATCCTCCATTTTAAATGGAGCATCTTTTATAATAAACCAAAATCCAGTATCATTTCCACAATCGAAATCTGTTGTATATCGAGCAAGTAATGGTTTGTCTCCCTTAGAAGATTTAAGATTCCAAATGCTACCATCTAAAAGAGGCTTAAGATTCGGCTCTTCATGAGGAGCAGTAGTCGTAATTACTGCATGATTATAGTAGATCCACCCTAAAATATTATTTTCCATGCATGTTTAAATATTTGGCAATTGCGAAATAGCCCACTTAACAAATGCCTTTCACAATTTTATCTTAAATTTTAAAATATAATATATGTTTGTTAAACTAGCAAAACGATTTTTTCGTTGATTGTCTAATTGAAGTTTTTAAATCCCCATAAGATTTGACTCTTTTTTCTCAAATGGATTCATACAGAATTAGTCACAAAATCTCTCATGAAGATTTCAGATAATTTTGTGTGATACTTTATAACAAATTTGCGAATTGTTTCTCTCATACTTTTTTGCAGTTCAAAACAACAGATATGTCTTTGAATTTTTCTTCAGCGGCATAATTGTTTAGAAGGGAAACAGATTTTGCATCAGATGTATCAGTATTCAACACAAAAATTGATTTATCCATAAGTTTTCCAATCAATACTGTAGCCGATTCATCTACAGATGTTGGACAATTAACAACCACAATATCAAAACCTGACTTCAAAAAGGCAATAAGAGTCTGCAACTTGTTTTCATTTAACAAATCAGAAGGATTTGACGGAATATTTCCTGCTGGCATAACGAACAAATTATCGTCGTTTTTGCTCTGATGAATATAATTCTGCCAAGAGCCGTCTTTATCTGAAAGATAGTCGTATACACCAGATTCATTCTTATCAAGAAAACTGCGGAGCATTTTGTCATCTTCATCAAAATTAATTAACGCCACCCTTTTTTGCTTTAATGCAAACACTTTAGCTAAATTGGCTGTCACATAACTCTTTCCACTATTAGCATGTAGATCAGTGATCATGACAGTCTTTGTATCATCCTCGAAACTTGATTCCAAATAAGTTCTCAAATTCCTAAATGCCTTATTTTCGTCATTTTGGGTGTTTGCACTAACCACAATTTTATCTTCCTTATAAGGTAACTCTGTCAAAAGATGAACAGGGAGATCAGCTAAGTCATCCAAATTTTCGACCTTTCCTTTTATTGACTCCCAAAGAAAAACAAGACCAGCTGGAATTAGAATACCAAGCATCAGAGCCACTATAAGAATGTTTTTCTTAATAGGGCTTGTCGGCTCAAGTTTACCATTGGGTTGTGTTATGATTTGGTTGTTGTAAGCACTATATGCTTGACTCAGCTCATTTTCCTCACGTTTTTGAAGCAGGAAGAGATACAACGTTTCCTTTACTTTTTGCTGACGTTCAACACCAAGCAAATATTTAGTCTGTGTCGGGCTACTTGCAATTTTAGCTTTACTCTTTGCCTCCGTCTTTCGTAAATTTAGAATTTGGCTGTCTATCGCATCTATTTGACTATCTATATTGACAAGAATGGACTTTTCCATATCTGCCAAGTTTTTATCATAACTAACAACCATTGGGTTCTTGATACTACTATTTGACAAAAGATCATTACGTTTCAAAAGTAAAGAATTGTATTCCTCAATGCTTTTTTCAATCACAGAGTTTGTAATATTTGTCACTGCAGGTAAAAACTGCTTCTCATGGTTGTTTGCAATAAAGTCTCTAATGTATTCAAGCATTGCCAACTGCGCGTCAAGTTCAGAAACTTTATCCTGTGCCTGACTGGCTTTATCCAAATGAAGTCTTGCTACTTCATCTACATCCGGAGTAAGATTTCGACTTTTATATGTACTGATATTTTCATCTACACTACCAAGTTCACGCTCAATCAATGATAAACGATCATTGATGAACTGGCTAGTGCTAAGTGCAATCTTATTCTTTCCTTCAAGAAGATTTTCATTATAAGCCTCTATTAAAGCAATCAAAATATTTTCCGCTCTTTTGGGATCAGCATCACTAAAACTCAAATTAAGAATACTTGATTTCTTATCAATAAGGCTTACCTGAAGCTTCTGTTTATAATATTCCACGCTCTTCACCAGACCATTTTTCGTCACATGAATTTTTTCTGGGAAGTTGTTTTTTGAGCGGTCCTTACCATAACTCTTATATTCACTGTTATATGTAACAAGGACTCTGAGTTTTTTATACAAGACAATCGATGTCTCTAACCTTCCATTCCAAGAACCTTCTATATCATCTTTTCCAAATTTAAGAGAAGTTATTTCAAATTTAGGTTTAACATCATTCGACTTCTGTTGTATCATTTGTGTTGAATCCTTCAACTCCTCATCATTCATATCTTTCCTTGCATAAGCGATCATTGATGTAGAATCCAAAGTTATGTCGAATTCACAAAAATCATTTTCCTCCAATCCCAAAATTTCGATATTTATTGGATTTTCGGCACCATAAATAACCCTTTTTCTGAATGGAGAAATTCTTTTAAACTCCACATCAAGATGAAGTTTCTTCACTACATTGCCAATCAAAGTTGGGCTTTGTATTCTTGAAAGTTCATTGTTGACGTTTGTATTTCCAGAAAACGTACCAAAATCTTCTGTTAGGTCGGAAACTGACACTTTATTGTTCTTCGACTCTTCCTTGATCAACAACTGTGTTTCTCTTGTGAATTGCGGTTGTGCAGTATACAGATAGTAGACGGCAAAAAATACGCTTAAGAATAATGAGACCACAAATAATGGCCATTTCTTTAAGCATTGTGACAAAAATTTTTTTACCTTGTCTGTCTTACTCTTTTTTGATGAGTTTCCCATCGTTTATATGTTTGTATTAATTTACTAATTATTATTCAACAACTATTTTCCAGCACTCAGAGTCTATCTTTACTAAGTATACATCAGAAAACGGCATAGTTATGCTAAACACATCAGAATCTGCCTTTTTGTTAAAGACTACTTTTCCTAATATGGAATATACTCGTACCTCACAGTCTTTAGCATTTTGCACATATATATTCTTTCCTTTAGCAAACACTTGTTTACTGTCTTTGGAAATTTTAGTATCTTTCACTCCAGCGCTCTGACATACAACACTTCCATTTGCAGATAAAGGAGTCGATGTGATAACTTCATTTCCTTCATCATTTATGCATTTTGCAAAAAGTTTCATAGAAGAAACTCCGTCTTTCTCTCTACCATATGATTCATCTGGATTATGAGGCGTAGAGGTTATTCTGCTTATCTCAACGTCTTTGTCAAGAAAATATTTACGAAGCACTATTGTTTCTGGCACAGCAACACTTAACTTAAAATTCAAGTGTAGAGGACCTAATTCTGTATTTTTGTCTGCCCACAGAAGTCTATAACCATATGCAGGAACTATAACCTTATCGTCAGAAGGAATCGTACATTTAATTGCTTTTGTCACATTTTCAATGGTCATTCCTGCGATATCTACATCCTGTCCGCTTCCATTGTAAAGTTCTATCCAATCCGAAGACTCTCCGTTTTCATCCAACAATGATTGATTAGACGAACAAATCTCATTCAAATATAAATTTTCTGGAAGTTTACAATTAGAGTCATGCTCAAAATAAATACTTATTTTCAACTCACCCGATTCTGCAACTTTTGTCAAATACTTTTCTGTGTATTTACTGTTATTGGCTGTTCTGACAGTCTCATTGTTAACCTCCCATCTCAAAATTTTGTACCCGTAAGGTATGATAGGTTCTATCTTTACTCGTTCGTTTGAATAGCGAGATGTATTATATTTGACACCGCTGAATTCTCTTTTATTGAGTAAGAATTTGAAATCAGGGGTCTCATTCTCTGGGAAAACGGCTCTGACCTTGACACTAACAACATCATCTCCCAATCCATATTCTTTTTTCAATTGGTCGACAACATATTTTTTTCTCTCCTTTGCAAAAGATCGCATTGACTCAATCTCACTGTGATATTTATCAAAACTGCCTGGACAATCCAACAGGTCACTATGCTTAATAGTCGCACACATCTCGAAATCGGTCATATCCAATAGAGAATCAATCTTAGTGTCGATTCTTTCATCTGTAAACTGATTTTCTATCCTGTCTAAATATTGATCAAGAAATTTCCAACGGAAATCCTCATTTTTCATGCACGATTGCATTAAAATTAAAGGTTTCGTAGACTTTGTCTTGATTGGCTTTGTTGTGAAATCAAGCATACATGTGTCTAACGCTGATGATCTAGAAGATAAGCCCAAATCTGTATCATACAAAATCCATCGGAACCTTCCTCCATCGTGTTTTCTCCACAACTTTATATTGTTTGTCACCCAATCAGTGTTACCAATATATTGCTCTATAATCTGATAATCGACATACTCATCAATATCCATATGGACATTGAGTTTATCATAAAAATCGTCATCAGAATAACTCTTACTAACATAATCGATCATATTGTCATATGCTTCACGAGTTCCTTTTTCACAAATATAACTACCATTACCTTTAAGCAAATCTATATCTTCCTCATCAAGTCCATAATTATGGTAGACGAAATCCTCATCTGTTCTCTCTGTAAGGATCATCATTCCATAATACTCGCCATTAAGGTAGAAAGATACTGGTTGTGCAGCTTGTTTGTCGATATTCATACCGTCAGCAAGATTTTGGATAAACATATCTCTCCAACGTGGCTGTACATAAGAATATCCATTACCGCCATTTCGTAATGCAAGACTTTTGTATTTTTTGTATGAACGATTAGTGAAAAATGAATTGTAATTCATTTTATTCTTTCCCGAACGTTTGTTCGCCTTGATTTTCAAGCTTTTGCCCACATGTATTCTTGTGCATCCTCCATATACTCCTATTTCTACTTCCTGACAATCAACGACCTTTCCGCCTAGAATATATTCAAAGTTGGCGGAACGAGACCAATCCTGATTATAGTTGGCAACAGGCGTACATGAATTTTCTATTCCATTTTTTCCCTCAACATAAATACCTAACATGTCATCATAGATATCTTTGTAGTTTGCTGAAATAGAAACAACAGGAAGTCTTTCTCCATTATTTTGACAAGCATTGTGGTATTTGTCTGGAAGGATAAAGCTTCCCGTCAAAATCTCACTGAATAGCATTCCGTCTTTGTAGGCTCTTGCTCGCAGAGACGTTGTTTTATCTATTCTTATGACATCTGTATAAATTTTTCCACTTTCTGGAGTTGGAATATCACCATTTATAGTATAATAGATTTTAGCTCCTTCCGTAGCACAACTTAATTCTACGTTCAAACCATTCTCATACAATCCCGGAGTGCCAGATATGAATGAAGGAGTCGCGACGCGATTAGATATGGAAGTAACTAACTTATTATTCTCTTTCCCAGGAGTCGGAATCATAAAACCATCCTGACAATATGAAATGTGAGGATATTGATTTGGATATGTCAACTCTATTTTTCTTCCGTCTTTCTCAAAGCATATTGAGCCCTCGTCAGTCGATAGTTTATTGCCTACTCTTCCTACATAATTACTTTGGAATTTCGATGCAAATTGACTACTTGTTTCAGTCTTGCCAAAAAACAAAAGAGAATATCCATTGGGCAAAACGTGCGAGGAATCTAACTTAACACGCCAATTTTCATTGCCTTCTTTGATGTTTGTTACCGTCCAACCCTTAAGATCAGTGCTACTACCATCATTATAAAATTCTATATAACCATCATAATTATACTTTTCACTGACAATAGTAGACACATTGTTAGTCATGATTTCCGTGATATGAACTTCAGCGCTCACACCAAAAAACCACGATATACATAGTAGTACGTTAAATATTTTTTTTGTTCTCTTCATAATTCGCATTTTAAACTACAAAATTACAACTTTATATTTTTTTGGCAAAGTCGATCATATATTTTAAAATGTCCGACGATTCTAATACTGTCTTAAATGAAGACTAAACTAAATTAAGTAATGCAAAAATCTCTTTCCCGACAGTTGCCGCCGAATATTCGTTTGCCTTATTCAGACAATTTTTCTTCATATTTATCAACAATGATGGGTTCTCTTGGATTCTCCGTAAAGTCGATACCAATTCACCGTAATTGCACTGTGTATAACCAATACCTGTTTTACCATCCTCCACAAAATCAGGAAAGCTATTCCATTTAGCAGATATAACAGGCAAACCCGCTGAATATGCGTCGATTAATGTACCTGGAAGTCCTTCTGTAGGAAATTTTGTTGGAAACAGAAGTGCATCATATTCACGCAAGACTTCCGTGCTCTTAGTCGCATCGACACAACCACGATAACATATGTTTTCCGGAAAATGTTTCTGTAATTCAGAAAAATGCTCAACATATGACGGATCAATCTGGCCATAAATATCCAAAGAAAAATAATTTGACTCTTTATTTGTTGTTTCTATCACAGCATTGACCGCATCATCTATTCCCTTCATCTCCATAATTCGGGAGAAAATACAAAGACGGATAGGAGAAGAGACTTTCATGTTCAATTCCTCTTCTTTTAAGATAGAGAGATTCTTAAAGTTTGGCACAATTGTGAGATTATTAAAGCCCTTTTCTTCCAAAGCTTTCTTCATCACCGTCGTCTCAACCCAAATTTGATCGAATCTTTTCAATATAGGTTTCAAATAAGAATACTTCTCTATATAATTGGAAAGCCAACCTCCTATCACATCATATATAAGTTTAGTGCCCTTTCCACGGAATAAGACACAAAGTAATGGAAAAAGTAACAGAGCTCCATGAGCAGGAAGTATTATCACATTATCGCTGTTCCTACATAGTTTAAGGTAGTTCCAGAAAAAAGAGACTGGGGATTTACGCATACTTTGCATATCTAATTCTCCGATCTCATTCTCAGGGAGTTGATCATGAAGCACGCTTGCCAACTGTTTTGTCTTGACAGTTTGACCATCAAAAAGCGGTTTTTCCTTAGCTAAATACCCTATTATTGAAACTTTATATCTCATATGGAATTCTTTGTTTATTAATCTATATCTATTTTCAAGCACTTTTAAAAGGCTATATTTTTCCTCAAAAGCACTTTCTTTAATGTGATCATTAAATTATATAGACAATTAAGTGTAATAATTAATAACAACCACCATTTAATATTTTTCACTGATAATCAGCGGAAAATTATATAAAATGTTTTAGAGAAACAAAAAAATAAAAAATTCTTAATGCTAAAGCATTCAAATTCTTTTTTGAGGACTATTTAATCATAGATCATTTATGATTCTTTACTCCTAACAGTCGTTTAATTCTATTAAAAAAAGGAGTCCATAGTCCATAGATTTGCATCAAATTTTCTTCCAAGCACCCATTATTAAACTCGTTGCGACGTAAATCAAATGGATTGTCGCCTAAATTAATCCATCCTATTTTAACAGTGGCAGCAAGCTTGAAGCCTTTCTCTTTTATAACCTCTACAGAATTCACATCCAAATTACCATTAGGATATGAATAAATAAATGAACAATCATCCCCTGTGATATTCTTCATTATCAAAGAACATTTATCTATCTCAACAGACAATTCTTGCTTCGTACACTTGTCGCTCATAACATGATCATGAGTGTGGTTGCCAAAATTTGCAAATCCACTTCTCTTCAACTTCTTTAGTTCCTCCTCATTCATCGTGATCCTTGGACCTTTATATGCAGGAAGTTTGTCTATTACTTTGGATCTTTCCACATTCGGAATTTTCCATAACTCGTCGACTTCTTTATATAAATCAGATTCACGATTCTGAAATGCTCTGGAATACCAATAATAGCCATCTTCTATTCCCTTCGACGCAATAAAGAATGTTGCTGGAATTTGATATTTTTCAAGAACAGGCAATACATTATCGTAACCACTCTTCCATCCGTCATCAAAACTCAGCCATACATACTTTTTATCCAATGGTTCATTCCCTAAAATTAGTGAATAAACTTTTTCAGGAGTGATAAAAACATAGTCATGATTCACAAGCCAAGCTATTAACTTCTCAAATGGTTCTTTTTGTTGGTCATGACCATATATCGACAATATTGCATCCTGTCTTAATGAAGACTTTACTATCTTCTTATAGAAAATTAGATATAGAATCTTTGCTAACAATTTTCTCATCATTAAAACTAACTAATAAATACTGACAAATTCAAATATTCTAATGTCTTTCGTTTTTCAATCTAAGATCCATTCTAATATTTTCATTAGAATGTTCTCTGGACATCACGTTCTTGACACTATTTCTTAATTGAATATTTAAAATATGATACACATAAAACAAAGATAATATATCTAAATAAAAAAAATTACTCATCGAGGAAAAACATTTGTTTTATCTAAAAAAACGCACAATCTCTCCTAAAATATTTCCATATAAGTCTTTTCTACCACATCATCCAGACCAAAATCATAAAAATCTGTAATGATAGCCTGACTCCGTTTCATGAACTCACTAAGATTATTCGCGACATTTGATCAACACATAATACATTTGTTTCATAGCACCTGTCAAAATTCCTACCTTTTCTGGAGGTCAGGAAGGGCATAAGATCCTACAATGTCCCATAATACCCCGCATACCACTTCGCGAACGCTCTCAATCCGTCACGAAGGCTCGTGCTTGGCTTGAAACCGAAATCCTGCTCCAATGGAGTGGTGTCTGCAAATGTCACTGGCACATCACCAGCCTGCATCGGAACAAGCTCCTTATGTGATTCGAAATCGTAGTCGGCAGGAAGCACTTTGGCTGCTATCAGCTCCTCCTGAAGGATCGTCACAAAATCAAGA
>OCTW011611827.1_pt1 | contig 23790 bp, 3 predicted proteins | sample 1539671 | NCBI WGS metagenome assembly OCTW01 (sample SAMN02144230, study PRJEB22623) | gut metagenome | biome: sheep rumen | host: Ovis aries | place: New Zealand | reverse complement strand
AGTTGTGATAAAGTGTTCAAAGATTGTCAACAGGTCTGCCGATAGCTTGTCAATAAGCCATCGGCAACTTTGCGGCAGTCGTGCAGAAAAACATAGTAAATACTGGTGTTGGAATGACATCAAAAGGCGAAGATTAGGAGTTGACGCATGCGTGAACGGTGCGACAGCTGGATGCGCGCGCGGGTGCGAAAATGCGCGCAAGGGTTCGCTACGGTCGTAGCGATGGCCACGGCATTTGCTGTCCACGCCGACTTCACCGTCATCGATTCGGCCACAGCCCTGGACGCCGGCGGCGCCTCGGGCGGTGATATCGTCCGCCGTGTCAACAGCGGCGTCGACACGTACGACATCGTTCATATCTTCACCAATACAACCTCCGCCCAGACGTTTACGGTCCCCGCCAGCAACCACATCGTCCCCAACAGCTTCCAGGTGCTCGTGGTCGGCGGCGGCGGTTCGGGCGGCGGCGACTGCGGCGGCGGCGGTGGTGGCGGCGGTGTCGTGACGAATGCGGTTCTCGTAGCTGGTCAATCCTATGTCGTTGCCGTTGGCGCGGGCGGTCTTCCCCGGGCGCATGGCAATATCGCCACCAATCCGACGTATAACCCGACCTTCGCTCCGGCGGGTCCGGGCGAGAACGGCGGCAACACGTCCATCAGCAACCTGACGACGGCAGCCGAAGTGGCGCTGGCGCTGGGCGGCGGCGGCGGCGGCAACTGGACGAGCGGGAACAGCGACAGCGCCGGTCGCAATGGTGGCTCCGGCGGCGGGGCCAGCGGATCGTCCAGCACCAATGCGGCGCGCATTTCCGGTGTGGCCCAGCAGGCTGCGCCCGGACTGGGCAATGATGGCGGGCAGGGGTATAGCAACAACATCGGCGGCGGCGGCGGCGGCGCGGGCGGCGTCGGCGGAGCTGCGCCAAATGGCAGCACGGGCGGAACTGGCGGCGTGGGATTTGAAAGCGACATCACCGGCGAAGTCGTTGTGTATGCGGCCGGTGGCGGCGGCGGCGGCTCGACAGGCACGGTTGCGTCCGGTGGCGCCGATACGTCGAATACGTATGGTGATGGCGGCACAGAGACCAAGGCGGGGCAGGCTGGGCTGGATTCGACTGGTTCGGGCGGCGGCGGCGGCGGCCGTGGCAACTATCGTCTGAGCGGCGCGGGCGGCAGCGGCATTGTCGTAATCCGCTATGCGGTGCGTCCGCCCCAGATCCTGTCCGACAGTTCGCAACTTTATGCGTTCACCGATACGTCCGCAGCGGCGTTGTTGACCTTGGAGCGGGCGGCGCTTGCGCGCGTCTTTCTGGTCGGCGGCGGCGGCGCTGGTGCAAGTCCGGGAACGATTCCCAACTCAACGTCCGGCGCGGGCGCGGGCGGCGGCGGCGCGGGCGGCTTGATTGACATCGACCATCTCCTGCTGGCGGATGGGACTTATACAATCACGGTTGGTGCGGGGGGCGCTGCCGGGGGCTCCAAAATGGCGGCGGGCGAAAGCGGTCAGGATTCGTCAATTGTCCTTGCCGGTTCAGATGTATTTCGCGCATACGGCGGCGGCGGCGGCGGCGTTTCAAATCTTGTTGCCAAAGCAGGTGGTTCTGGCGGCGGCGGCTCTTTGTACGCGAGTTATGGCGCGGCGACACAGCCTAGCTCGGCTTGGGGCGGCCGGGGACATCGCGGTGGTTCTGTCAGTCACAACCGTGCGGGTGCGGGCGGTGGCGGTGCCGGCGGTGAGGGTGCAAATTCGACGGCGAATGCACGCGGCACAAACGGTGGTAGTGGATGGCCTAGCGATATTACAGGACACGAAGTGTATTATGCCGCCGGTGGCGGTGGCGGTACGCGTGCCGGTTCGAATGTTGGTATTGGCGGATTGGGCGACGGGACAGGAAATGGTGGTAGTTCGGCCGTCACGGCAACGGCCGGTAAAGCCGGCACCGGTTCGGGCGGCGGCGGCGGCGGATCGGGCGCGCCCGGCGCGGCCGGTGGTTCCGGTATCGTCTATATCCGCATCTTTCGCTATATGCCGGATCCGCCGGAGACGGCGTATGCGTTCGAGTACGACGGTGCCGAACATACGTTCTACAAACTGATTGCCGAGGAGCCAGACGGAATCGGTTGGGTTGAAACGGAGGATGTCACCGCCTCGCCGTACACGATTACGCTCGGCGACGCGATCGTAAGCGCCATTTCGGCGACGGCGGTCGGAACCCACACCTTTACCGTCGCCCTGACGCCGGAATTCCGTGCGAAGGGCGGCGCGTGGGCCGACGGTTCGGTGGCGGATGTGACGGTGACGGTGACGGTGACGCCGACGACACTCGCCGACGTGACGCTGACGATCGACGGCTGGCAGCTGGGCGAGGCGCCGAGTGCGCCGGTGTTGACGGCCAACATGACGCTGCAAGGCGAAACGAGCGAGGGTGCGCACGACGGCGACTATTACTTCGTCTATTCCTCCGACGGTGCGGACTGGCAGACGTTCAGTTCGTGGTACGCGACGGCCGGGGCGGGCACGCATTACGTCAAGGCCGTCATCAAGCGCGACAGCGCGAACTTCAACTGGCCGACGAGTCAGGAAGACCCCGAAGTGTCCTTCCAGTTGTGGGCCTGGGACGCGGACAAGTACACGACATGGGCGGCCTGCCACGCGGACATCATCGATACGCGCTATACGGGCGCATCGACGCTCACCGACTTCCCCGTGCTCGTGCGCGTGAACGCGACGTCGATCCCCGGCTTCTACGACCAGTGCCAGGCCGACGGCGGCGACGTGCGCTTCACCGATGCCGCGGGCAACGTCCTCCCCTTTGAGCTGAACGCATGGAATCCCGACGGTGAAAGTTCGTGGTGGGTGAAGGTGCCGGAATACAAGGCGAACAGCTACATCGCGACGATCAACTGGGGCATCGTGCTCGACGACGAGGGCAACGAGGTCGCCATGCCTGAAAACGATCCGACGCAGGTGTGGAGCGAATACGCGGGCGTGTGGCACTTCGACGAGACGATTGTCGGCGACGCGGCGACGGCGGTCAGCGCCGATGCCACGGCGAACAGCTACGACGCCGTGCCGACGCTGGGCACGAATACGGGCGGAGCGGGCATTCAGGCGCAGATGGTGTCGACGAACGGCGTGTTCGGCCTCGGGCGTGTCAACTCGACCGCCAGCTACACGGGCGGCAACCGCCTCGTGGCGGAAGGCTCGGAGGCGCTGGCGTTGAACGAGGTGCTGACGTTCTCGGGCTGGGTGAAGGTGGACGGCATCGCCGGGTCGCACCTCATCGTCTCGCGCAAGGGCGCGTCGGGCGATGCGGATGGCTGGCAGATCGGCCTGTGGGGGGCGAGCAGCACGGGCAGTCTGGCGATCTGGGGCTCCAGCAGCAGCGCCGGCGGCCCGACGGTCTCCGGGACGAGCCTCGCGGCGGTCGGCTACTTCTACGTGAACATCGTCTTCAACGGCGCGAACCGCACCGTCATCTTCAACGACTCCTATTACAAAACGTATACAGGTCAGGCGGTGGCGTCGGACAACGCGTACGCGCTGGCGTTCGGCGGCGGCGCGGGGACGGGCAGCCAGCTGTCGCTCTGGGGCGGCTACGATGAATTCCGTCTGCGGCCGGCCGCCTCCAGCCGCGACTGGGCGCTGGCCGAGTACCAGCAGGCGAATCTGACGGATGACGAGGCGACGGGGCTCACGTACGGGACGGTCGTGGTGACGCCCGACGTGACGCTGAAGAATGCGTGGCTGACGGTGCCGGCTTTCGGCGTCAGCGTCATCAACGTCGGCGAGGATCCGACGGGCTTCCTGAGCAGCGGTGCGGCGCGCTACGGCCAGCCGACGAACGTCTGGTGTACGCTAGGCGACACGGTGATCGACGATATCACGCAGGCCCCGGCGGGCTCCTACAAGGTCAAGGTGTGGGTGCCGGCGGGCGCGGCGGGCACGCGGCGCTGGGACGCGCTCGCGGCCTACGAATTCCCGCTGACGGTGCTGGCCATCAGCCCGTATCGGAACCTGATCGGCGACAGCGGCACGCTGACGCAGTCGGGCCGCGTCCTCACGGTGAACGACGATGACGGGTTCGACCCGGCGGTGGCGGATCAGAGCTACTGGCAGACCAACACGACCGACACCGCCTACGAAACGTACTGGACGCATGAAGAGGACGTGAGCAAGACGCTGCGCTTGATGGAGGGGACGGTCCATACGCTTCAGACGACGGACGGCGTGGCGGCGCTCTGCGGCGCGACGCGGCTCTGGCGGCTGGAGGATATCCGTATCGGCAGCACATACGCCGCCGACAATCTGAACATGTTGCTGACAAAGAACTTCCTGCCGTATTCGCCGACGGCGAAGGCCATCTCGGGGCCGGGCGGGGCGACGGGCGCGCAGGAGGAGTCGGCGCACCTTGTGATGCGCAACGTGGCGGGGGCCGCGATTTACTCGCCGTGCTACACGAACGGCATCGGCACCCTTTACTTCGACGCCGTCAACGGTTGGACGGAAGGCGCAGGCGAATTCTACAACATCGAGGTGCAGATCGCCACGAACTGCGTCGACGGCTACGGCACGCCGTACAACGCACTGCCGACGGATGCGAACGTGCAGGCGATCGTTTCGACGCCGATCACCGAGGAGGATCTGGACGGCAACCTCGTGACGAACGGCTGGGTCAGCGTCACGAACCACTATGCGTACGCGAACTGGCAGACGGTGGAGCTGACGCCGCTCCTCCGCGATCTGACCGCCTACGGCGACGGCGCCTTCCATGCGCTCGACGCGACGAACACGCTCGCGCTCGCGATGGCGAACGGCGGCACGATGGACAACTTCTACCGCGTCTGCGCAAAGATCAACTACGACGGGCCGGTCCGCTTCCGCATTATCCGCACAACGGCGGTGCCCGAGGCTAAGTTCGGTATCGACGAGGGCGGCTTCGTGCTGATCGACAATGTCGTCGTCTCGTATCCGGCCGCACGCGTGGATTTGTCGCCGTACTTCGCGGGGAACTTCGACGCGACGCGCATCGGCGCGCAGACGCTCGGCTGGGCGGGCGCGTTCGACGTGCCGTTCCCGGGCGCGGGCGTGGCGGTGAAGGGCCGCGCGGGCACGACGGTGAGCGGCACGCAGATCGCGGCGCTCACCGACCCGGATGCGGCGCTCGGCGCCGATCAGCTCGTCGTGGCGGCGACGCTGCACTACCGCTGGCGCTACCTTGACCAGCGGTTCGACCCCGGCGCGGACGACTGGCGGACGGTCTCGCTCGATCCGACGGGCGATTTCCGCGCGACGACGCCGCTGGAACTGCCGGCGGGGCTCCCGGGCGACGTGGAATTCTGGTATTCGGCGATCCTGAACGCGCCGTACTACGACTACGTGGACTATACGGGCCAGAACCTCGGCGTGGGCGGCTATTCGGAGGCGATCATGTTCGTGACGAACCGCCTCGCCGCGGCCGCGTCGCTGGAATCGGGCGGCACGGACTGGTTCGTGCGCCTGAGGGACGGCGCGAGCAGCTACGAGGACGTGACGCTCCAGATCGGCCTCTACGACGCGGACGGCGAGACGGTGACGGCGACGAACGACTATCCGATGGCGGTGACGGGCACCCACGTCTGGCGCGGGTATTACGCGACGCCGACGAACCACGCCGACGCGATCGCCTTCCGCCTCGTCGCGAAGAACGCGCAGGAGACGTGGGCGAGCGACTGGGTGACGACGAACGCGACGTACTACGTGGAGAGCGAGACGAACGCGGTGCCGGTCTCCGGCACGCTCCACGCATGCGACCCGACCGGCACGGACGCGCACGTGTGGACGCGCCTCGCGGTCGACAAGGCGACGGGCTATCTGATGTTCCAGTTCGACGACGAGACGAAGTCGATCGCCGTCGTCCATGCCGACTACCAGAACTTCAACGGCTGGAGCGATGCGGCGCGGCCGGTCTTCGTGGGCACGACGAACGACTACACGTCGGCGAAGATGAGCGGCACGTCGGCGCAGAAGCGCACGGACATCGAGGATTTCGCCGGCTGGCAGGACATGGCGATGACGAACGTCAACTGGACGGTGCCGAGCAGCTCCTGGCTGGGCTTCGGCGGCTACACGGGCGGCCGCTCGGCCTACGTGCCGTTCAAGAGCGAGAAGACGGGATCGTGGGAGGTCGGGCCCGGCATGTGGGTGGCCAAGAACTACCGCGACGACACGACGACGACGGGCGGCATCGCGCTCCAGATGGACGGCGCCGGCGACGGCTTCATCTCGCTCACCGACACGAGCAACGCGCCGCGCGGCATCGAGCACATCACCTTCAACGCGCGTCTCGGCCAGTCGATCGACTTCACCGACTTCAGCTACTGCGACATCGACGGCAAGGCGACGCTGACGAACTACACGTTCGTGACGCGCGGCGCGTTCGACACGAACAGCCACAGGGACTACCGGGGTAATGCGTCGCTGTCGCTCGCGGCGTACTACCGCCCGGGCGTCGGCTGCTACGAATTCCGCGTGGAGCAGTTCAAGGGAACCGACAGCGGCATTGACCGCTCCAGCCACATTTTCTCGCTCTACCGCTGGCGCAAGTCGGGCAGCGCCTACAAGGCCGAGCGCCTGGGCTGCTACACGAACGGCGTGTCGGGGACGACGTCGATTCCGTTCCCGAACACGGCGGGCGTCTCCAGCTACTACCTGCCGATGTACATTTCGGTCTCGAACGACGTGGCGAACGCCGCGACGGTCATCATCGCGGGCGTCTACCACTCGTACTCGGGCCAGAACGCGCAGAACACCCGCAACGGCATCCTGCCCGGCGCGGATATTCCCTCGGGCACGACGGCCTCGGAGTGCTACACCAAGCTGATTTACCGCGATACGAATGCGCGGCAGCGGCTGACGAGCGGCACATACGGCGTCCTCTCGGCGAACTGCCCCGGCGTCTTCCTCAAGCCCGTCAGGTACGCGAATCCGGTTCCCGTGGGGTGGACGGACGCGGGCGCCAACAACACGTTCTACTTCAGGGACAGCACCACGAGCGGCCACAACCGCATCCTTTTCACAGGTGACGTGACGGGCAGCAGCACCCAGCTGACGGACAACAGCGCCGACATGGGCAACCTGTGGGGCACGGGCCGGATGCAGACGTTCAAGAGCGACGACGACAGCAACCAGTACGGCCTCAGGGGGGCGGCGAACGAGAAGCAGACGCTGATCATTTCCACGCTGCCGGCGGGCGCGACGGACGCCACCTGGACGGAGGCGGCGCGCGTCGCGGTGACGAACTTCGGCAAGGTGGGCCTGTCGGCGAACTATACGATCGACCTCTACACGCCCGAGACGGTGGCGCTGCGGATGGCGACGTCCGAGGACAGCGACGCGTCGGTGGTGATCGACTCGTTCGACCTGACGCAGTTCGCCGGCGACGACTACCAGAACCAGGACGACGGCGCGACGATCCCGAACTGGACGACGCTCGGCGACTACCGCGCGCACACGAACTTCGTCTTCACGTCGGGCGTCATCACGGACGAATCGATCCTGATGTCGGCCAAGCGCACGGCGGCGGGCAACGTCTGCTCGATCCGCTCGCCCATCTATGACGGCAGCTATGGGCGCGGCCTGGGCCTGGGCATGATCTCGTTCGAGTACGCGGACGCGCAGCCGAACGTCAAGCTCCTCGTGCAGGTGGCGACGAACGTGACGTACAGCGACGTGTCGACGACGATGCAGAAGGGCCTCGACCGCTGGGACGAGGAGCTGTGGACGACGGTGACGAACTTCACGTTCCGCGGCGATGCCGAGGGCGAGCCGGCGACGGGCGTCAAGAGCGTGTACACGGGGCTCCACGGCGTGTCGGGCGCGCTGCGCCTCATCCTGGATCCGACGGTCGTCGCGTCCGTCGCGAACACGACGGATCCGTCATCGTTCGGCGAGATCAAGATCACGTCCGTCACGGCGCGCGACGAGCCGGTCCTCGACGCGGGCTGCTGGTGGGGCTGGAACCTCCGCACGGTGGGCGACGAGGGCGACAGCGAGCGGCGCATGTACCTCAACGACGCGAAGCGCGGCCTGAGCCTGGCGCTGAACGATGCGCTGGGCCACGACACCGTCGCGAGCGACGCGGACGCCTACCGCGTGAACCAGCCGTTCGTGCAGACGCCGACCTTCTCGGCGAACGTCGTCGGCGAGATCAGCTTCCGTGCGCGCATGTACGGCGCGGGCGCGAACGCGGCGAACGCATCGAACCAGTGGGCGAGCGTCCAGCTCTACGGCGCGACGGACGGGGCGCTGGAGGACGCCGCGAGCTGGCGCAAGCTGGGCGAGCCGTTCATCGTCAGCAACCGACTCTACACGAGCTACAGCTACAAGACGGCGCAGAGCGACGAGAACTACCGCGCGTTCCGCCTGGCGGTGACGGGCGTCGCCGGCCTCGACGAGACGGCGTACATGGACGGCGGCAAGATCGTGCAGCCGGAGAACCGGCATTACGAGCTCGCCGACACGGCGGCTGTGCGCATCCTCCTCGACGAGATCGTGGTGAGCGAGGCGATCCGCGCGCGCGTCGGCTTCCGCAACGTCGGCTGCTTCGCGTCGCGCACGGACACGCTGACGGGGACGGTCTGGGCCAACATCAACGACTTCAACCCGGTTCTCGTGATCGACGACGCGCAGCCGAACGCCGCGAAGGTCGTCCAGCCGCTCTGGAAGGAAGGCTGGGGCGTGCAGTGCGAAATCTTCAAGGAGCAGCTCCCCGACGAGATCGACTTCGACGCGATGGAGCCGGAAGTCTACCTGCACTGGTTCAAGGGCACGGAGCCGTGGGGCTACGCGAACTGGTCGACGAACGCGGGTGCGCACGTCGCGCGGCTCGCCCCGGCCGAGGGAACGAACCTCGTCTACCGCTCCAGCTATGCGTTCGAGGACGGCTCGAGCGTGGTGGAGCAGTCGGCGACGGCGGGCCAGGTGGTGCAGTACATGCTGGAGGTCCGCTATCTCCAGACCGGGGCGACGGAGGTCAGCCACGCATTCCTGCCGCAGGCGAGCTGGCGCCGGCCGGACTGGTTCGCGCCCGTGGACTACAACACGGCGGGGCCGGGCAACTTCGCGGCGTTCACCATCCTCGACTCGGTGGCGCCGGGCTGGGCGTGGATCAACGAGATCAACATCTTCGGCACCTACGGCAAGAGCTACAGCAACACCGAGGTCGCCGAGCAGTTCGTCGAGGTGGCCGCGCCCGCAGACGCGGACATGAGCGGCTGGAAGCTCTGCTTCCTCAGCACGGAGGACGGCGGCGCGACGATCGTCACCAACCGCGTGGGCAACTTCGGTTCGGCCGCCTCGCTGCCGCGGACGAAAGCGCAGGGCCTCGAGGGCGGCATGGCGTTCTTCAGCCTCGCGAACCCGTTCTCGAAGGCGACGCTGGAGGCGAACTATCCCGCCGACGGCCAGGGCGGCATCGTGGACGGCACGTGGCCGCGCTTCGACGCGACGGGGATGCGCGCGACCGGTGCGTTCGCGGCGGACGGCTCGCTCGCGCACGAATCGTCGTTCGGCATCGCGCTCGTGCGGCCCAACGGCATCGTGGAGCATGCGGTCGCCTGCGTCGGCACGAACTACTGGGGCCAGTACGAGAACTATGCGGCCACGGATTCGCCCACGGGCATCGTCGCGAACCTGAGCAAGTCGGGCGTCGCCTTCATCTGGGCGGGCCAGGACAACGGTGGCGCGGCGAGGTCGCTCGGCGTCCTTGACGCATTCGGCGAGTCGGACGATCACTGGTCGACGGACGGCGCGCCGACGCCGGGCCGCCTCAACGCGGGACAGATCCTCCCGGGCACGCCGCCGACGCCGAACGGCGAGACGCTGATCGTCTATGCGTCGGTCGACACGGCGCTCGGCCACATCGTCCAGACGGTGGGCGACGCGGATCGGACGAACCTGACGCAGATCCTCTACATCCGCCGGGGCGACACGACGAACATCACCTACACGGTCGACCGGTGGTACGAGCTCGGCAGTGTGACGACGAACGGCGCGGCGATCGCGGGCCTGCCGGCGGGCACGCGCGTGACGGAGGAGGGCGACGACAAGGGCAAGCTCGTCTACGTGGTGCCGGTGGGCGCGGACATCTCGAACAACTTTACGGTCGTCGGCACGGCGAAGGTGGCCGATCTGCTCCAGACCGGCTTCGGCCTCGGGCCGAAGAACGCGTACACGCCGGCGGTGATGGACTGGCTGCTGACGGGCCGCGACGCCTGGGGCAACGCATGGGCGGATCCGGACGCGACGGAGCCGCTCCTGGCGGACTTCCTGCCGCTCAACAACCCGAACGCCGCCGGCACGCTGTCGCTGACGGAGATGTACTGGCTCGACATCGACCCGACGCTCGCGTGGACGGCCGATCCGACGAAGAACGCGCGCGCGCTCAGGGGCGGCATGAGCGCGCCGCCGACGACGGTCGTCAAGGGCATCGACCAGAACGGCGGCGAGGTGGACTACGGCGCGGACAACTTCGCGATGACGAACGTGCGCTTCGGCGTCAGGATGATGATCACCAACCGCAACGACGGCACGGCGGTGGCGCCGTACGTGCTGCGCGGCCTGGAGCCGGGGTCGACGAGCTGGAACTACACGGGCAACTGGACGAGCGCGACGTTCCAGGTGACGGGCTTCCTCGCGAACGGCCGCCGGGACTTCGCGAGCGACGACGACTGGCTGCCGCTGAGGTGGTTCGTCTTCACCCCGACGAGCTTCGACGAGAACTTCGAGACCCAGATCGAGGTGAAGGACCCCTATTCGCAGTCTTCGCCGGGCTGGACCTACGGCTGGAAGGCGTGGGTGGACCAGTACGGCTATGCGCCCGTCTTCTTCAAGTGGTCGCTGCGCCAGCGCGGCAGCCTGATTGGAACTGAAACACTCAACCCGACGAACTACTATGAAAATGCCGATTGACAGATGGGCGGCGCTCGCCGCCGCGACCGTGCTCCTGACGGGATGCCCGAAGGCGGAGGAGCCGCCGGCCGAGCCGACGACCCGGCTGCAGGATCCCGTGTACGTGCAGAAGCTGGACGTTGAGCGGGACGAGCAGAAGCGCATCCAGAACGACCTGGAGGCGGTGCGCCAGGCGCTGGAGGCGCTGAAGACGGAGGATCCGGAGCTGGCGGGCGAGCGCGCAAAGGAACTGGCGGCGCGCCGCGACGCGCTCCTCGAGGAGTTTGGCGAAAGCCGCAAGCGGGCGGCCGCGACGGTGCGCGCGCGCATCCTGCAGGATTTAAACAATGAGAAGCAGAAGGGAGAATAAGCCCATGAAGATGAAACTGATGAAAGCACTCGCTCTGACCTTTGCCCTGGCGGCGGGGATGGCGGCACGCGCCGCCGGCGACCTGATCGAGATCCTGCCGTGCGACGCGACGGGCACGACGCTCGCCGTGCCTGTCAGCTCGGTCGCGGATCCGATCGACTGCACAGCGCACTACTTCAAGCTGCGTCTCGTCAACCGCATCGGGTATACGGCGTCGCAGCCGTGGGTGATGGTGCCGAAGGTGGCGGGCGCGACCGATCCGCTGAAGATGTACGTCTACATCTCGGGCGAGCTGCGCGAGGCGACGTACACGGGCACGACCGTTCCCCACGGCCTGACGACCGATTTCGTCTTCAGCTTCACGCCGCGTGCGGGCGATCTGGCGCTGCCGGTCGTGCTCGCGACCACGGCGGGCCGCGCGGACGTCTCGGGCCTCACCGAGGGAGTCGTCAAATATCGCCTCGCCAACGACCATCTCTGGGGCATCTATCCGAACGGCGACACGACCCAGGCCGAGGCCGTGCTGATCCTGAACGATTCGAACGAGGTGCATGCCTCGCGTCCCGAGGGCGGCGACTGGTCGAACGACTATTCGCTCGCGGGCGCGGGCTTCTACGTGAAGGAAGTCGACTTCGACGCCAACGCCTACAGCGACACGGTCTGGCGCTCGATCAACTCGAACGACACGACGTGCGTCAACACGGCGCTGCCGATGCTGAAGGTGAACAGCCCGACGAACACGTCCTCGGCGTTCGTCTACGTGTGGACGAAGGATCCGGACGTGGTGGTCGTCGACGGCAACAGCGCGAGCATCGGCACCGAGTACGCGATCAACGGCACGGACGAGAACGGCCAGCCGCTCGTCACGAAGGGCCTTCGGATGCAGGTCGCGGCGAACAGCGACAGCAAGAGCTTCTACCTCAAGGCGGTCGGCGCGGTGGGCGCGACGACGACCGTCTTCATGGCGGACACGCCGACCAACATCTACTACAACGCGGGCGCGGTGATCCCGAACTTCGTCACGCGCACGGTCAAGGTGGACGTGCCGAATCCGCCGGCCGCGAAGCTCTACTTCAACGGCGAGGCGAGCACGACGACGCTCACGCTCGACGCGGACGCGGACTACCAGACGACGAAGGCGACGGTGATGGTGGAGCTGAGCGAGCCGTACACCGCCGACGTCACGGTGACGCTGGGCGCGAAGTACACCGATGCGACGGTCGTGGACCTGGCCGCCAACGACTACATTTCGCTCTCGACGACGGACGGCACGGCGAGCTGGAGCCAGCCGACCGCCCAGGTGACGATCCCGGCGGGCAGCACGATGGCGACGCTCTATCTCCACGTCCTGGGCGGCAGCTCGCAGACGAAGGACGGCATCATCCTGTCGGTCGCGTCGATCGCCGGCGCGGGCGACCACTATGCGACGGGCGCGCAGGCGACGCTGTCGATCAGCCCGACGACGCCGAAGATCGCGAACCCGGCGAACGGGGCCATGTTCGAGGGCGCGCTCACGGGCGAATCGTTCCTCCTCGAGGATTTCCGCATCGACGATACGTACGCGAACCGCCTCAAGGGCACGACCGAGGGCTACACGGTCTTCTACAAGCGCACGTACGCGGCCGGCGGCGGCGACGCGAAGTTCCAGTCGGTGACGTTCACGAACGCGATCGACGGCACGGCGAAGGACACGGCGAACGTGCTTGGCCTCAGGCTCGCCAAGGCGGGCACGGCCACGGTGACGATGTACCTCCAGGCGCCGGACGGCACGAAGACGGCGACGGCGGACTACGTGACGTTCACGGTCGAGGTCACCCAGTCGCCGCAGGTGACGGCGCAGGTGACGAGCGGCCTCAACGCCGACGGGACGGCGAGCGAGGGCGCGACGCTCCAGGTCAAGTTCTTCCTGAGCGACGCCAACTCGGCGGACGGCAACCTCTACGCGTTCCTCGTGCCGGCGGACGAGGCGACGTCGAACAACGTGGACGTCTGCACCGCGCTCGCGACGAACGGCATGACGGGCGTCGAAATCCTGAACGGCGAGTCGGCCTCCCGGCTCTACGCGACGCTGAAGTTCAAGGACGGCTCGGCGATCGGCGAGCTGATGACGTTCAACGTGTTCCTGAGCGAGGACAAGACGCTCGGCGCGCCGGACTATGCGACCTATCCCGACTACGGCTACAAGGCGTACGACGGCTACGCGGACGGCTCGCTGATGGTGTACGTCGTCAACGAGATCCCGACCGTCGCGCTCGTGCAGCTTAACGGCGTCGACGGCACGGCGGTCGATGGCAACATCATTGAGGACGTCCAGACCTCCCAGGGCATCGCCTGCACCTTCGCGACGGTGGTGAACGAGCCCTCGTCGACGGACCTGAACGCGCTCGCGACCGATGGCGAGGGCAGCTTCTACGCGCAGTACACCTTCTACGACGGCGCGTCGCTGCCGCAGGTGATCACGGTCCGCGGCAACCCGAACGCGCTGTCGACGGAGGGCGTCTACACGACGGTGACGAACTTCACCTTCCAGACGGCGGGCACCAACAAGGTGACGGTCGCGCTGAAGGACAAGGACATGGACGCCTACGGCGACAAGTTCACGTTCTACGTCATCGTCAACGCGACGCCCGGCGTGGAGATCACCTCGGGCCGCATGGACGCCTCGGCGGTCTATCCCGAGGACGAGATCGGCGCGATCAACGCGCCCCTCTCCGTGAGGCTCACCGCCGCGCCTAACGATCCGCTGGAGATCGGCCTCAAGGTCGATCACGCGGTCGCGGGCGACACCTTCGCGCTGCCGACGCTGAACCTGCCGGTCTATAACCGCGAGATCGCGCCCGGCGTCTTCGCGGACGTGTACGTGGTCACCTTCAACGCGGGCTACCGCAACCCGGCGCAGAACATCTACTTCACCGCGATCGACGGCACGGTCAACTCGGAGATCAACGGCGTGACGATCACCCCGTACGTGCTGACGGACACGCCCTCGCCCTACGCCGGCAAGACGTACAGGGAGCTCTACACCAACCTCGTGCCCTTCACGATGTATCCGCGGAACATCGATCCCGTCATCGTGACGCCGACGGAGGCGAGCGAGACGGTGACGAACAAGACGTCGATCGGCGTCGACAACGTCGTCAACTGGGCGGTGCGCGACATCGCGGGCGACTTCGCGCCGAACGCGACGGTCGCGATCACGGTCGAGGGCGTGACGACGGTCATCTCCAACAACATCGACACCGCCGGCGGCAGCGTGCGCGCGGCGAGCGGCACGTACAAGTTTCATTTTGACTCGACGGGCGCGAAGACGGTCATCCTGACGGTGACGGACAAGGACGGCGCGTCGACCACGCGCACGATCCTCTACATGATCGACCCGTCGAAGAACGTCATCGTCTACCCGCACGGCTCGAACCGCTCGAACGTCTCGTCGGCCTCCGCACCCTACATCAATGCGCTCGGCCTCGGCTCGGGCTACGTGTGGCAGGACGGCACGGCGGTCACTGACACGACGAAGATGTTCACGGTGCGTAAAGCGCTGTCGTTCGGCGTGACGGCGACGTCGGCGACGTTCGCGGGCCTGGGCAACACGACCGACTGGCTCGGCAACAACGCCGCGAGCTCGCTCGCGTTCGACAGCTACCTCTACGGCTGGATCGTGACGGCGGGCGGCGAGGCCTCGTTCACGGGCTACAGCCCGCTCTACGGCAAGTACGCGGACTACAAGTCGGCGTTCGACGACGCGGACAACTACGCGGCGACGGTGACGCTGCCGAGCTCCGACGAGTTCGACGAGACGGCCAACGCCTACGCCGACCGCTTCCTCGAGGCGATCTTCTCGCGCGAACTGTACGCGGCGGACAACATGGGCGATATCAACGCCGACGGCGTGCCGGACTTCTTCGCGATCTCGAAGTACAAGGTCGTGGAGGCCGACGGCGCGGGCGGCGAGCTCGCGGACCTCTCGGACTACAATGAGGACGGCGACTACTACGTGACCGACCGCTGGATGGAGAAGAACGTCTTCACGCCCAGCACGATCGACACCTGGACGGCGAAGGGCACGGCGTTCGACGCGGTGCTCGAGGTGCGCGGCTTCCACCGGGGCCTCAACTACGGCATGTTCAAGGCCGATCCGAAGGAGGCCGCCGACGGCTGGGTCTCCGACCTCGACCTGAGTTACAACGAAAAGTGCGCGCTCATCCGCGCGGCGACAGGGACGTGGGCCGCGCAGCCGACGGCGACGACGATGCTCGCCGACATCGACACGGACGGCGACGGCGCGTACAGCGAGGAGGAGATCGGCGCGTGGCTGACGACGGCCGCCGCGCAGACGAACGCCAAGGCGTTCATCGACGCGACCTGGGCGAACCCGGATGCGTCGGGCTGGGGCTTCACGGTCGAGAACCGCACCGACCCGACGAAGGACGACACCGACAACGACGGCATGCCCGACGGCTACGAGTACTACTACTGGTACGGCGCGACGGTGGGCTTCGGCGGCGAGCCGGTCGCCGGTTCGCGCTTCAACCTGGGCGACGTCGAGAACGGCACGGAGATCTCGAGCGCGGAGATCGCGCGCATCTTCAACCCGAACCTCAAGCAGGGCAGCGACTTCTGGGGCAAGCAGGACACCGACGGCGACGGCCTCCTCGACATCGAGGAAATGCTGATCGGCACGAGCCCGATCCACTGGGACACCGACGGCGACGGCCTGAGCGACCTCTACGAGCTGATCTTCGGCCTCAACCCGCTCAGCAGCCTCGACCGCTACGGCACGACGTCGGCGCAGACGAACCCCGACGGCGACTACATGGCGAGCCTGACGCTCGGCACCTTCGACATCTTCAGGCTCGGCACCTTCACCTACGCCGTGCACACGGGCGGCGCGACCGTGGACGGTGCAGGCAACCTGACGGTGAGCGGCAACGGCTTCCGCGTGGCGCAGTTCAACGGCGAGGGCAGCTACATCCCCGCCCAGCTCGACTGCTCGGCGCTCGCCGACGCCACGCTGAACCTCACCCTGCCTGCGGGCTCCTGGGACGGGGTGCTGGCGTCCGGCACCGTGAATCTCGTCCACAAGCAGGTCTTCACGTACCTCGGCTTCGATCCGCGCACGGCGTGGGCGATGCACTCGAACGGCACGGTCTCGTCGACCTCGCGCTGGCTGATCGAGGGCGCGCCGGCGCCGGCGGGCATTCCGCAGAACACGGCGGCCTACACGTCGCACGATGAATACCTGCTCATCAAGTTCCGCCAGATCACGGACTGCCAGTACCGCACGGCCGGCGACTGGGGCGTGGCCGAACACCTGGTTGCGAACTGCACGAACCCGAACGTGCCGTTCGCGGGCAAGTCGTACGGCGACAGCACGACGACCTATGCGCTCGACCAGCACGGCGCGGACACCGACGCGGACGGCGTGCCGGACGGCTGGGAACTCTACGTGGGCTTCGATCCGTGCATCGACTTCACCATCCCGCCGACCTCGTCGGAGCCGTCCGACATGCTCTACTGGATCGACGCGACCCACAACTACAGCGAGCTGTACGGCGGCCTGTCGCTGCTGCGGAAGTTCGCCGGCACGGACAGCAGCGCCGAGCATCCCGACTGCGCCACGGTCGTGAAGCACGTGCCGTCGGCCGAAGGCAGCGTGAACTACGGCTGGACGAACAAGCACTTCCCGTGCAACCCGTGGGAGATGGACACCGACGGCGACGGCCTCAGCGACGCGCAGGAAGGCGCGGCCAGCTGGCAGTCGCTCTTCTGCTACAACCGCTTCGGCCAGGGCAAGGGCCACACCCTCGCGGACGGCGATTTCTCCGAAGGCAACTACGCCGCGCGCCACTTCACGATCTACGGCACGCCGGCCGACACGGGTGCGCGTTGCCACGCGGGCGGCGGCTTCAGCCCGTGCACGATCGATACCGACGAGGACGGCCTGCCCGACCCGTGGGAGCGCCAGTACGCCGGCATCCTGTTCGTCAACGGCGCGATTGCGGAGAATACGTTCCTCGTCGATCCGACGACGCTGGACATCTATGACGACGTGAACGCGGCGCTGATCGCGGCGGGCATGACCGGCTCGGACGACGTGTCGGGCTACCGCGTGCTGATGGGCATGGATCCGACGGTGGCGGACGCCGTGACGTCGACGCTCGCCGAGGGCGCGCCGGACAAGGACTGGGACGGTGACGGCCTACAGAACTGGCAGGAGTACATGGTCCAGGCGCTGCGCCACCTGCGCTACGACGACGGCGTGCTGCCGCTCATGGGCTACGACATGCCCGGACTGGACGAGAACGACGAGATCGTGCGCCCGTGGGTCGGCACGGAGGGCGTGCTCCAGCTCGACCTTGCGAATGAATACAGCCCGAAGGCGCTCGACACGATCCTCGAGCTCGGCTACACCAACTTCGTCACGTTCGTCCGCAGCGCGGACGGCGCGGACTACCTGCGCAAGCTCGGCTACTTCGCCGATCCGCCGAAGGCGTGGGACTTCGCGGGCGCCGGCCATCTCCTCAACAAGTACATGCTGCCGCCGAAGACGTGGGTGGCCCGGCCCGCGACGCGCACGAGCGCCGTGGACGAGGATGGCAACGAGATCTACGACTACTACACCAGTCCCGTCACCAACGCCACCACGTTCGCGGGCGTCTACACCAACAACATGTCCAACGTGTCGGATGGCTTCCTTTTCTACTCGGACGACGTGGTCGAACTTGGCCTGGCGGCCGCCTACCTGGTCGAGCTCGACGGTGTCGGCGGTGGCGTGGCGACCTACTACGCCTACCCGCATGCCGGAGACGAGACCGTCGTGCTGTCAGGCACCTGGGCCGGCACCGGCAGCTATGTCGGCACCGACCCGCGCCTGTGGGATACCGACGCAGACGGCATGGATGACTACTACGAGCTCTTCCACGGCCTCAACCCGCTCCTGGGCGCGGTCGACGAGAATCTCACGCTCACGACGCGCGACGTCGTCAGCGGCCTTGCCTCCGTGCGGCGCAACGCATGGGTCGGCTGGGATAACGCGGAGATGCCGGCCTACGACCCGATCCGCTTCCCGTGGATGATGGGCGTCGGCGCGTGCGACGCCGACGGCGACGGCCTGCGGAACGAGGAGGAGGCGCTCAACGCGAACCTGACGGCGCCGAACACGACGCACACCGACCCGACGCCGCTGTGGATGACCGATACGACGGTCGTGACGCAGAGCCTGCCGATCGTCGTCACGGGTCTGGAGACGAACATCACGATCACGGCGAAGACGGTTACGCTGCCGAACGGCGCGTCCTGGGTCCTCGGCTACGACACCAACCTCGTCGTGACGACGAGCACGATCACGAACGGGTTCCTCACGGTGACGAAGTCGCCGTCGTACGTGGCCAACTACTACCATGCGCCGTGGCGCAGCCGCTCCCTGATCAGCTACTGGCCGGACGAGGTGCCGTTCGCCTATGAGCAGAACGAGGGCTACGACACCGACAACGACTGGCGCGCCGACGGCGCCGAGCTCGTCAAGCGCAGCGAGCCGGCGAGCGACCCGCTCGACTTCAGCAACCTCGCGCGGCGCCAGAGCATCCACTTCGGCGGCGACGCGGCGCCGGGCGCGGCGATCAGCTACCTGCCGACGACGCGCATCGTCCAGGGCGCGAACGCCGACCTCTTCAAGCAGTTCACGGTCGAGGCGTGGGTCCGTCCCGAGGCGACCGTCGCGCACGACCAGTTCATCGTCAGTCGCGCGGCGAACTACGCCGGCTGGGACCTCTTCAACACCAACACGGTCATCCGCCTGAACTTCGCGCTCGGCATCGACGCGACGGGCTGCGCGTTCGCGCTCGTGCAGGACTCGACCGACAAGGAGGCGCGCGCGACGGGCGTCAATCTGGTGGAGACGAAGGCGTGGACGCACCTCGCGGCGACGTATGACGGCGCGACGCTGACGCTCTACGTGAACGGGGCGCGTGCGGCGACGGGCAGCTTCGTGAACGCGCCCGCCAACGGCGTGACGGGGCAGCTGCAGGATCCGCAGGGCTACTTCCCCTATCTCACCTACACGGTCGTGCCGAGCGCGACGGTGATCGGCGCGCGGCCGGCGGGCGCGGGCGCGTTCGGTGCGGACGCGGCGGCGGCGGCGACGAACTGGAGCGAGGTCGCGACCGACTTCTTCCAGGGTTCGGTCGACGAGGTGCGCGTCTGGGACGGCGCGCGGACGGCGAGCGACGTCAGAAAGTTCTACCTCTCGCGCTTCACGACCGCGCAGGTCAAGTCGCTGCGCGAGAGCGTCTACCGCGAATACTCGCTGGGCAAGCGGCGCAACGGGTCGGATGCGGAGATGATCCTCAGCCCCGAACTGATCCAGCACTACACGTTTTCGACGCTCGCGGGCGCGCCGTCGGCGGCCTACGTCCAGCAGGTGCCGCCGGGCTTCTACGCGAACGTGATGACGGCTGTGACGAACGGCACGGCGGCGGCCGAGGGTGCGGCGAAGCTTGCGCAGGCGCAGGTCGGCTGGTGGTCGGCGCTCGCGACGAACGGCGTCGTCAACTCGACGGTCTACACCTCGCTGCACGTGGTGCCGTGGATCGAAAACACGGTCGGCCACCTGCCGCGTCTCGACGGTTACATGGCCGACAGCGTGTACTGGAGCGAATTCTTCGCCGGCTACACGGGCGCGTTCGCCAACGGCCTCGACCAGTACCAGATCAGCAACGCGATGAATCCGTACAACCTGGCGTCGACCACGATCAACGAAGAGTGGTACCTGCTCTCGAAGACGCTGCTCCTGCGCGGCTCGGGCACCAGCTACGCGGGCCTCGGCGCGGAGATGCGCGAGCGTATGAAGTACGAGGCGCTGTTCCGCGGCTTCACGGGCACGAGCGACCTCGTGCCGCTCGGCAGCGCCTACGCCGAGCGCCAGAGCAAGAGCTGGGACGGCAGCGGCGCGGAGGACGCATGGGCGATCACGACGGACGGCAGCGGCCGGCTGGACGGCGACCCGGACGGCAACGGCCTGCCGGACTGGTACACCGGCGACTACGCGACCTACTGGAAGGAGCTGGCGGTGCGCGGCCTCGTGCCGAACGGTTCGGCGGGCGGCACGCACGATCCGGACTTCGTCAACGAGTTCGACACGGACGGCGACGGTCTGCCGGACTGGTGGGCGGGCCTCTACAACCTGAAGGGCGGCGCGGCGGACGATGACGACAACGACGGCCTGAGCAACTACACGGAGTTCCTGCTGAGCGAGGTATTCGACATCCGCTATCCCGGCACCACGACACGGGTTGCGTTCGATCCGACGAATCCGTACTCGGCGAGTCCGTACGACAGCGACTACTTCTTCCGCCTCGGCCAGATGTACGTCGGCGAAATCTTCACCGACCACGACCTGATGGAGGATTCGTGGGAGTCGCTGATGGGCGTCGACTACGTCAGCCGGAAGCTCTGGGACGCGGACAGCGACAAGGACGAGGACGGCTGGCGCGCCCTCTCCGAAGTCCGCTACAACGAGTTCGTCGCGGGCATCTCGGCCAAGAACAAGAGCCACCTGCTCAACGGCAACGAGGTGCGCGACTTCCCGCTGCCGACCGTCACGGCGGTCCTGCGCTACAACGGCACGCAGCTGGGCGAGGCGGCGACCAACACCACGGCGGCGCTCGTCATCAAGGCGTACGGCCGGACCGCGCGCCAGAGCGACGGTCCGCTGAGCGACGCGACGTGGCGCCTGACGACGGGTCAGACGTTCGAGCGCGAGACGCTGCTCGGCAACTGGAGCGACCGCACGGTGCGCGGCACGCTGACGCCCGGCAACATCGACCCGAACAGCTTCGACATCGTCTTCTCGTCGTTCGCCGGCAACGAGACGTACACCTGGTTCGTCTACAACGAGGCGGGCACGGCGGTCGAGCGCTACATGGGCGGCACGTACGAGGAGTATCAGGAATACCTCGAGGCGTACGGCGTCTACGGCACGATGTACTACACGTCCGAGGGCCTCAAGACCGGGCGCGTCGAGCTCGCGGCCGCCGGCTCCGACTGGCGGACGTTCATACGCGACAACGCCATCACGGTGACGAGCGACCTGACGACCGAGGACGGCTACATCTGCTTCGACGGCACGCGCATCGGCACGATCAACCTCGTGACGGGCGAATACTCGCTCGATCTGGGCGCGTTCGCGAACTCCTCGCTCGGCAACGCCACGAACGGCACGCTCGCCGTCCAGAACTCCATCGTCAAGCTGACCTACACGGCGGCGGTGCCCGCGCTGCAGGCGAACCGCCTGGAGCTCCATCTCGGCGAGCCCGATTCCGGCGCGCTCTTCGAGGGCTCGAACGACTTTGTGGCGTTCTACGACCTTGACGGCAACGGCGAGTACAACCCGGGCGAGCCGTTCGGCTGGGTCAAGGACGTGGACGTGGGCTGGTTCAACCCGACGCTGGAGATCGAACTGACGGACTACAGCCCGATCGGGGCGCGCATCGACCTGTGGGGCGGCACGGACGACCGCGGCGTGACGATCGCCGACGCGGTGACGCATTCGCTCGCCGACGCGACCATCGCCAGCAACATCACCCGGCACGTGACCGAGCCGGTGCTCGACGAGTCGTCCCGCTACGTCCGCTACCGCATCGTGCGCTGGACGGTCGACGGGCTGCCCTGCAGCGACAACGGCTTCACGAATTACGTGGTGAAGTCGGGCTACATCCAGCGTGACGACAGGACCGGCCTCAGCGAGCGCGAGTTCCTGGGCGACAGCCTGGACATCGACTGGGACGGCTTCCGGACCAACATCGTCCTGGCCACGCCCGCCCGCGCGCTGCGCCTGCCCGTCAGCGAAGTGACCTACCTCGTGGTCGTCGGCGACGGCGACGACTGGGCGATCAGCTCGAGCGTGGAGAACCAGTCGGTGGTCGCGTACCGAAATGTCATCACCCGCCGCTACGAGCCGAGCTACGACGAGAAGGGCTATCCCATCACCCGCCGCGCGACGGCGAAGCCGGTCGACACCGAACTGCTGCTCAACGTCTCGCGCCCGACATTCCGCTGGACGATCGAAGGTGAGGACGAGAAGACGAAGGCGTTCGGCTCGAGCTACACGGCCTTTGCGCTCCGGGTGCAGGACGCGGCGTCCAACACGGTCTATTCGACCGGTGCGCGGCGGATGCCGGGACCGGACCAGTACGGCGTCTACTCCTTCACGCCGGAGGCCTACGCGGGCTGCGAGCTGCAGACGCTGTCGAACTACACCTGGCAGGTGGCGCTGCTGAACGCCAAGTACCACGACTTCGAGCGCGACGAGTCCTACTGGTCGGAGCGCGCGAGCATCTACGTCAACCTGACGGAGTCGAGCGACGAGGTCGGCAAGATCCGCGTGGCGGCCAAGTACTTCGGGCCCAGCGCGGCGTTCGCCGATTCCGCCGTGGTGGTCGAGGCGTTCGTGTCGCCGGACTTCACGGGCACGCCGGTGGCGCGCGCGGTGGTGACCGACACGGCCAGCGTCACGAACGCGGCGGCGCATGTCGAGAACGCGAAGCTGATCGGTCTGCCGCAGGGGACGTACTACGTGCGCGCCTATCTCGATTCGAAGACCTACGGCGCGCCGCGCACGCTCGATGCGTGGGAGTCGTGGGGCTATATCTGCCCGCGCAGCGCCGCCGACAACGAGTGGACCTTCTCGCCGACGGCCGTCACGATCGGCGACGTGCAGGGCGCCGGCACGCTCTTCGACTGCTACATTGAAGACCGCGACACCAACCGCAACGGTCTGCCGGACGTCTGGGAGATGGTGGAGAACAAGGGCTCGCTCGATCTGGCCACGGAGCACATCACGGCGAACATCAGCGGCGTCGTGGTCAGCTCGAACCTTGAAGTCAAGCTGACGAAGGACGCGAACGGCGGTTCGTTCGGCGCGGGCCTGGCGGCGCAGGCGCTGGCGGCGGTCAAGAACGCCGGCATCGCGCTCCTCGCGCTCGACGTGACGCCGGACGGCAGCTACTCCGCGTCGCTGATCGGCGGCACGGCGGACAGCTCCTCCGCGACGGGCGACGGCGTGACGATCACGGCCATCGACTTCACGGACGGCCAGCTGACGATCGACGCCGACCTTACGACCACGGCGCAGAGCTCCACGAAGAGCACCACGAGCGCGGGCGGCGCGTCGGCGGCCAGCCGCGTGTGGCTGACGGCGGGCGCGGTCGACACGGTCAAGACGGTGACGTTCAAGGTTCTCTACAAGGCGAACCTGGCCGACGCGACCTGGCAGGAGACGGGCGTCGACATGGTCGTGACGATCACGGCGGACGGCACCCGGACGGAGTCGGCGACGGCCAAGCTGACGGACTTCCTCGCGGCGCAGGGCAACCCGGCGAAGTGCTTCTTCAAGATTGTGGCTGAGTAAAGGAAAAACAGGAAAACATGAAAAAGGCAATCCGTAAAGTTCTCGTCATCAACTCGGGCTCGAGCTCGCTCAAGTACCAGCTCTTCGA
>OCTW011603067.1_pt1 | contig 23808 bp, 23 predicted proteins | sample 1539671 | NCBI WGS metagenome assembly OCTW01 (sample SAMN02144230, study PRJEB22623) | gut metagenome | biome: sheep rumen | host: Ovis aries | place: New Zealand | reverse complement strand
AAAGGTCAGCAGTATTGCTGACCTTTCGTCAGCAATACTCCCAAAGCGCCCCTTCACGTAAAACACCTGAATAACAGTCAGTTAAGATGCTGGTGAAGGGTTGAGGGCTTTGTTGTTTTATCATTGATTGGAGTTTTATGTTAGGTTTGACACTCTGGCATCAACTTGATTTCCCAAAATCATAAATTCCTTTTCACCACAGCATGACACCAATCAAGAACATCAAGGAAGTCACAGAGCCTCTGAAGGAGGAGATCCTGAAGGGGGATGTCCATACTATCGACGAAATGAAGGCATGGCTGAAGCCTTTGGGGTATAGCGATACGATAAACGAGGCTGCAATCAATTTCATCCTGCGTGAGTTCGTGATGAGCAAAGTCACTGCTGATAGTATGATGAATATGGATATGGTCGTGGACCTTCTTCGTCCGCAACTTGAAGTCACCACAAAGGATATTGAACCTTTTCGTTAAGCCAAATGACCAGAACCAAACTTGTTTGGGCTATGGCATGGCGAGAAAAGGTCGAATGTAATTCAACCAGTTATTATCATAGGATTGTACCATCATCGTGACTTGATTGGTTCATCAAGTGCATTTATAAAGTCAATTTGAAGATATCAGTATATGAAAACAGTTATGTTAGTGTTTGGAACACGCCCAGAAGCTATAAAGATGTGCCCGCTGGTGAAGGAGTTCCAAAAGCATCCTGAGGATTTTGAGACTATTGTATGCGTTACGGGACAGCATCGTGAGATGCTTGATCAGGTATTGACCATTTTTGATGTGAAGCCGGATTATGACCTCAACATCATGAAGCAGGGACAGGACCTCTACGATGTCACTGCCCGTGTGCTCACGGGTATGCGCGACGTGTTCCGCGAGTGCAAGCCTGATGTGGTGCTCGTTCATGGAGATACCACGACCAGCACTGCTGCTGCCTTGGCAGCCTTCTACCAGCAGATTCCTGTTGGTCATGTGGAGGCTGGTCTGCGTACTCATAATATCTACAGCCCTTGGCCTGAGGAGATGAACCGCCAGATTACTGGCCGTATTGCTACTTATAACTTTTCGCCTACACCCCTCAGCGAGAAGAACCTGCAGGAAGAAAAGGCCCACGGCCAAATCTTCGTCACCGGTAATACCGTTATTGATGCCCTCCACATGGTGGTGGATAAGCTCAAGACAGACAAGGCTCTGGCAGACGAGCAAATCAATGTGTTGAAGAATGCCGGTTACGACGTAACCCGTCTTGACGGAGGCAAGAAGCTTGTCCTCATCACTGGCCACCGCCGCGAGAATTTCGGTGACGGCTTCATCTCTATGGTTTCTGCTATGAAAGACCTCAGCGAGAAATATCCTGAGGTAGATTTCGTTTACCCCATGCATCTCAACCCCAATGTGCGCAAGCCCATTCACAAGGTGTTTGGTGAAGACTTGACCCGCCCCAATTTCTTCTTCATCGAGCCCCTCCAGTATCTGGAGTTCGTTTACCTCATGGAGAAGAGTACCATTGTCCTCACTGACTCAGGCGGCATTCAGGAAGAAGCCCCCGGCTTGGGCAAGCCAGTACTCGTAATGCGTGACACCACCGAGCGTCCCGAGGCCCTGAAGAGCGGTACCGTGCATCTGGTAGGTACCAACCATGATCTTATAGTTAGCGAAGTCAGCACCCTGTTGGATGATGCAGATGCTTATGAGCGTATGAGCAAGGCCGTGAATCCTTACGGTGATGGAAAAGCATGCAATCGTATAGTAAGAGCCCTGAACGGTGAAACTGTAGATAGATATGAGATTAATTAAAATCAGACATCAATGAAAGGGATAGTATTAGCCGGAGGCTCCGGTACTCGTCTTTATCCAATAACCAAGGGGGTGAGCAAGCAACTGCTTCCAATCTACGATAAACCAATGGTTTATTATCCAATCAGTGCTTTGATGCTGGCTGGGATAAGAGATATTCTGATTATTTCTACACCTTACGATCTTCCTAGCTTCAAACGTCTACTGGGTGATGGTTCCGACTATGGCGTACGCTTTGAGTATGCTGAGCAACCTTCACCAGACGGACTGGCTCAGGCGTTCATTATAGGTGAGAAGTTCATTGGTAATGACTCTGCTTGTCTGGTTCTTGGTGATAATATCTTCTACGGTAGTGGTTTTACCAAGTTGCTGAGAAATGCGGTAGAAGATGCTGAGAAGAACAATAAAGCAACAGTATTTGGTTATTGGGTATCAGATCCAGAGCTTTATGGTGTGGCTGAATTCGATAAAGAAGGTAACTGCCTAAGCATAGAGGAGAAACCAAAGGAGCCAAAAAGCAACTATGCAGTTGTTGGTCTTTACTTTTACCCCAATAAGGTGGTAGATGTCGCTAAGCATATCAAACCTTCAGCACGTGGGGAATTGGAGATTACCACCGTTAATCAGGTGTTCTTAAAAGACGGTGAACTGAAGGTGCAGGTTTTTGGACGCGGTTTCGCTTGGTTGGATACAGGTACGCATGATTCTTTGGCTGAAGCTTCAAACTTTATGGAGGTCATTGAAAAACGCCAAGGTCTCAAGGTAGTTTGTTTGGAGGGTATCGCTTACCGCAATGGTTGGATTACTGAAGAGCGTATGCGCGAGATAGCCAAACCGATGCTGAAGAATCAGTATGGACAATACTTGCTGAAAGTGATTGAAGAAATGAAAGAAGAAGTAAATTCTGTGACTTTGGTTAATATAAAGTAAATAATAAAGCGAAAATAATAATAAAATGAAAGCATTAATTCTTAACAGCGGATTAGGTTCGCGCATGGGCGTCATCACGAATGAACATCCCAAGTGTATGACCGAGATTTCTTACAAGAACACTATACTTAGCCGCCAACTTAGAATCCTGGCGGGCTTCGGAATCGAAGAGGTTATAATGACCACAGGCTACTACGATAAAGTCCTGGTGGACTATTGCAATGCTCTCCACCTCCCTCTGAAGTACACCTTCGTCAACAACCCGCTCTACGACAAGACCAACTACATCTACAGCATCTATTGCGCAAAGGATGCGCTCAAGGATGACGACATCATCTTGATGCATGGTGACCTGGTCTTTGAGAGCCGTGTGATGGAGGCCGTGATTGACAATGAGCACAGCTGTATGGCAGTAAGCAGTACACTGCCCCTGCCGGAGAAGGACTTCAAGGCAGTCATCAAAGACGGCAAGATTGAGAAGGTGGGCATTGAGTTCTTTGACAACGCCATGGCTGCACAGCCCCTTTATAAAATCCTGAAAGAGGACTGGCTGGTATGGCTCCAGAACATTGAGAAGTTCTGCGAAAGCGACAACCGCAAGGTGTATGCAGAGAACGCATTCAATGAGGTAAGCGACAAGTGCAAGATCTATCCATGTGATGTCCAGGATATGCTTTGTGCAGAGATTGACACCCCTGAAGACCTAAAGGTGGTTAGCCGGAAGGTTGCAGAGGTGAATGAACGCACTGTCTATATGTGCTTCTCAACTGAGTACATCCACTCTGGTCACATGGCCATCATCAACAAGGCTCGTCGTCTTGGTCGCCTGATTATTGGTGTATTGAGTGATGAGGCCGTGAGCAGCTTCAAGCGTTACCCGCTGATCCCATTTGCAGAGCGCAAGGCTTTGTTTGAGAATCTGGCTGGTGTTGAGCGTGTGGTGGAGCAGAAGACTCTCTCCTATAAAGAGAATCTTGAAGCCCTGCGTCCTGACTATGTGGTTCATGGCAATGATTGGTGCGAAGGTTTCCAGAAGCCAATCCGTCAGGAAGTATGCGAAATCCTTGCTGAATATGGTGGCAAGTTGGTTGAGTATCCTTATAGCAACAATCCTATGTATAAGGAGCTGGATGCTAACCACCGTGCAGAGGCAAGTATGCCGGATGTTCGTCGTGGCCGTTTGCGCAAACTTATCAATATGAAGGGGCTTGTAACCGCAATGGAAGCTCATAGCGGTATCACTGGCTTGATAGTAGAGAACACCAAGGTACTCCAGGATGGCAAGACCTATCAGTTTGATGCCATGTGGGTAAGTAGTCTATGTGACTCTACAGCTAAAGGTAAACCTGATATCGAACTGGTAGATATGACCAGCCGCTTCCGCACTATTGATGATATCATGGAAGTGACCACCAAACCCATCATCTTTGATGGAGACACCGGTGGCCTGACCGAGCACTTTGTTTATACCGTTCGTTCTCTGGAGCGTATGGGAGTAAGCATGGTCATCATTGAGGACAAGACTGGTTTGAAGAAAAACAGCCTCTTTGGAACTGAGGTAAAACAAACTCAGGCTGCTATTCCTGACTTCTGTGAGAAAATCCGAGCTGGAAAGAAGGCCCAGAAGACCAAAGAGTTTATGATTTGTGCTCGTATTGAGTCTCTAATTCTGGAGCAAGGTATGGAAGATGCACTTGAACGCGCCTTTGCCTTCAGTGAGGTCGGTGCAGATGCTATTATGATTCACTCCCGCAAGAAAGATCCTGCTGAAATCTTCGAGTTTGTGGCCAAGTTCCGTGAGAAGAACAGCACCACTCCCGTTGTGGTTGTTCCGACTTCATTCAATACTGTTACGGAACAGGAGTTTAAGGATAGGGGAGTGAATGTGGTCATTTATGCCAATCAGCTCACCCGTACCGGCTTCCCCGCCATGCAGGATGCAGCCCGTACCATTCTGGAGAATCACCGTGCCAAGGAGTGCGATGACAAGTGCATGAGTATCAAGGAAATCATTACATTAATCCCCGAAGAGTAAGAAAGGAGCAGAATCATGATTAGACCTGAATTCTTTATAGAGAAACTGAGAGAGAACGGTATTGACTGCTTTGCAGGTGTACCCGACAGTCTGCTGAAGAACATCTGTGCTTATATCACAGATCATTGTGATGCAGAACACAACATCATAGCAGCCAACGAAGGTGCAGCTGTAGGACTTGCTGCCGGTCATTATCTGGCAACAGGGCAGCCCGCTTGTGTGTATATGCAGAACAGTGGTGAGGGTAACATCATTAACCCGTTGGCTTCGCTGACTGATCCTGAGGTATATAACATCCCGGTGCTTCTATTGATTGGTTGGCGTGGCAGACCTGGTGTCCACGATGAACCCCAGCATGTAAAGCAAGGCAAGGTAACTACAGGATTGCTGAATACCATGGGAATCAACTTTGATGTTCTGAGTAAAGAAGAAGACAAGGCGGAGAAGCAGATTTCAAAAGCCATTGATGCCCTGAAGAAAAAGGATGTCTATGCCTTGGTGATTGAAAAGGACACCTTTGAGGACTATAAGCTCCAGAATGTAGAGAAGAATGACTTCACGATGTCTCGTGAAGAGGCCATCCAGACTGTTGCTGTAGCTTTGGGTGAGAAGGATTGTATTGTCAGCACAACAGGCATGATTAGCCGTGAGCTCTTTGAGTACCGTGCAGCCATGAACCAAGGCCACGAACGTGATTTCTTGACTGTCGGTTCTATGGGGCATGCCTCTCAGATTGCACTGGGTATTGCTATGGCAAAGCCCGACCGCAAAATTTGGTGCTTTGATGGTGATGGTGCTGCTATCATGCACATGGGCAGTATGGCAATTGTAGCCAATAAAGCTCCGAAGAACTACGTTCATGTGGTGTTCAATAATGGTGCTCACGACTCAGTTGGTGGACAGCCTACAGTTGGTTTGAAGATTGATTTGCCTGCAGTGGCTAAGGCTGTGGGTTATAAAGCTACAATTTCAGTTGATAATAAGGAAGAACTGGTTTCCGCATTGAAAAATCTTGCGAAAGGACCAGTACTTGTAGAAGTGAAGGTAAAGAAAGGCAACCGCAAAGATCTTGGCCGTCCGACTACCACTCCTATTCAGAATAAAGAAGCTCTAATGTCCTTCCTTGCGAAGTAACTCAATATGCAAAAGATAATAAACGGAATAGCAAACCTGCCTGAAATACTAAGAGCGATTGACTGCAAGAAAGTATTTTTGGTGGTTGATTCATCCTTCCCCTTTTTGAATATTAAGGATGATGTTGAGAATATGGGATATCCCCATGTTATGTTCTCAGACTTTACACCTAATCCATTGTATGAGCAAGTCTGCAAAGGTATTGACCTTTTCCAGATAACTAAGTGTGATAGTATCCTTGCAGTTGGTGGTGGAAGTGCTATAGATGTGGCCAAATGTATTAAACTGGCAGTTCTGGCCAAAGAGGGGAATGCGGCTATTATACCTCCACTGGTTTCTCAGAGACTACCAATTGATGGGGCTAAGATTCCGTTTATTGCTATTCCAACAACGGCTGGTACTGGTAGCGAGTCCACACATAATGCAGTGATGTATTATGAAGGGGCAAAGCAAACAGTGACCAATGATGGTGTGCTGCCTGATTATGCAGTATTGGAGCATTCAGTTTTGAGGACATTGCCTCTATACCAGAAAAAGTGCACCATGATGGATGCGCTATGCCAGGGAATAGAATCATGGTGGTCTGTTAATTCTACTGAAGAGAGCTATGAGTATAGCCGTAAGACGGTGGAACTCATTATGTCTAACTGGCGGAAGTACATCTTTGAGAACGATGACGAGGCTGCAGCTCAGATTATGTTAGCTGCTAATTATGGCGGACGTGCTATCAATATCACTCAGACTACAGCCGCTCATGCTTTCAGTTACAAAATTACTTCGCTTTATAAATTGCCTCATGGTCATGCAGTAGCTGTATGCTTACCTGAGATATGGGAGTATATGCTGGGTAATATGGATAAGTGTATCGACAAGCGAGGACCGGAGTACTTGGCTGACATCTTTAACCAAATTGCTCATTTTATGGGATGCGAAAGCCCGAAACAGACTATTGTAGTGTTCCGTGAGATGATGAAAGTGATGGGACTCACCCAGCCGGTGGCAGTAGATCGTGAAATAGAACTGGATATGCTATCAAGATCTATAAACCCGGTACGATTAAAGAACAATCCCGTACATATAGATGAGGGTATAGCTAAAGTATTGTATTCTGTTATTATTGAATAAAACTTTAAATACATATTTAGAGAAAAGATTTATTAAGAGAGTGTATTGAAGAAGTCATAGATAAAACAGTTTGTACTATGTTGGCAATTATTAAGGTAATAATAAAAAATATACTTCCATATGGAATCATAGAAAGAAAAAATAAGAGGTATGAGTATTCTTATTTACAAAACTATTTAGATTATAAAAAAATAAATACTTCGCTCGAATTCGATACAAAAGCTAATTACAAGAGTATTATAGTAGTACAAGGATTTGGTTATTCTGGGTCTGGAGCTATTGTAGATTTATTACGAGAATATAGTAATTGTAGCGTTTTTGGATATGTAGATCAAGAAGGAAGCTTATCTTGCCAGCAAATGGCTGCTGGAGAAATGGATTTTATGCGTCATTCAGGCGGAATATTTGAGATAGAAAAGCAAATAGGAGACAATAATGTATTTATTAACGATGCACTTCTTCATAGATACCTGAAACTTGTAGAAACGACAGAAATATGTAAAGCTAGTAAAACAATAAAACACCTTTTCTATAACTTATTTGATAAAATTACTGAAAATAATGATTGGAATTTATCAAAAAGATTTTATAATCCTCATTTGTTGCCTGCGGGAAAATCTGAGATATTTTTCTTAAGACAAATTGAAAAAAATGATTATTTTATTTTGATAAGGAGTTTTTTAACAACCCTTTTCAATATACTAAATAATACAAAGAAGGAGGTTATTGTGCTTGATCAGTTTTTTTCTGATATGAATTTTGATTTAAGTCATTATTGTAGTTACATTGATAATCTCAGATATATAGTCGTATATAGAGATCCAAGAGATGTTTATACATTCGCTGTTATTAAAAATGTGGAGTGGATACCTCATAATAGTGTTAAACAATTCGTTAATTGGTGTAAAATAATGTATCGTCGGTTTAATGTGCAAAATACACAGTATTTATCAATAAGGTTTGAGGACCTGATAACCAAATATGATGAAACAATAAATATTATTGAACTGTTCACAGGTCTTTCAAATACAAACCATATAGCCATAAAGAAGCATTTTAACCCACAAGTTTCAGCAGGAAATATGACTATATGGAAAAAGTATGTTGGTACGTACAGAGCAGATTACGATATAATACTTGATAAATTGAGACCATATTGCTATGTCGATTGAAGCTAAGGAGACGGCTACATATAAGAGCTTATTTAAAGCAAATAGTTTACTGGGCGGACTTCAAGTATATCAGATTATTATAGGAGTTTTACGCTCAAAAGCAGTTGCTGTCTTACTAGGTCCTGAAGGTATGGGCATTAACGGTCTATTAAATTCATCTACATTGCTAATCAAGCAGCTAACCTCAATGGGTATTGCTTCAAGTGCTGTAAGAGATATTTCGGAAGCTAGTGGAACCGGTAATTCAAAAAGAATCGGATATATTATCTCTGTTTTACGTAAACTAGTATGGATAACAGGTTTACTGGGATTGGTTTGCGTTGTTTTGTTTTCTCCTATTCTTAGTAGAACAGCATTCGGTAATTATGATTATACCATTCCGTTTATTCTATTGTCAATAACATTACTATTTGAACAACTAAAAGCAGGTCAGTTAGCTTTGTTGCAAGGATTAAGGAAATTATCATATTTAGCGAAAGCATCAGCCATAGGGGCAACGATGGGCCTATTTATATCTATTCCTATCTATTATTTTTTTAGAGTAAAAGGTATTGTTCCAACATTAATTTTGACATCATTCGTTTCATTGCTTTGTTCTTGGTATTTTTCTAGAATAGTTACATATGAAAAAACGCAATTAAGTATTAAGGAAGCAATAACTGGTGGACGCACAATGCTTAATATGGGAATGTCGCTTAGTTTGAATTCAACACTGGCTGCCTTAATAGCATATGTTTTACGTGGTTATATCAGTCTTCATGGAGGGTTGGCAGAGGTGGGCCTTTATGTGGCGGCTTTCACTATAATGGAGACATATGTTGGTATGGTCTTTAATGCAATAGGGACTGATTATTATCCGAGGTTGACATCTGTAAATAATGATAATACCAAATGTACAAAACTAATGAACCAGCAAGGAGAAATTGCCTTATTGATATTAGCGCCTATTCTCATGGTTTGTTTAAGCATAATGCCCATAATTATTGTTGTAATTTACTCAACGGAGTTTATAGGGGCTATTAATTACATATTGTGGGCGGTCATAGGTATGTTGGCAAAATTAGGTGCATGGATAATATCATATATATTTCTTGCTAAAGCAGAGGCGCGTTTGTTCCTTATAAATGAAATAGTAGCAAAGTTATATATGCTTGGTTTTAATATAATTGGATATGCGACATATGGCCTAGAAGGGTTGGGTATATCTTTTTTGATGGGTTTTGTATTGTACTTTGGTCAAGTTTATTATATTGCACATAAAAAATATTCATTTGCATTTACTAATAATTTCATGGTTATATATATCATTCAATTATTTTTAATTGTTGGCTGTTTTTTGTCTGCAAGATTTGTTAAAAATGACATGAAATATGTTTATTGCGGTGCATTGTCTATTATTTCAGTTTTATATTCATATAAAGAATTAAATTGCAGAATAGGTGTATCAAGTATTATAAAAACTTACTTACATGGTAAAAAGTGAAGATGTTAAACTAATAGAACTACCTAAGTTTCTTGATACAAGAGGAAACTTGTCTTTTGTAGAAGAACGTAATCAAATCCCTTTTGAAATAGAAAGGACCTATTGGATTTATGATGTACCCGGTGGTGAATCCAGAGGGGGGCATGCATATATTAACACGGATGAATTTATTATAGCAATATCTGGAGGTTTTGACGTAGTGGTAGATGATGGAAAGAAAAAAAAGCGTTTTACATTAAATCGCTCATATTACGGACTTTTTATACCTAAAGGTTTATGGCGTACGATGGAAAACTTTACAACTAACGCCCTCGCACTCGAATTTGCTTCTACAAAATATAAACGTTCGGATTATATTGAGTCATACGAGTTGTTTTTAAAAATGAAGCAGAATGAAGAAATTTAATGTATTCGATTGCTCTATTATTGAACTTGATAAGCATCATAGCGACCGCAAAGGAAATCTTACTGTAGTTGAAAATGGGGTGACACTTCCGTTTGATGTTAAACGTGTATATTATCTCTATGATGTGCCAGGTGGTGAGAATCGAGGTTCACACGCACACAAGAATTTAAGTCAACTTATCATAGCCGCCAGCGGCTCGTTTACCGTTACTCTTGATGATGGCATGTGTAAACGCAGTTTCTTTCTTAACCGTCCTTATCAAGGGTTGTATGTAAAGCCTGGTATGTGGCGTGATCTTGTGGATTTCTCTTCCGGTGCTGTTTGTATGGTACTGGCCAGCGATGTGTATAAGGTGGAGGATTATATCCGAGACTACGGTGAATTTTTAGCTTTTAGAAAAGGATGATACATAGATTAGCTGATTGTATGAACCCTAATGTGCCAGAGAGCACAAAGATATGGCAGTTCTGTGTGGTTTTACCTGATTGTAAAATAGGGGAGAACTGCAATATCTGCTCACACTGTTTGATAGAGAACGATGTTATAATAGGTAATAATGTTACCGTAAAATGTGGGGTTCAGATTTGGGATGGTATCACATTGGAAGATAATGTGATGATTGGATCCAACGTGACGTTTACCAATGATATGTACCCGCGCTCAAAAAACAAGGATTGGACGCTTATGAAAACAAAAGTTTGTAAAGGAGCAACTATTGGAGCTGGGTGCGTTATCCTGCCAGGAATCACCATTGGAGAAGGTGCTTTCGTGGCTGCAGGTTCAGTGGTTACCAAGGATGTACCTGCAGGGGAGCTGTGGTTGGGAAGTCCAGCGAAATTCTACAGGAAGGTGGACTTCTAAGCCCAGTTTCAAGTTTCAAGTAAAAAAAGATAAGAATATGAATATACCATTTTTAAGTCTTAAGGACGTGACGGCTCTTCATGGAGCTGAGATTAATGAGGCTGTTAGCCGTGTTGTTAATGGAGGTTGGTACCTCCAAGGTAAGGAGAATGAGCAGTTTGAAAAGGACTATTCGGAATATATTGGTGTGAAGCACACCATTGGATGTGCCAATGGTTTGGATGCATTGATTTGGATTTATCGGGCATACGTTGAGATGGGAGTGATGCAGCCTGGTGACGAGGTGATTGTCCCTGCAAACACTTATATTGCTTCCATATTGGCTATTACCGAGAATGGGCTGACCCCTGTCTTGGTAGAGCCTAAGGCTGATACACTGGAGATAGATGATTCGAAAATAGAAGCTGCAATCACAGAGAAAACCAAATCAATTCTAATAGTACACCTTTATGGTCGTTGTGCATATACTGATAAAATAGGAGAAATCTGCAAGAAATATAATCTGAAATTGGTGGAGGATAATGCACAAGCACACGGTTGTCGTTTCAGACTCCAGCGTACAGGCTCTATTGGAGATGCCGCTGGACATAGTTTCTATCCTGGAAAGAATCTTGGTGCTTTGGGTGATGGCGGTGCTGTAACGACTAATGACCCTGAACTGGCTGCAGCTGTTCGTGCTTTGGCAAACTACGGTTCTCAAAAGAAGTATGTATTTAAATACACGGGCCGCAATTCTCGCTTGGACGAGATTCAGGCAGCAGTGCTGGACGTGAAGTTGAAGTATCTTGATGAAGACAACAAACACCGACAGGAAGTTGCTGCATATTATTATGAGCATATTAACAACCCGCTTATAACTTTACCTACAAGACTTCAGGATGTAAATAATGTCTATCATTTGTTCCCTGTTATTGTGGGAGAGAGCAAACGCGATGCTTTGCATGATTATTTGGAGAAAAATGGGGTAGGCACAGTAATACATTATCCCATTGCACCTCATAAACAGGAATGTTATGAAAAAGCTGTTTGGAATGTTCCCCAGTTGTCTCTTCCTGTCACAGAGCGCTTGGCTAATGAAGAGTTGAGTTTGCCAATTGGGCCTACAATCAAAAAGGAGGATTTTGCAAAAGTAGCCGATTTAATAAATAATTTCTAATATAAAGTATGGATCGACAACCTGTTGTATCTGTAATAGTTGCCACATATTGTTCAGAGGAAACAATAATTGACACTTTAGACAGTATTTATAATCAAACGTATCCCAGTATCGAATTAATCGTAACTGATGATTGTTCTAAAGATAGAACGTGTGAAAAAGTATCTATATGGATTTCAGAACATAAAGAAAGATTTATTAATTGTAGTCTCATACTGTCTGAATGTAATACAGGAGTAAGTGCAAATTTTAATAGGGGGCTAGAAGTCGCAAAAGGCGAATGGATAAAACCATTTGGCGGGGACGATATGTTGTTTCCAGATTATTTGGTAAAAGCTATTGATTCTGGTAATAATGTGGATATGGTATTAACACAACTATACTTGTTTAAGAACGACAAAGAAATTGTTGATAAAGGTAATGATTTGTCTTTTATAAACAAATGTTCGAGTGAAAAAATTTCTAAGTATTACGCGAGAATTCACCCATTTTTTAATGTGCCAACAATAATTGTTAGAAGGAACGTTTACGACAAAATAGGTTATTATGACGAAAGGAGTCCTTACTTTGAGGATGTTCCTTTTCTTATGAGCTTTTTCAATGTTGGGCTTAAAGCTCATTTTTTAGATGAAATTTTAGTTTGGTATAGAGTGGGTGGAGTATCCCATCAAAATGACTTTGAGAGAGCTTTTTCTGGTAATAAGAAATTGGTCGATGTGTGCAATGTTTTTATATACAACCATTTAAAATGGTACAATTTCATAGATTTATTAGTTCTTATTGACCAAAATATTTGGAAATTTACTATACATAGAAAATATTATTTCTTGTATAAAGTATATTTTAGTCGCTATAATATGCTGAGAAGATTTAATAAATGGATATCACAAAAAGCATTATACATAAGAAAAATAGCATGATAACGTCACCTTATATAAGTATCATTGTTCCAGTATACAATTGCGAATCGTACTTGGCTAAATGCATAGATAGTATTCTAAATCAAACGTTCGGGAATTTTGAACTAATACTTATAAATGATGGTTCAACAGATAACAGTGCTAATATTTGTGCCCTTTACCAAAAGGTGGATTACAGAATCATATTATTATCTCAAAAAAATGAAGGGGTAAGTTCTGCTAGAAATCATGGTATAGCGGTTTCAAAAGGTGAGTGGTTATGTTTTGTCGATAGTGATGATTATGTTGAATCAAATTACTTGGAGGTACTATCGTGCAACGGTTCGTTAAAGAATGTGGATTTTTCATTGTGCGGATACACAAAAGATTTCTCAAGCAATGAATCAAAAATATATACGTTTGATAACGAATATAAGACAGGGGAAGTTTCACAAATAATTAATCAAGCAGAAAAAAATAATATTATTAATTCCCCTGTCTGTAAACTATTTAATTCGAAAATTGTAAAAGATAACAATATTACATTCGACAAAAATACAAATTATGGCGAAGACCATTTGTTTGTTATTTCTTATTTGAGCTTTGTTAGTGGAATAATGGTGTCGCTTAAAACCCCCTATCATTATATGGACTACGGAACAATTTCACTAACAAAGAAAAAAACTAATTCAGATCGTTACATTTATTATGTAAATGCTCTGACAGTGCTCTATCAACATTTATTGCAATCTAATTATAGATGCAAAGACGTAAATGTGGATAATATAATAACACCTCATCTTATAATGTGTGTTACTAAAATTATTCAAGAAGATAAGGGGATAAGAAAAAAATACAATGAATATATGGCCCTACGCAAATTAGCGAAGTGTTATACCCCTTCTTTGCCCTTGGCCACCACTCAAAAATTACTTTATTTAATGTTTTCAAATGTTGGAGTAATAGGTTTTTGTTGCTCATATATTCTTTGTAACGTTAGAAATTTGTTAAAAAAGAACTAATGAAAATCATAAAAAAAATAAATTCGGTAGCATTAGTAGTACTGCCCATTTTAAGAGTCTATATGATTACAACGGGGCTCACTTTGTCTTATTTGATAGAGCTGATTCTTATTGTCTTAAACTTTGGAAGTATTGCTGCTTCTTTCCGAAAAGATAAGTTGAATTTTTCTTTTTTTATTGGCATATTAATAATTGGTCTTATAAGCCAGTTGGTTAATAGTATACATGGTGAATTCTCTATATATCTTAGTAATTTGTTTGTTATAAGTTTATTCTTTTTTACACTAATCTTGTTAACAAATAACTGCGATACTGAATTTTTGAAAAAAGTTTTGTTGTTATCCGGGTTGGTAGTAACAGGAATATGTTCTATACAGTTTTATCAATTATTAAGTAGGGGATATTTTGATAATTTTTACATTCCCGGATTTGATCTTTACCGAGCAAACGATATTGAAGAGTTTCGCAGACGCCCCTATTCCGTATTCTCTGAGCCGGCTCATTTAGCTATATATTTGTTACCATTAGTATATCTTTCTTATAGAAAAAAAAGGTATCCATTATTTGTGTTTTTTTCTTTGGGGGTTCTTTTGTCTGGTTCAACGACGGGATTAATTGCTCTTTTTGCAATTATACTTGTGAGTGTGGATTTTCATCGTAAAAACATGATTTGGATTGTTCTTTCAATATTTGCTGTTATATTTATAATGAATAATTTGTCAAGTGAGTATTTGGGCACGAGTATTGACAAATTAAAAGAATCTGAATCAAATAACATTCGACTATTAGGAGCGATAGAATATATTAAATTTTTTGAGCCATTTAACTATATATTTGGAGTAGGGTTTAATCAAGTGGATAACTTCTTACGTATGCATGGTTTCTTTCTTGTTTCAAATGGAGTAAAGATAACAGGAAATTATGCGCCCGCCCTTTTATATATGTTTATATGTCATGGAATTGTAGGTTTCCTTTTCTTTATATGGTATCTTAATCGTATATACAAACTCTCAATGTCAAATAAAGGTTTTTTTGTCGTTTTGATGTGTGTTTTATGTTCAGATCAAGTTTTATTTAATGAGAATTTGATGTTCGTCCTTGCTTGCACAATTTTGTCTGACAAATTGTTATCGGATGCGAATGTCGTGAGTGTTAAAAAATCAGTAAAGATCAAAGAGGCAAGAAATTATAAGCAAAATTTTGCAGAATGGTGGAAGGATGGGAATAATTAGAATGAGAAGTAATAATGATTTTATTATTGATTAAATATGAAAGAAGCATTTTTATATTGTAACCCTAATTCTTTGAACGACGCCACAAACCACTATATTGACATCGTTCTAAAGGCTCTTGGGAAAGTTGGATTTAATGTTAGCATAGTTCATCGTTTAAAAGATATCACCAATGCTGATTTGATTTTTACGGTTTCATCGGTTTATTTTTTTTATGCAAAAATACGATTTCCTTTTGTGAAAACTATATGCTGGAAACAAGGAGTTAATCCGGAAGAGTCAAATATGTACGGGAGGGGGAAAATACGTTATTATTGGCATAGCCTGAATGAATGGTTCGCATTAAAAACTTCAGACATGATGTTGCTTGTATCAAAAAAGATGCTACAGCATTATCAAAAGAAATATTGTTATAATAGAGATAATTATATTATTATGCCATGTTATAACCTTTCTCTTTCAAATGTATTTGAAACAAAGAGGTATGAATATCCGACATTCGTATATGCAGGTAATGCTTCTATTTGGCAGAATGCAGAGCTAATGCTTGATGTTTATAAGAAGATAGAACAGCTACTGCCCCAGTCTACATTCACCATATTAACCAATGATAACGAGAAGTTTCTTGATTTAATAACTGAGCGAGGAATAAAAAATGTTACGTTGAAATATGTGCCAATGGATAAATTAAGTGAGGAACTACGCAAATATAAGTATGGGTTTCTTTTGCGAGAGGACAACATTGTAAATAATGTCGCTACTCCTACAAAAATGAATTCATACCTTTCGAACTATTTGATCCCTATTTTTACAGATAGCGTCGACGATTTTCGCTTAAATATACATTTAGGGGAGTTTACATTAATGGCAGAATGTCCTTTGTCAATAGAATCCATTACCAATAAAGTGATTAGTTTTGAAAACACTAATCATAATTATTTGGATTATAGGAAATATGTCCAAGAAGTATTCGACAAGCATTATAATGATGATTATTATATGAAACATATAAAAGAAAAATTAATAGAATTACACATGCTTTAAATATACAATATATGCAAAAAATAAGGATATTACATATCCTCCATTCTATGAATCGTGGAGGAGCAGAAAATGCCATAATGAATTATTACAGGCATTTTGACCGTGAAAAAATCCAATTTGATTTTCTTTTAACGGAACAAATAAAATGTTTGTTTGAGGATGAAATACTAGCTCTTGGGGGTAGAGTATATAGGGTGCCCCCCTTGTCTATGAGCAATCCTTTTGCTTATATTAGGGGGGTGAAAAAATTTTTCAAAAATCACCCTGAATACAAAATCGTTCATTCTCATACTTCATCAAAAAGTGTTATTCCTTTAGGAATTGCACGAATATGTGGTGTACCAGTTAGGTGTGCTCACTCTCATAATTCAAAAACAGATAATGGACTAAAAGGAATGATTAGAAACTTTTTGATGCCATTCCTGAAACTAACTGCGACAGATTTTTTGGCGTGCGGCAATAAAGCTGCTATATGGCTTTATGGCAGACGTTTATTTGATCAAGGAAAAGTTTATGTATTTAAGAATGTAATCGAAGCGGATAAATATAGATATAATCCTGAAACGAGAGGGAAATTTAGAAAAATATTAAAAATTGATGAAGATGTTTTGCTTTTAGGCCACACGGCTCGTTTTTGCGAAGAGAAAAATCATTTGTTTGATATAGATATCCTTTCGTCTTTGAAAAAAAAGGGAGTTAATGCAAAGTTGCTGCTTCTTGGTGAAGGAGAATTGAAAGATATGATAAAAGCAAAGGCACTGCAATATGGTTTAGTTGATGATGTGATTTTTGCAGGAGTGGTGTCAAATGTGTATGATTATGAGCAAGCGATGGATGTTTTCCTTTTACCCTCATTCAGAGAAGGTCTACCTCTTTCTATAATTGAGGCTCAAATAACAGGATTACCATGCTTTGCTAGCGAGGGAAATGTCTCTGATGAATGTAGTGTTACTGATTTAGTAACATATATTAAACTCGAAGATGGCCCAGACGTTTGGGCTGAAAAAATATTGATAGGTGCACATCAGTTTCGTAACGACAGGTATGACGATATAGTAAAGGGAGGGTACGATGCTGGAACATCTGCGAAACAATTAGAGGAATTTTATCTGAAGCGCTATATGGATTCTGCCATATGAAAAAAGTAATTACATACGGAACATACGACCTGCTGCATCAGGGACATATCAACCTCTTACGGCGTGCAAGGGAGCTTGGTGACTACTTGATAGTGGGCGTGACCAGCGACAGCTTCGACCGAGGACGTGGAAAATTAAATGTGCGCAACAATGTCCTGGAGCGTGTTGAGGCCGTGAAAGCTACTGGTTATGCCGACCTAATAGTGATAGAAGACTATGTAGGACAGAAAATAGATGACATACAGAAATATGACGTAGACATCTTTGCTATAGGCTCAGATTGGGAGGGGAAGTTCGACTATCTGAATGAGTACTGTAAGGTGGTGTATCTGCCTCGTACAGAAGGGATATCTTCTACCATGCTTCGGGCAGAAAACCAGGATACTTATCGGATTGGCATTATTGGTAGCGGGCGCATAGCGAACCGTTTTGTCCCGGAAACCAAAGTGGTGAACGGCGCTCATGTGGTGGCAGTACTTAATCCAGAAGCCGCAGAAGCTGATGCTTTCGCTAAGACTCACGGTGTTGAGGCTTTCTTTGATTATGATGCTTTCATAGATAACGTAGATGTGGTGTATATCGCTTCCCCTCATTTAACGCATTACGATTATATCAAGCGGAGCCTTAGGGCTGGGAAGCATGTGCTTTGTGAGATTCCGTTTACCCTGAAAAAAGATGAAGCGATAGAGCTTTACAAACTGGCTGAGGAAAAGAACCTAGTCCTGATGGAAGCCAGCAAGACGGCTTTTTGTCCTGCATTTGGACATATTGTAACGCTAATAAAGAGTGGGATTATAGGTGAGGTGGTTGATGTGAAAGCGTCATTAAGTAAGATGGTTGAACCTCCTACCAGGGAATTGGATGCTGCACAGGCTGGTGGCGCAATGACTGAACATGCTCCTCTAACTGTAATGGCAATTATTAAGCTTTTGGGCCTGGGATGGAAGGATATAGATTTCCATACAAAACGAGAGAATGGAGTGGATATCTACACCAAAGGCGTTATCAATTATCCGCATGCAACTTCTTCATTTACTCTTGGAATAGGAGTAAAGACGGAAGGTAATCTGGTGATTTCCGGCACAAAGGGGTATGTCTATGTGCCTGCTCCCTGGTGGCTTACAAGCTATTTTGAGGTACGTTATGAAGATCAGACTAAGAACAAAAAATACTTCTATAGCTATGATGGGGAAGGACTACGCTATGAAATTCAGGAGTTCCTTTCAATGATTGTGAACGATCGTCGAAGTTGTTACAAGTTACGCAGGCGTGAGAGCGTGGCCATAGCAGAAATAATTGAGAAATATTGTAACGGAGAAAACGTAACTGAGATATGATAAAAAGAATTCTTGTCGTAGGTGGTGCTAATGGCATAGGACTAAGTATAGCCACCGAGCTTGCCAAGCGTGATTCTGTAGAGAAAGTATATATTGTTGATAAGGCACCTTTGTCTGAAGAGTTCATTCACCCAAAGTTTGAGTCGTTTCTGTTTGATCTGACCAATGAAGATTATTCCTTCTTTGACCGGTTCGCGGACATTAACGCTCTTATGATAACGGCAGGATTTGGAAAACTTGCGCTTTTTAAGGATGTGCCAGAGAGTTATATTATGAACTCGTTCAATGTTAATTCGATACCGGTCCTTCGATTAGTGCATAAGTTCTACGGAAAGTTGGAAGCAAAAGAGGATTTCTATTGTGGTGTGATGGTGAGTATAGCGGGTTTTATGTCTTCGCCATTCTTCGCTGTATATGGTGCTACAAAAGCTGCTTTGAAGATATTCATTGAGAGCGTGAATGTTGAGTTAAAGAAAGGCGGTTCTCAGAACTGCATCTTAAATGTCAGTCCAGGATCATTAAAAGGAACTTCATTTTCTGCTGGCAAAACAGACTTAACAATCACTTCGCCAATGGCAAATACTATTATTCAACATTTAGAAGCGAAGGATGACCTGTTTATTCCTCAATATGAGGAGGTGTTCAAGGAAGTGCTGTCACGATACAATGCGGATTTCAGGGCAGAAGGAGAACATAGTTATGATTATAAAATAAATAGTGGTAGAATAAAGAAATGAACACTTTATCTCTTATCAATCGAGTAAAATACAGTAAGACCATCTATACCATATATTATTATATAGGTAGTTGGTTGATTAGTTTACTGAAACTGTTTGTAAAGACTGACGATAAACTGATTGTCTTTGCAAGTTTTGGAGGCCGTAAGTATGATGACAGCCCCAAGGCTATTTATGAGGCAATGTTTAGGGATTCTCGGTTTGACGACTATAAGTTAGTATGGGCTTTTATGCAACCAGATAAGTTTGAGATTCCAAGAGGTGAAAAGGTGAAAATTGACACCTTCTCATATTATAAAAAACTGTTGAGTGCTAGGGTTTGGGTCACTAACAGCAGTATGAACCGCGGTCTTGACTTTACGGGTAATCATACTTTTGAGCTGAATACCTGGCATGGCTCTGCCATAAAAAAGATGGGAGGCGATATTAATAAGGGGAATACTTCCTTCGGCTTGAAGAGCAGTAAAAAGAATGAAAATGTGATGCTTGCTCAAGGCGAATATGATGTTGATGTATTTACCAAAGCCTTTAGTAGGCCAAGGGAGAGTTTTCGAGTTATAGGATTACCAAGGAATGACGAATTGGCTCATGTCACTAAGGATATTCAAGATGCCACGAAACAGAGGCTTGGTATATCGACTAATAAGAAAGTAATTCTTTATGCACCAACATTCCGTGAGTATGATAAGGACTCTGGGAATAATGTTGTTCTTACCCCTCCAATCAATTTGGAATTATGGCAAGAACAGCTTGGTGATAATTTTGTTTTTTTGTTCCGTGCTCACTATGAAGTGGCAAAGGTGATGGGAATTGAGGACAACGACTTTGTAAAGAATGTTTCTTCGTATCCCAACTTGAACGATTTGATGATTGCAAGCAATATGTTAATTAGCGACTATAGTAGTATCTTCTTTGACTATGCCATTCAATGGAAACCCATGTTGTGCTTCTGCTATGATTATGATAAATATGCAAAGGAGCGTGGCATGTATTTTGATATTAGGGACTACCTGCCTAATGCAGATAACGAGGATGACCTGATAAAGTTAATTCAGAATACTGATACGACCAAGGAGAATGCTGCTACCAAGAGATTTCAGGAGCACTTTGTCACAGAATATGGCTCTGCCGCCAAGAAATCCCTTGACATTATATATGATAAGATAAGATGAGTAAAATAAAGATTATCCGTGCAACAACGGTGCCAATGTCTCTTGATGCTTTCTGTAATGGTATGCTGAGAGAATTGTCGGAGAAATATGAGGTGGTTGCTTTGTCCTCGCCTGGCCCTGAGCTCCCCGTTATAGAGGCGCGAGAAGGTGTGCGCACCATAAAGGTTCCTATGGAGAGGCACATATCACTTGTCAAAGATATACAAGCTTTGATAAAGATGATAGGTGTATTTAGTAAGGAAAAACCAACCATGGTGCACTCGATGACCCCAAAGGCGGGATTGCTTTGCATGATAGCAGGAAAACTGACAGGTGTGCCAGTGCGTGTGCATACTTTCACAGGGTTAGTATGGCCAACGGAGAAGGGATTGAAGCGCAAGATCCTTATGCTTACCGATAAGTTAACATGCGCTTGTGCTACGCACATCATACCTGAAGGAGAGGGAGTGAAGAATGACCTTATTGCAGGAAAAATAACACGGAAACCGCTGAAGGTGTTGGGTTATGGTAATGTGAAGGGCGTGGATATGGATAAATGCTCGCGAAGACCCGAAGTGATTAAGATTGCAGAGAAACTTCGCAAAGAGGATTGCTTCACATTCGTGTACGTGGGGCGAGTGGTACGAGATAAGGGCATTAACGAATTGTGCTCTGCATTTGAGAGATTACACAACGATTATCCCAAAACAAGGCTCATTTTAGTTGGGCCATACGAGGATGCACTTGATCCGATAAGTGAGCAGTCAAGAAAGATTATAAGCGAGAATGACGCAATTGAGGCTGTTGGCGCAAAAGGCGGAGATGAACTGCTTGCATATTATGCGGCCGCGGACTGTTTCGTGATGCCTAGCTATCGGGAGGGTTTCCCTAATACGGTATTGGAGGCTGGGGCTATGGGACTGCCTTCTATTGTTACAGATATTAACGGATCAAGGGAGATTATCAAACAAGGTGAGAATGGTGTTGTCATTCCATCAAAAGATGCTGATGCATTGTATGATGCTATGCAGCAGATGGTTCATGACGGAAAGGAATGGGAGCGTATGGCTGGTAATGCCAGAAAGATGATTGCAGACAGGTATGAGCAGAGCTTTGTCAGAAAGTGTTTGTATGACTTCTATGATGAGATACTTCAGAATATATCGTAGATGCAATAGGATAATAAACGGACAGGTTGCATGAAAATAGATTTATATAGTATAGCACATACTCTGAAAGACAAACTACCATTTATCTGGGATGCTATTGAAAAGGTGAATGAATGGCTCTTTGTACTCCGGTATGGAAAGAAGGTGAAGAATATTGTTGTCTCTTGTGTGCCGGAAGGATATGAATTAGTTGCTCTGAAAGATGTTGAGACAACTCAGATAGTGAGGTTCTTCGAACACCAGCCAGCTGATGCGTATACATTCTTCAAACCACATGGATTTGATGAGAAAAGCATTAAAAGGCTTCAGAAGAATAAATCATATTTGGCATTTTTACTTATTGATAAGGTTAATGGTCAGATTGCAGGATATTGTTTCAATAGGTGTTTCTTCCAGGGGAAAGGATTCCGTGGTAGGATGGTTGATATAGACTATCGCGGAAAAGGCCTTGGTACTGCGATGAATAAGATATTGAATGAGGTAGGCTTTGGAATAGGTCTAAGACTCTTCGAATCAGTTTCTAAGGACAATGTGGCCTCATACCGTTCAGCTTTGTCTGCAAGCAACGTGAAGGTTGTGCAGGAATTACCGCATAATGAACTATATTTGGAAATCCTCCCTGAATAAATGAATCAGTATAAGAACCAGAAAGTATTTCTCGCTTTGTTGCAAGGAGGGCTGTGGAGTGACGGAAATCTGGAGATACGGATTGACGAAGCCGCAGACTGGCAGGAGGTTTATAGGCTTGCTACTGAACAATCTGTTCTTGGGCTTGTTCTTTCTGGGTTAGAGCACTCAGATGTGAAACCACCAAAAGAGTTGCTGTTGCAGTGGATAGGTGAGGTGCAACAGATTGAGCAGCGCAATAAGGCCATGAATGGCTTCATTGCGCATCTGATAGACAAACTCCGAAAGGAAGATGTCTATTCTCTTTTAGTGAAGGGGCAAGGTGTGGCTCAATGTTATGAAAAGCCTTTATGGAGATGTGCAGGAGATATAGACCTGTTGTTAAGTAACGATAATTATCTGAAAGCAAAAAGTGCTCTGAAACCTATTGCAAGCGAGGTGGCAAATGAGGATGTGGTGACAAAGCATCAAGCGTTGGTAATAAAGGGGTTTGATGTTGAGCTGCACGGGAAAATGCCTTTTATTATCTCGAAACGTGTTGATGATGGGATTGATGATGTGTTGGATGACTTATTTTGTAGAGGTAATGTAAGGTCCTGGGATTGCAATGGCACGCAGGTATTCTTGCCCTCACCGGATAATGATGTGATATTAGTTTTCACTCATTTCCTACATCACTTCTTTATTGAGGGGGTTGGATTGAGGCAGATATGCGACTGGTGTAGGTTACTCTACACCTATAAAGATACATTGAATTACGGACTCTTGGAATTACGGATCCGGAAGATGGGGTTGATGAGCGAATGGAAAGCGTTCTACAATCTGGCAAGCAGATACCTTGGCATGCCCGATTTGGATTCAAGATTAATGATTCAAGATTCACGATTTGACAAAAAGGCGGATAGGATAATGGGGGTAGTGTTGGAAAGTGGCAACTTTGGGCATAATAAGGATTTGAGTTATAGGTCAAGATATTCTGGCATGACTTACAAGATTGTGGCAGCATGGAGAAGACTTAAGGATTTTGCTTCTTTGGTGCCTGTGTTTCCTCTGGATGCACCAAGGTTTTATGTAACTTATGTACTTGGTAAGGTGAAATAGGAATTATATGAAGATTATTGATACTACATTGTTAGATTCAGTTTCTTCTGAGGCAAAAGCATCTCCTAGGCTGAGGATGAATTATAACTTCCATCAGAGTCTTGATGACAAGTGTCATCGTTTCCTCAATGCTGTGGAGCCTGGAACGAAGGTTGAGTAAGCCATCATTTTAGCGTAAGGTCATTCAAAATATAATATTTATCTTTGTCGCCAAATTCAAATTTCAGTTGATTATGGAGACAAGAG
>OCTW011185706.1_pt1 | contig 23813 bp, 57 predicted proteins | sample 1539671 | NCBI WGS metagenome assembly OCTW01 (sample SAMN02144230, study PRJEB22623) | gut metagenome | biome: sheep rumen | host: Ovis aries | place: New Zealand | reverse complement strand
TTACAGTTTTAGTATATCCATCTGTTAATTTATTAGGATCTTTAATAGTAACAACTAAATTAGATTTAGTTTTATTATCAAAGTAACTAGATTTCTAGTCACTTCCATTAATAAATGTAAAATTTGTTTCCATTTTAGTAAATTTAAATTTTAAAAGTATCTATATTTAACATAGATAAATTTATTCATTTTACTAAAATTTTCAAAATATATTTGGGAGAATAGTGGGATTCGAACCCACGCAGGAATAAGGGAGAAAACATTTATCGTAACTTATAAACCTTATTAACCCAGAGTCTCTATATTCTTTTTTATTCTTACATTTTGCCTCCTGTAGTATTCTCCATATAAAAAGAGTAGTGGTAGACACTACTCTAATACTTGTACATTTTGCCAGTGATGCCTTTCACTGCTAGTTAAACATCTTGTTGACAACTAGCAAGAGTCACCAATTTTCAAAGTAAATTGGAAACTTTAAAAAACAATTATTCTCCTTTTTCTATCAGATATTCAATATGTTCTTCTTCGTGTGCGTATTGATGCGCAGATTCTTCAGTAAAATCATAAAGAACATCCATATCCTCATTTAATATATCATAATAAGTACAAATTACTCTGTTTGCAACACTATAAGCTTTTTGTTTAGCTCTTGCTTCTGCAATATGTCTTCCGAGAATTTTATCATACTTATCATCTGGACTAAGTTTTGCTACTCCTGTACTTGTAAATCTTATCATATTGTTAAAATAATTAAAACTAATATGTGGGAACAATTTTTGGAGTTTGTCTTGATATTTATCACAAATATTATCAATTTTAATTTCACACTTAATTCTACATACCGTAGCATTCTCGTTTTCAACCCATGTATAATTATTCCGATCTCCAAAAGACAATTTAATTTTATTCATTTTAATAGTTTTTTTAATAATTTTTTAATTCTACCTAATATTCTTTTTTCTTCAATACAACAACAATCAATTGCTTGAATCATTGCTGAACATTCTTCGTCAGATAGTTCTAGAATCATTCTATAATTCTTTTAATATTTTCTTTAGGAATGTAAGTTACAACAGAATCTGGAAATTTGTTTACAGGAACTGTGATCTTTCTATACCCAAACGTTTTATAATAATAACTATCGTCACGTTGTTCGGTTTTTTCTGTCCACGTATCAAACACTTCTTCGATTGTCCCATCAATAAGTTCTACCTTATAATGATGCTCCAAATCAAATAAATGAGCTAGATTATTCCAAATAAATAAATCTTCTATATCATGAAAATAGAAATATTCTGGATTTGGATAATCACGAATAATCCAACGGATTCTTGAATCTACATCATCTGTACTCTTTTGACGTAACACCTTAATAAGTGAAATAATGTCTTCTACATTATCCATATCATATACTTCTTTAAATATGGGAATTAATGATTGAAGTTTTTCTTTCCAGGTTGTAGTTTCAATTTTATACCCACGTTCATTATCAGAAAGGATAACATCTATACTATAATACTTAAGATAATCTTCTTTTGACTTAATATTATAGTCTTCCAAAAATTCACAGAATATATCAATAGCTGTTGTATAGATTTTATTTAATGAAGTAATTGGAAAATGCCAATTAGGACCTCCAGCACCAAACCTCATTTTATCTTCAATCTCTCTATTAATATCGTACGCTGTAAAAACTGAACGCTCATTACTCATATGTCCATAACAATATTCAGCAATTTCTCTAGCACGCGCATGAGATGCAATTGTATGACGACCTATACAATATCTATATGACATCCACATAGAATCCATCATAAAATCACGATGGAATTTCCACATTTGATCTATTATATCTTGTGGCTTAATATCTTTTGACTTAGACATATTAACAAACTTTGATCATTTCACAATTATCAGGCAGGTTATCCCAATCTTTATATGTATTAGTAAATATTACTTTATCATAATATTTAGAAAGATTTTCAACACCTTTTCTGTTAACCATATGTACTACACTAATACAAAGTTTGGCTTTACTATCAATTTCTTTAATAGCATTAGCTATCCCAACAAAAGTTCCACCGCCATCACATAAATCGTCAACAACCATTATAGGAACAGTGGAGTCTCGATTTTCTGGATTCTTGATAACAATCTTTTCGATTTTACCAGTTTCAAGATTTCTTACTTTCTCTCCAATAAGTACAGGATATTTATTCCTATACTCTGTACTATATCTTTGGACGGCACCTTTATCTGGGTAACACATTTGGTAATTTTGAAATTCCTTATAGTTAGGATGTACGCTACCTTCAGAAGTTGCTTTAAGTAACCCAAGAGACCTATTTGAGTGTGGATGTACTACTGTTACTTCAGAAGGATTTAAGGAATTAATCATATTAGTAACAACTTTTAAAGAAAATGCTTCATTAAAGTTAATTACTCTATCCATTCTCATAGACATTAGATAATATATAGTCAAATACCACTTAACATCATGTCTATTAAGAATATCACCAACTTGCATTAATACAAACAGTTCATCTGCATTAGTAATCCTACATAATACAACAATTTTATCTTTTCTGTTAATTTCTCCTAACTTAATATGGACTTCACCGTCAGGAAAGTGGAATATTTCATAAGAGATTTCACTTTTTTCTGGTCTAATTAAATTTAATACTTGCATAATTACATATATAATTTATTATACATTTTAGAATCAGCAAACTCAACAGCCTGTTCTAAATATAACCCTTGTTGAAACGCCCAGAACACTTTCCCAATATAATATTTAGTAGAGTTTTCAATTTTCATTCGTTTAGAATTCTCTTCCCACCAATCATATTCGTCTCTGGGGTTACTACCATATGTTCTACAGGCAGCCAAATAATCACACACTAATTCTAGAGCATACTTTCTAGGCATTGGTGCAGGTATTCCTCCGTTGTCTAAGCTATGAATCCAATATTCATAGTGATGTGGGTTTCTGCCTCTATGATGTAGGAATGTTTCAGAATAACCATTCTTAAGTTTTTCATTTCTTAAAGAACTTATATTGTCATCCCAATACTTAATAGCTCCTTTAAATTCAGTCCAACTAAACTTAGATAAATCATGTGTTAAACCTTGCCAATATAATCCTATCTGAAAACAATAATATGCTACCCAAAACTTATGAATGAATATTCTCTTTAATAGTTTGAATATTACCACCAATTTGTTCTTCTTCTGCATATTTTATCACCTTTTGTAATATTGAGAAAGCACTTTGTAAACCAGCCCTATCGTCTAGTAAAATACTAAAGAATGGTTTCTTAGTTCCATTCAGTATTGGACTTTCGTTTACATAATCTGGTTTAATTCCAAAATGCTCACAATATTTAATTTTCCAGTCTAATCACTCTGGGTCCAATTCAGAAGTACAAAGACAAAGAGTAAAACCTAAATCTTTACATTTTTTAAGAATATCAATTACTTGAGCATAGCACTGTCCATTGTTATGGTAATCGAATATAGTATTATCAAAATCAAATCCAATTACTAAATTTTTATATTTACAATACTCGTCTATTAACCGAGTTATACACCCATCATCACAGAACGGATGTATAAATGGAGGAAAATTATATCTCATAATAAACTCCTTTATCTATTAAATGTTGTTTCTCAATTTTAAAATATTCTAATTGAGTGGGAGTCACATTGGACACCCACTCATTAATATATTTCAAATATTTATTATGCCAATTGGTTCGGCATCTCCATTCAAGATAAGCTTTCATTTATTCTATCACGGATTTCTTGTAAAGTCCAGTCAACAAGGAGTTTTCCATCTTTAAAGACAGTCTTTAATTCACCTTGTTTCTCTTCTTCAAATGAAACTTCATCTTTAGCATAATATTTACCAGTCTCACTCTTATAAACAGCAATTAGACCTTTAAGAGAATTCTTAGTTCCATCATCAGTTTTAGGATGTTTAAAGATTGGACGATATTCTCCATTTACAACACAAGCTGTTGCTTTCAATGCAAATCCGAGTGAATCTCTACTTGCATACTGGAAACTATAACTACCTACACCAAGCACAAGATTACATGCTGCACACTTAACACTTTCAAGTCTAGAATAAATATGTTTCTGTCTCTCAAGTGTAATAGAATCTCCATAAAGCAATCCTATATGAGAATCTGGGTAATTATATCCATTTTTTGTTGTTTGCCAACCAAAGATTTCTCCAAGCATCCAGTAAGCACCATAGTATTGTCCTTTAGAAATTTCTACATACTTTGAATCTTCCTTAAAAGGTTCATAGCATACATAATATTTTCCATCCTTAATCTTAGTATTATAATGTGGGTTAGTTCTAAGTCCACAAATAATATCAACAGGGTCTCCACTATCAGGACGAATTACAACTCTACCATCTCTAGACATAATATCTTTCTTAAGAGTAGGTAAGAACTTTTCAATTACTTGCCAGAAATCCCAAGTATCAGATACTATACTTACAATACCAGTAGGATATACTTCATTAATAAGTCTCTTAAAGGTCTCTATTTCACCATATTCTCCACCAGCACACATAACACTATGCTCAGTTGCTGGTACAGTAGCCGCAACAAGTTCCTTTGAAGAATTTGCATTATAATATTCTTCTACAGCAGCTATAGCAGGAATACTTTCAGTACCACAAAATGAAGTCATGTGAGCCATTCCACTAATAATAGCAGCTTCAATACCACCCATACCTCTCATAGAGAAATCATGACAACTGAAATCTAAGCCTTCGTTATATCCAGTAAGATTTGCGTGTCTTATCAATTCCTTTTTATAAAGTCTTGATTTAGTAGCACTAGTACAAGGCATCCAAAGAATACAACTAATTAGAGTTTCCAGATAATTTGTTAACCAGAAAAACTCAGGAATTGTATTCTTAATAGTCATCATAGGACATCTAATAGGACAAACAGAACCTTCTGGAAGTGCTTTAATCTCAATAGGGAGGAATCCTAATTTATGTAGTTGTCTAATATGGTCAATACCAACATTATCAATTCCTACAAAGTTATTTACCCTATAATAGAATTGTTCTACAGCTTCTTCTTCAGGTATATTAAAGAAATTCTCGTTAAACTGCTTAATAAGATACTCTTTAATAAGATATTGAAGCCCAAATACTACTGAACCATCCTCAGCTTCTGGAAAGTATTTGTTACTACGAGGTGTCCAGTTTGAGTAAACCATTTCAGTGCCTTCAGGATATTGACGATGATGGCCAAGCTTATAACCATCCGTTAATAAAATTGTTTCTTTTATCATTTTAATATTTTTATTGTTTTCTGTTTAATATTGGACGAACATTTCGTCCGTAGCATCGGTATAAACTGCTCATACTCACCTTATCATTGATAAAATACAGACCCCACGCGCGGTTTGGGCCCATTGAGTAGAGTGTACGTGACCAATAACTGCCATAAGAACCATGTAGTGACGTATCGTTGTCTTGAATCCCTGTAGCAGGTAGGAATATGGAGTTACCATTCGGACCAATAACATAGTATCCGAATATTTCATCGAATTTATCCCATTTCCAGGTACATTCTTCTATCAATTCATCAAATTGCCACATCTTAGGTAATTCATATTTTTTATAGGCTTCGCTGAATGTAAGATAATCTCCAAAATCTGACATATTTTTTGCTCCCACATTACAAGTAGCCCAAAGAGTTCCACTAGGAAGACCTAAATCAATATATACAAACTTTTGTTTTACAGGTTTAAATTTGATACACTCAAACGTAGAATTCTCTTTATCAATTTCATATCCCTCTGGGACAACAACTTTAATTTCTTTTTCCATATTTAATCCCACCAATTTTGCATATTATACTCTCTAATCAAATGATACAAGTGCCAAGCTTTATGCATATACAAATCTTCCTTATATTTCTGTAAGATCTTATAATCTCCTTCAAGAAAGAATCTCTTGTAGTTCCGTAAATTAACATTTACTAAGCACTTATGCTCTGCTCTTCCACAAACCCACTCAACATTATAAATTTCTTTCTTACCTGTTATAATATCGAGAAGTTTTATACAAAGCTTGAGGTCCCTTACAATATCTGTAGTATCAATCCAAGTAACTTTGTTTTCATAGTAGTTAAGCATTTCTTTCATCTTTGCTTGTTCAAGTTCTAAAAGATATGCATAGTCCCAATTTTGACCCTTAAATGCTTCTTTAACTAATTGATACTTATACTTGGTAAAACACCATTTGAACCATGAACGAATATCATGGTATAAATTTATTAATTTATAGTACATGTGACCACAACCAATCTTTTCTTACAAAATAAGCACTGCTTCCATATTCTTCTAACAATTCAGGAGTATTTACAAGACTTGAATTTTCCCTAAAATCTTCCAATCCAAACAACTCTTGAACTTCGGGCCAAGTAATTACAACAAATTCGTCTTCCTTCATACATCTTTAATAATAATACAGATTTCTAAAAAATATAAGATTATGCAACTTAAATTAAAAACTATCGTCATTTATTAACTGAATTAATTTCACTAATACTGTTTACAATTAAATTTGCTTTTACTTTAAATTGAGTAAGTGTTTTACAGTCTGTATAACTCATAGCTGATTTTAAATAATCTTCCATATTATTACACCAACCTTCTAGAGTATATAATACTGGTAATCTTTTAGTAATACCTTCAGCAGTTTTAGTCTTTTCTCCAGATATAGATTTCTGACCATCTGCTGAAGCCATACCAAAGAATACTACATCTAATTTACCAACAAGTTTCCTTTCGAAGAAACAACTTGGTAGTTCTTGGTCTGTAAACACCTTATTTTTATAATATTCTAAGGTTTCATCTGAATTATATCCATACCAAACTTGATTTTCACACACTAAATTTTTATATTTATTTAGTTTAAATACACAATTTTTAGCATCTTTAATGATTTTAGTACCTGCACTTTCAATACATTGTGCAAACAGACTACCAATCATTACATAATCAGCACCAAGAGCTAATGCTTTAATTACATCTGAATAATTGCGAATTCCTCCATCAGCAATTAACTTAGGCGAATGTTTTGTTTTATACAAACTACACTCATTAATTAATGATGCTATAGGATAATGTATTCCAGTATTACTAGATGTTATACATCCCGATCCAGATCCAATACCAACCCTTATATAATCAACTACGTTATAATTATGATTTTCATTCATATCTGTAATCCAATCATAAGTTTCTGGATTAGCAATATTACCTGTCATAATAATAAGTGTATATTCTTGTTTATGAGCAATCTCTTTTGCTATAGAACATAAATTATACAATTTGCTCATATGTCCATTTGCAATATCAATACATATTTTATATACAGCGGATTTTTTTCTATCACAATTTTCTGAAATAAAAATGTCTTGAAATTCTTGTAAAGATAATGCGACCCAATGTCCAACCTCTATGTGAGTTTTCCTAATAGATAAATCTATATTTCTTGGAATAATAGAATAAATACCATTATTTTCAAAAACATACCAATTTTTATCACTTACAACACTTGCCATTGGTGCTGTAAATATAGGAAGATACGAATCTTGAGTATAGGGGCAACATTCTTTTCTAGAGTTAACACTAGAACTTTTTGTTGGAATAATACTTAAATCATTATAGGAATAACCAATTGCTTTATTAATTAGAGACATTTTGTTAATTTATTATATGTTTCTACCGATTCTTCGTAAAATTTATTAGGCTCTGTTAAACCTAATATATCTAACAATTGATAGAATCTAAGGGAAGGATATTGTATAATCTTATCTTTAATAAAATCAACAATCTTTAAATTATACTCTTCTCTTAAATCTACATATTCTTTTTGTTTCTTAAACAAGTCTTGAATTACTGAATCGTATTTGTCCATCTTTCTTCTTCTTTTTTTCTACATTTATCACATAATGTATATATCCAACCATGTGTTTCTTTAGTATCTACATTTTCAGTAGCGCCACAAAATTCACAAATAGTATAAGACTTTTCTTCTAGTTCATCCAACTTATCGAAAATTTCTTTCGGAGCAGCATTTACATATAATCTTAAACCACCATACTTCTCTTTAATTTGAATGAATTTTATACGTGGTTCATCAGGATGATTAATATTCCATTCTCTCACAACTCTTTCTGCTTCTTTAATAAGAGGAACCCAACCATCTCCAACTTCATAATGATTTTCTCCGAATATTGCCACACAGGTTTGATATATTGTAAAAATTGTCGTTTGAAGACAATCCTCAGTTGCACATTTTAACCCAATATCTTCATATGGATTATCTTTTTCTCTAACACTAAAATATCCATAATAGTCTGGGCAAGGATCTGTTCTTTCTGGTGAATACTCGTCATGCCAATCTTGATAATGAATGAAAAACTCATTTCCAGTTATAGAATTAATTTCTTCAATATCCACTAAATCAGCATGAAGAAATTTCTTTTCACTTTCAGAAATGTTAAGGTCTTTTATATTACTACTTGTTACAATCATAATAATCTAAAATTGCTTGTTTACTTTCTTCTAACCATTTTTTTCTAACACCATCAGGAATAACTCCAAGTAAATCGTCATTAACCGATCTACTTAATAAATGGACTTCCCAGTCTGGTTCTCCGTCATCTTTTATAGGATGTACTTCTAATTCTCCAAATCTGAATCGGATATATCCTACATATTTACCTTTTTCATCCAAAACATCATATTGTTCTGGACAAGCGTTACAAGTTTTAATTAGTTTCATTTTTAGAATCGTATTTTACATATGCTACGTCCATCCATAATGGCAACTGATTTGGCTTAGGCTTTCCGTGTGCATATTGCATTGATAAAAATAAATTATATTTACGGTCTTCTTTTGTTTGTGGGTATGATGTTTCTTTTCCGTTATTTTTATAGTTTATAACTAATTTTCCGTTGACATATATTTTAATTGCTTTATCATCCCATTCACACCTAAATACATTCCAATCTCCCTTCTTTATTTTAGTATTCCTTTTTGGTCTAAACAATCTTCTAATTAGTGAAGACATATGTTTAGACATAAACACACCAGACTTTACTTTGTTGTTATCGCCAAAATATTCACAAAGATCAATTTCATAATATTGTGTAACATTTCTTTCATTTATCATCCATATTGCTGGCCAACTACTCTTACCTCCTTTAAATCGTGCTTTTACTTCAACAGTGCCATCGCTAAGTAACGGTATTGTTTGTATTCCAGCTGTTTTATAGCTATCTTCATGTTTAACACATTTAAATCGAACAAAGTCTGAATGATATTCAGGTGACAACCCCATAAATTGTCTCCATTTATTTACACCAGGTTTACAATTTTCCCAAAGTGTATTGTCTTCTAAATCTAAATACATAAATTCTAAATATTCAGTCGTAAACCTCGATTTTCATGATTTATTCTACTTTTAAATCTTGCTGTATCTCTAACTCCCAAACAGTTTCTTTCTGATTTAAATACTCATATATCTCATCTAAAGTCATTTGCTTGAATTGTGGATATATTTCACGCATATTCATAACATATTTAAGAAAAGTTGCCACTTGCTGCTGTATGCCAATCTTTTCTAGAATGTTATAATATTCTTTTCTTGTCATAACTTATTCTTCCTTAAGTGGATTTTTAAAATAGTCATCGAACTCGTCGCTAAACCAATATCTTATGCTATAAAGCAAACCGTCAAGACTTGTATCAAGTTCTTCCTTTGTAAGAACCTTGTTTGTCCTGAGCCAGAAGCAGCCATAAGGCTCTGCGTCAACGCTATCCACAAGAAGTTCCCAGTTACCATCGGAATAGTTCTTGTTAACCGCTCTTCCAAGCCTTGTCAGAACCCCAATGTTATCACATCTGAAGAACATCATAAATGGTTTTCTTTCGTGACCGCAGCAACAGTCAAACGTTGCTGTGTCAGGAAGGCTGTTCAGCAGGTAGTACAACTCAATACACTGCTCGTCCATATCTTCTGGACAGGGTACTTCGTTTTTAATATTTTTGTTATATTTCATAGTTTATCCTCATTTTTTATATTATGGCATATCTATCCAATACAAGATGTCATCAGTTGTATAGTCATCATTTTCAAAACATTCAATGTGTTTATTAATGGAACCATCATAGCATTCATCCAAAAATGCGGAAAACTTTCTTAGTGTTCCATCTCTCATAATGCAAGCAAAATCGACATTTTCCCATCCAATGGTAAAATTATCAATATCATTTTCCTCTTGCTTGTTCCAAGTGTGCGTCATAGTTATTTTCTTTTTCCTATCCAGCCTGCAATTACTTTAACTCCGCATACTGGGCATGTAAAACACATTGGTCTGTATAATCCAGTATAATTAGGCTCATAATCAGGATCATAATCCTTATGTAAGTCTGCATTTCCATACTCTAAGACACTACCACAATTGCCACAAATGATGGTCTTGCGTGGAACAGGTTTTTCTTCTAATACTTTAATCATAATTTATTCTCCTTCCATGTACTTTCTAAAATCTTCAACTAATTGCCTACTAAACACGCCTTCTCTTATCTGATAAAAGTCGAGATTAACCGATTCAAGCCAATTAAAAGCCTTCTTTAAGTCTATATCAAGTCTTCTAAGTTCATCAGTTGGGGCATCCAGTAATAGCTCCCTGATTTGTTTTCTTATTCTCTCGTCCTCCGATTCTACGAGTTCTGGAAACTTTTCCTCTATCCAAGTAGTAATTATATAAGGTGTATTTACATCAGATAATGCTTCTTTTAATTTTTGTTCGTAATCCATAGTTAATCATTTTCAAAATGTGATACATAAATTGGACATCCTTTACAATCGGAATGCTTTATGATTTCTTTACATTTAGTGCATGAAAACTCTTCATTTAAATAGAGTCTACAATATTCATATAACTCTTCAACCTTTTTAATTTCTTCTTGTGTCATAGTTACTTTCTTTTAGCATATTTCCAACCATCAGCGGAAGTAGATTGATTTATATTATAAGGTTTAATCTCTGGAAGATTATGATAAGGATTTACTAATTTCTTAACTTTATCTTCTAATTCATCAATAGAATTAACTTCTATATCAGAATCATTTTCAAGCAGATTATTAATTTTATCTTTTAACGTTTCTGCTAATTCTTGTTGTCTTTCGTAATATGTAGGCATAAATTACAATAAGTTTAACTTGTGTAACTTTACGAGCATCTCATAGCAAGCATCAACCATATCATCGTAATAGTCTGTTTCAATATCTTCTACTTGACCCCAAGCATCATGATAATAAAGCTGATATTGTAGATTTTCTTTTACAATAGTTAATGTATAGTCATTTCCTTCTTTATCAGTAATTTCATCATCAAGTGCTTCGAGTAATGCAGCAAGTGACCAACAAGGAACACAATACTCATTTAGTGTTATTGGTTCTTTCTTGCCTCTAAATGTATACCCTTCGTTATACCATTTCAATGAATTAATAGGGTTGCCAATTTCTGGGATGTGGTGTATCTTATCAGACTTTGGTAATACATATTTATAAAACATGTCCGCACTATCTTGTGGCAGGATTTCTGTCAACTTCTTGCTTTGCTCTAAATCTGTATAACTTTTCATAGTTTATTCTCCCTTTATTATTTACAATTCTTCTGTCCAATTATACTCGTCCAATCTGTGTCCGCTAAGCCAATCGCCTGTCACATAAAGGCCATGACCTAATTTCATAATAAGCCAGCAAGAGCCAAGCCATATAAAGACAATCGGAAATAAAACACAAAAAATTACTTTGCGAAGAAACCTATTCTTAATTATCAGTTTCATATTTTATTCTCCTCCATTGATTTCTTAAATCTTTCTATAAAATCATCGGTGTCATTGGCATTGAGTTGACTCCAATAACCAAGCAGATTCTCTTCAAGATATTTACAGGCTTTACTTATCCAAACTTCTTTCTCCATTTCCAAACGAGTTTCACTAATCCTACGAATTTTTTCCTCACAAGGGAGGTCATTAAATTCCTTGATAAGTTCAGCGAGTTTTCCTGTTGCCTTTCTTTTTTCTATCAATTTCATAGTTTATTCTCCTTTCTGTGTTTTAGCATATATTTCTCATAATCTTCGTCTGTATGGTTCAGGTGTTTCTTATGAAAAGCAATAGTTAATTTACAACCTTCTACATCTCCACTCCCGTAATATGGACAACCATAACAGTTATCGCTCATTTTTAAATTACATCTTCTCATAACTATCCTCCTGTTGAATTTTTACGCAACCAATTCCACGCTTTTTCTATTGCCTCATAGAGAGTGTTTCCACCAAAAGCATATAAAGAATCGTGGTCAATTTCTCCTACATAATCAACAACACACTGACCGTCATAATGATATATGGACAATTCATATACTTGATGTGATTTCTCATCAGCAATCTTTTCAGGCAATGCTTGAAATAAATTCTCCAAATCCACATCTTTCACTTTGAATGTGTCAATTATCTTTAACAGTTGTTGAAGATGATAAATAACAGAAATATTTTCTATTTTTGGGTCTTCACCGTTAGCAACATCATTCTTACAGACTTCTTGCTGTTGGCTCATAATTTTTTCTATCTCCGCTGCAACTTTATCTTTATCTATTAGTTCCATAGTTTATTCTCTTTTTAGTTCCTTAATCATTCTTTCAATTGCATCATAGAATTCATTTGGTCTATTGCAATAGAGATTTAGTTTGTCCTCGATTCTCTTGACTACCTCCACAGCACCATCTTCATAGATTTCTATATTAACAATACCTTGGTGCAATCTACCATAGGATGACGCTAAATCGTACACCGATGGTCATTTTGCTATTTCCTTCAGTCGTTTCTTGTTGAACATGGTTATTCTCCTTTTCTGATTTTATTTATGGCTTCTATAAAATTCTCCCCAAGATGCATCACCCCCATATTAAGTGACCTCTTAATTGCTCCACTGAAATCTTGTTCATTAGGCGCTACACCATAAAGTTCTGCATAATTAATTTTCATAAGTTTCTTTAATTAAAGAATTTGTCAAATAGTCCTGCGTAGTAGAGCAATACAAGTTGAATAATTGCGGATAGTAAAGTTATCCAAGCATTGTATTCGCCCTGGTCTTCTCCATGTTTACCGATAGCAACACCAAGGCCCAACACCATCCAAATAAGTAAAATAATAGTTGCAATCATATATTTTCAGGTTTTTCTTTATTAATTGTTGTATTACTAGTCCAAGTAGAACTATAAGTTCCCTGTTTGGGGCAATTAATGCAATTCTTTTGTGGATTTATACAAACACCATCAGGATGATAACAAGGTAGTTGATAATCAGGAATGTTAAAAGGAATTGGTTGTATTTGAACCTTATCTTTTACATCATTATCCCAAATTGCTTCAAGAATTGTCATGTAATCCTCTTCTGTGAGAACTCCAGCAGAAGAATTTCTTATTCTATTAAGTATTTTAATGGCTTCTTTTTGTTTGTCTGTCATAATTAAAAATGTTTCTTACCTTTCCAAAATAACTTATGATACCATCGTGTTTTATATCCACATTGTTCTTCAAGGTACTTTCTAACGCAAGGAAGCGGGCAAATCCATAATAACTTCTTGTCAACTCCACAAGGAGTGTTCATAACAGGAAAAGTGTAGTCATCCTCCAATGCATAGTTACCAATCTGTAGTTTCTTGTACAGATTCAGACAATAGTCCACCTCTTCCTTTGCCTGTCTTAGAGGGCACTTGTAGCCAGCACTCTTCATGTAGTAGTCCTGTAGGTTTGACACAGCCTGAGACTCTGTCTTAAATTCACCCAACCTAGCATAATTGCGCTCTATATTTTTCTTGTATTGTTCCATCCATTCATCCCTATTCTTCTTATAGTCGTTGTAACTAAGGACTACGTCGTAGAAATGGAATAGGAGTTCAGGGTAATACACCATTGCCCACCTTCTTACATCATCATACTCATAGTATGAATGAACATACATTTTGTCTATTGCTGCCATTACTTCTCATTTGTACTAGTATTATATGTTATAGTATTCGGACTATAAGGATATTTATAAGTAGTATATTCATCCTTTGATATAATAGCTTCTATAAGACCTATAGCATCATCTATACTAACTTTCTTATCACTTATTAGATTAAGAATAGTTGTAATAGCTTCTTTTTGTAATTGTGTCATCATCGTTATTTAATTATTAATTCATAACTTTCAATACCCATACTCTTTGCTAACTCAGCAACTTCTTCACGGAATAAATCTTTAATATCACCTAAGTTAAAGTAATATTTATATTCTCCTTCAGGTAAATCTTTAGCTGCAAGCCATTTATCGGCAACAGCTTTTCTTTTTTGCTTAGTCCAACCATCAAAGTTACCTAAAGTACTATTTAAACACATATCTGCTTTTTCATCACAGTATTGTTGAAAGCTTTCTTTGCTCTGTCTAGTAGCTAAAGAGTTGAATACTCCATCACAGGAACTAATTTCTATATTACCTTCCTCAGTTTTATAGATATTTAAGTATAGATTTTTCATTTCTCTTCTTTGTTAAGATTATCTACCCACTTATTCAAAGCATCAATACACTTATCTGGTATCTGCTTTGCTTTTGGATTAGACTGAATATAATCTATTGTACTTCCAATTCCATAAATGAGATATATGTCTGATGTCTTTGGAATAGCAACCGCAAAAGTAAGAGAAAAACCAAATACCCAAAGCAGTTTATTTGCAAATCTTCTAAATTTAATTTTATTTTCGCTGCACAATAAATCCTCTCCAGTCCATTCATCTTGAATGATGGAAACATAACAACCAATTGCAACAAGAATTGATAATATAGTAGTTCCTACTGCGATTCCATGGATAATTCCAAGTCTGCTAATCAAATATAATTCTAACATAATTTAAATATTTTAATACCAACTAGGTTTTCTTTTGTTTAAATAATCAATTATATCACTTCCAAGCATTAATGTAAACTCTTGCTTAACTAATTTGTGATATGTATAATAATCTGGTTCATCATGGTAATGTTCTATCTGCCATAATATTCCAGATTGAACATTTTTCCAGTGTGGTTCTCTTTTATAAGTATAAGGAGAACTAAACCACTTCTCTACAGCTTTCCAACTGTAATCATCTTCTTTGCCATAATTCGCCTCATACTCATCTTTAGATACTTCTTCCCAGATTGGAATAAATTGTCCAAATCTAAGAGCTAAATCAACGTATAGTTCATCATCAGAAAGAGAATCTAGGTGCTTTTTAACTTTATTAGAGAGTGCCATAGTTTTCTTACATTTTTAGTAAATTCTATTTCTTTACTTTTCAAAAATTGTTTTTCTTTCTCCCATGTTTCTTGATATAGGTAATAAATTCTATCGTTTACTTTAATTAGAGATTTCATTAACTATAAATTTATTTATTTTATTATTTCTTTAATAAAGTTAATAGTTCCGACCCATCCAAGTAAAAGAATACACCACGCAAAATACATAGGCCAAAGCAATATCCAAGTTAGTCTAAGAATAATCCTTTTCCAACGCTTATTTGTCCATATATCATCGAGTGCTTCAGCAAAATTAATTTCAGCAGAGTTCAATATTGCAAAGTTTAATATACCAGGAACTAAATATAAAATAAGAATGTATGTCATAGTTTATTCTCCTTTTATATCAAATTTTCTAAACAATACTTTAATGCTGCTTCAACTGATTCTTCGTAAGTTTCAAAATGTCTGATACCTGGTATCACACCTCTATCATCTTCAAAGTATAAGCCATTTTTATATTGTCTAAGTTTAGAAGGATATTCAGTAGATGATTTATATCTACTTATGAACGGCGTATAAATTTTTACTCCAAGCATACCAACATCGGCATGAACTTCAATATCAATATTATGTACTTCTCTTAACCAAGCAATTGCCATTTGGTGAGTTGGTGCAGAACAACATCTATTTTCCCAAGTGTTATTATTTTCAAATAACATAGAATACTTAACATCATTAGGTTCTGAATCTACATAATATGTAATACAATCCCATTCAAACCCTTTCTCTTTGAGTAGCTTTGCTACTTCATAAGAACAACATGCTTCTTTAATCACATCTTATTATTTTCTTTTAACCAACAAATCATTTCAAAAGTACAATCAATAGGATTACTTGTATGAAAAGTTTTGTAACCATAAGGCTCATCATTTTCATCACAAGTACAAAACCAATCGAATGTATGTTCTATACCATTATCTCCTCCTAAGCATAAATCAATAGTTTTAGATTCATCTTTAGGCATTAATTCTAATAGAGCAGAAAGACTCCAAGCAGGAATATCTTTTTCTTCTGGTTTAAGTTGCTCTGATATTACGTTAAGTCCATTAATATCATTAACTATAAAATCATAAGTCCATAACATATCAGCGGTATTTATATCAATCCCAAGTTCTATTAGTTTCTTGGATTGGTTTATATCTGTACAAATCTTATTCATTGTTTAATCTTTCTTTTGGAATTCCTGTAATCTCAACCATTTTTTGTTTACATTCTTCTATAAGTTTCTGTATATTGTCTACTTCTTCCTTTATAGGTACATTATAAGGTATTCGGTAATCACAAATATCACCTTTTGAATTTTTAATAATTATCATAATATAATTTCATTATTTTTATTCTTGTTCAGTACACCACATTCCGCCAGGGCAATTTGTCTCATAAAACGGACAATCTTTACATTTTTCATTATCAGGCATAAACTCACTGTTTATAAGGATTATTTTCTTCAGTTACTTCAATCGCAAGACCTTTTTCAATTAGTCCACGATAGTCAAAATGATGGCGATTCATCCAATCAACATGTCTTGAATATGAGGGTAAAGTTGATACTATAGATGCTTGTCCTTCCCTAAAAGTTTTTAGTCCTTCTGAATTAAGATTCATTCCACGTATCCCTAGGAACTCAACCAATTCTTCATCCGTCATACTTGACATTGGACGAAGATAAGGTTTGACTTCATCAATATCATACAAACCATTTATCCAATATTGTTCATCATAATCTAAATCTCGACTTATTGTTAGAAGTCTAATATGATGTTTACTATTGGTAAAAATATGTACTCCATAAGGCAACCTTGCACAAAGGTCTTGGAGTAATAGTTCTTTATCTTCTTCTCTCATAATATTACAAATCTTCAAATTTTCTTCTTAATTTTACTATTTCTTCTTCTAAAGCAATCTTAACATCATGAACAATTTTTGGATTATTAGGTATATAAATAAGTCCACCAGTAAAAACAGTATGATTTAAATCGAATAAAGAAGACTTTATATTTCCTATTTCTTTTTTTATTTCTACAGCTATTTTATATTGTTCATCTTTCATAATACTCTATTTTCAAAATAATTTAAAGCAATTTCTTCATAATGAGCAATTTCAGCATTTTCATTTTTATTATAAGCAGGATGCTTATAAACAGTTCTAAGCATATTACTCTCACTATCAGCAAGAACAAATATATCATAATAATTGATACCACAATTATATGTTCTAATATGTACTTTCCAAAGTCTCATCATATTAATAATTTAATTAAGTTCACCATCAGTTTCTTCACTTTTAACTTTTAACGGCATAATTGCTTTTTCTTTCTCATTCCATTTATAACCTGCTTCTTTCATTTTTGAGAAGAGAAGTTCACGCTGCTCTTTGGTGGCTGGTTTTGCAAATTCTTTTTGATGAGAACCACCACATTCCATACCATAAAATTCTTTTGTGACGTTGCTATAATAGAATTTAGAATGCCAACACATTCCTTCGATACCTTCGAATATTCCTATTACGTTAATATCTTCATCTACAAGCACATCACCATCCTTGGCATCTTTGATAGACCAAAGATGCATTTTATCTTGCTTGCTAATTAGGAAATAAGAGTGTTTGCCAATAGTATTAGAGACTTGGTAATTCTTCTTATCTAAAGAGTCAATATGCCAAACCTCTCCGAGTGGATTCACAACCCATTCACCTTCATGAAACTTTGGTTCAACCTTAGTAACAGCTTTTTGTTCACCTTGCTTTTTAAGATAAGAAATCCAAGATTGAATTTGAGGGCATTCATTTCCTGTGTCGATATATGGTTTAGCTTGATTCTTACAATGTTCAATAAGTTCTTTTCTTATCTCATCTTCAGATTCTTCTTTAATTTCAGGAATAAGAGTTTCAAGCGCAGTTCTAACACTAAAAAATGCATCTTTATGTAGTTCTTTAAGTATAATTAAAGCTTGTTCTTTATCCATAATAAAATAATATTAATAATTTCTATTTTCTTTATTTAAAAAATTATAAACATCTTCTGCAAAAATTAAAGGAAAAAGAAATATCCCTAAAGTAGCTGCAAGTATAATTAAAATTATTTTAACAATATCTCTATCTTTATCATTAATAAATGAATGACTCATATAAGAAAACGCAAAACTCAAATAAATAACTAGACGAATAATTTCAAAAATATTCATAATATTAATAATTTATCCGTTTCAATATACATAATTAAATCAACAACATCATTAAAATGTTGTGCTTCTAATTTATCAAGAATACTAGAATCTTGATTAATATTGTGTAAAAGACCACAATAAAAACCTTGAGTTTTAGCAAGAGTTTTAATATGATTAAGAATTTGTTCTTTAGTTAGCATATTCAGTTTAATTTATGTCCAATTTGTATTCCAATAATTATTGGAACGTAAAAAGCAATAAAAACACTTGCAAGTATACGAATTACTATATCTCAACGAGTTTCATCATCTATTTCTAATATTGTAATTGCATATCCATAACAAACACAATAAATAAGTACAAGAATTATAATTTCAAAAAATGTCATAATTACTTAATATTAATATAATCAACAATAATTTTAACTAAAGGTTCTTCTCCGGTTTCAGGATTATATTGCATTTCATTATAATATGAAACTATCATACGATTTCCATTAACTTCAATATTATCAATCCAATGTAAAGGAAATGTATAAAGAAGATTACCATTAAGATAACCTCTAAATTCTCTAAGTGTTTCCATAATTAAATCTTAATTACTTACCAATTAATATATTTCTTTGGAGGCATATCAGTAGTACCTATTAAATGTTTTGTTTCTTCATTATAAGGAACACATTGTACATAAAAACTACTAATACATCTAAATTTATAAGTTGATTTATTAATATCATAATTATTGAAAAAATCACACTTCCATTCTTCATCATTAGAGTCTCTTCCAATAACTTGTTCAAAGGGCTTTAATGCAAGAATATTAAACTTTTCAATAGGAGCTTTAAAAGTACTCCAATCTCTATTATCTTTAGAAGGAAAAAGAACACACTCCACATTTAGAAATTCATCACCATGATATAAATATCCTTCTCGTGTAAACGATTCCATACTATCATTAGCGAGGATAACACAGATTGAATACATTGCATCATCTTCATCTACATGGCAGAATTTTACAGTACCATATACAGGAGAATAGAGTTCAACTCCTTTAGGACAATCTTTGAGAATTTTAACTAAATCCATAATTATAATTATTTAATATCTACAAAATCAATTAATAAAATGTTATTGTCTTTACCATCAATAGTATAGTTCTTCCTAATCTCATGATTATTCATTTTTGCATAAACAATAGGAATCCAATCATCTATTATATTAGGAGGGCACACTGAAGAATATAACTCCACACAACCAGGTTTATATGGAAAGTCGTAATCTACTTCCCAGTTATAGAGATTTCTACCACACCAAAATTTAATATTGGTATAAGTTGATTCTAAAGCAAGACAATTATTCATAAAAGCATTAATGCTCCTATGATTATAGTCTTTTTTCTTACGAACATCGTGTACTACACGAATGACCGCATCTCCCATAACATTAAGCCATGCAAGGTTTTCTTCAATATCATTAAGGGCCCCATATACAAAATTATTATGCACAATATTGTTACCCTTAAGTCTTAAGTCAAAACATCTTACACCAAGCTTATATTGTTCTTTAATATCAATTCTTTGACATTTTGCAGTAAACGCTAATGCCTTCATCCATAATTTCTTTGGCTTTAAATATGACCAACTGTTATGTGAACCTAGTATCATTTTCTTCTAAATAAATTGGTAAAATGACTAAAAATACATATATAAGGTTAATAATCGGAATACTTAAGAAAAGTATGTCGTAATTATCCACCTTATAATCTTGTAAACTCTTTATTAGTACAAATCCAAATGGAATTGTTAATATATGTATTATAAGAAGTAATATAATTATTACTAATACGTTAACTGTTAATATCATACTCACTTTTGTTTTCATTAATAATATCGTTGGCAATATTATCTTCGTAAATAGATTTAATTTCTTTATCTACTTGATAATCACCCCAAGTTACACATACACATGCCCATGCAATCCAACTTAAAGTAATATAGAACATACCTTCACAACCTGTTGTGAAGACAGCTGCAAAACCTAACATAATTGCAAGAATTGTTGCAGTAGAAATCAGAATTAATTTGTTCATAGTTAAAATTATTTTTTAGTTAAACAATTCATAATAAAAAAATAAAGGAGAGAGTAAAACTCTCTCCCTAAAAATAATTCAAAAAGTCATATACTATCTCACGACAGGATAGGACCTCACTACTGAGTCGCACAGTAATCTCTTGATAAAATCCAAGGCTCTTCTGTTGAGCTAATGAGGTCAAATCTCCTACAGATACTTTCAAGCTAGCTTGTGTTTATATGTATCTGTCATTATAAGCTTACTACCTAGGACACTGTAAGCAAATATAATGTTAGCAATCTGTACGTTCAGATATTTGTTAGGAGAGTACTGAATAGTAAAACCCTACATCGAAAAAGAGAACGAAGTAAAGTATGGTTAATACTATTTTAATTCAACATATAATGAGTTTTACTAACAGTTAGGACTATTAATAAGATTCGAACTTATATCTCTCAGATTGATATAGCTGAGCGTTCTAACATTAAACTATAATAGTCTTTACTAATATTAAAATATAGTAAGTACAATAATAAACTATAACAATAGCAATAACAAGAACCTCTTTCTGAAAGCAAAATCAAAAGCAAAGACATTTAATGATTTATATCGCCCAGAAAGAGACAGGTTTTGTAAAACATATTCTTATAATTATACGGTAAGTATACCTACTATATTTTATTCAGATAAATTTCAACGCAGTGGTCTCAGTTTTATCTTATATTAGTTAGGAAAGTATTGCTACTTTCCCTTTTTGCCCAACTCTGCAACTTGTTCGTAAACAGACTTTAAGTCATTAGGAATAATAATCTTTAAGTCTCTTGCAGACTTAAGTTGTTTTTCCCTCCAAGCTTCACATTTGGCAACGAGTTCGTTATAAGCCTCACGATAAGCCGCATACTGTTGAGTATACTTGCTATTTGCTGCATCTGTTGATGCATCAATAGCCAATTCCATCTTATGCTTCATTCCATTCAATTCGGCTTGATAGCTTCTATGTTTGGTTTGAAGTTCGAAGAATTTCTCATCAACTGTTTCTTGCGAAATAGTTGGAGTTCTAGTAGTAATGATAGTATCTTTACCATTACCACTCACAATGTTTGGCTTCTGCCTAACCTCAGCAAGTTTTTTCCTTGCTACATTATAGGCCCCGTTAGGATGAATGAACTTACCTAGAACACTACAAAGTGTTTCAAGATAATAGTATCGATTTCTCTCCTTAATAGAAAGAGAAGCGATATATTCATCCTCATCAAGAATGTGATCTCTCTCTGGCTTTACAGGAAGATAAAGCTCCAATTTTTCAGCTATGTCTTCGACACCCAAGTTACGAATGTCTGATACAATAGTTTCTTTAGCTCTAAGAGCTTCTCTAAGCCACGCAATCAAACTTTGAAGTTCAGCCTTATAATTAAGACTTCCTTCAAAATCTACACTGTGTACACCCAGCTCAGTAGCATAAGGTTCTGCAACAGAGTCCAAAAGCTTAACTCTAACATCATAGAAATTGATGTTATTAAGCATTTCATCTACTGAAGCATATGCTTCTTTTGCAAGGTTTGCAATGTAATTTGCACTAGTCGAAGATAATCCTTGATTATCTTGACTGAAAAAGATTTGATTCTTACTCATTGATTGTGATTTTGTCTATGTAATGTATGTTATTACTACTTGTGTGAAAGTGAAATCTTACTGTATATATAAACATATAGAAATCTATGTCCATAGATAAAGTATCTTCTGCCATAATTCCTTCAGTTATAATACAATAAGGTAAGAATTGTTCAAGTTTTTCTTTAACTTGACCAGGAAGCATAAATCCACACCATAACAATCGTGGATTTAAACCTTTTTCTATTAATTCATTTGCTAATTTGTCCATACTAAAAATAATAAAACCTCCCCACCAACCTAAGGTGGTTAGTGAGGAGGAAAACAATTAAAACATGAAAACAATTGTGGACCAGCCAGGGCTTGAACCTGGGACCTCCAGATTATGAGTCTGTTGCTCTAACCAACTGAGCTACAAGTCCAACTATTATCACTTTAAATTATACATCCATGCAATATTACTAAAGTCTACATATAATTGTTTATTACCGTTTTTATCAACTCTTAAACGAATACTACCTAAATCTCTGTCTTGATCTACAACATCAAATTTAAGTTGTTGTCCGCCTTTATAATCGGTATAAACATCATATGCTTTTAAGACTCTATATGTCTGAATTGTAGGACTGTAAATGACAATAAGATCTTCATCAGTATCAATACAAATACTTACAGAAGAATCTTCATCTTTACCCCAGTGGTAAGTACCATTTGAATCTACTGTAGCCATTGAGAAGCTAATAGATTTGTACCATGTAGTTTTTGAGTAACATAACGTTACTGAAAACATTGCTAATAATACTAATAATATTTTTTTCATAATAACTAAATTAATTTGTGTCGAGAAGGGGAATCGAACCCCCAAGGAATTTACATTCCGATGGATTTTAAGTCCATTGCGTTTACCTATTTCGCCATCTCGACAACTATATAATACTTACGTTCCACTATCTTGTATAATTCTACCAAAGTGGGTGCCTACGATAACTTCTCTTTATAGATATTCGTTTTTTAATGTTACTTCCTTACACTTTAATTGAATTTCTGGTTTATCTTGTGAATCACAATCAAACCAATTTGTCCATTCAACTCCGTTTTTAGAAAAGTATTGATACCTCTTTTTCATAAAATGTCATATTCATATAACGCATCTTCTGGCGAATAGCCTTTATTAATAAGATGTTTTACTTCTCCCACAAGACCATACTTTTTAGCGGTTGCTAATGCTTCTTTAACTGTCATAATTGAATTATTTTTTGTTTTAATAAGTACTCGGTTGCAGAATCGAACTGCAATTCTATAATAGAAAGTTATATGTCCTAGCCATTAGACGAACCGAGCGAAGGGTACCTGGTGATTAACCTTGAAAGTTGGGTACCTCAACTTCAGAAATGTTTTCGCCATTTCTGTGGCATATCTGTCTTTCCAGATGTCTACCTGTTAACAGGAAACACTAACTTAATGTTCTCCAATCATTAAATTGTGTTTGTCAGACACTTAAGTCCCGGAATTTTAGTCTTCACTTTAA
>OCTW013383919.1_pt1 | contig 23817 bp, 18 predicted proteins | sample 1539671 | NCBI WGS metagenome assembly OCTW01 (sample SAMN02144230, study PRJEB22623) | gut metagenome | biome: sheep rumen | host: Ovis aries | place: New Zealand | reverse complement strand
AATTCAATTGTTCCTGGTGGTTTAGAAGTAATGTCATACATGACTCTGTTTACGCCACGTACTTCATTGATGATACGACTCATAACCGTGCTTAAGACCTCAAATGGAATATTGGCTGCTTCAGCAGTCATGAAGTCAATAGTATTGACAGCACGCAAAGCAATCGCATAGTCATATGTTCTTTCATCACCCATGACACCTACTGAACGCATATTTGTAAGAGCTGCGAAGTACTGACCGATGGAACGATCTAAGCCAGCCTTAGCGATTTCTTCACGATAAATAGCGTCAGCATCCTGGACAATACGTACTTTTTCTGGTGTAACTTCACCAATGATACGAATGCCTAAGCCTGGACCTGGGAATGGCTGTCTGAAGACTAAGTATTCTGGAATACCAAGTTCTAGGCCAACTTTACGTACTTCATCTTTGAATAAGTTACGTAATGGTTCAACGATTTCTTTAAAGTCTACATAATCTGGTAATCCACCAACATTATGGTGAGACTTGATGACAGCTGATTCTCCACCTAATCCTGATTCAACAACATCAGGATAAATTGTCCCCTGAACCAAGAAGTCAACTGTACCAATCTTCTTGGCTTCTTCTTCAAAGACACGAATAAACTCTTCACCAATAATCTTACGCTTTCTTTCAGGTTCTGTAACACCATTAAGCTTTTCAAAATAACGAGAAGCAGCATCTACACGAATAAAGTTCAAGTCATAAGGTCCTTCTGGTCCAAAGACTGCCTCTACTTCATCGCCTTCATTCTTTCTAAGTAGTCCATGGTCGACAAAGACACAAGTCAGCTGTTTACCTACAGCCTTAGAAAGAAGGACAGCCGCAACAGAAGAATCTACGCCTCCTGAAAGGGCACATAGAACCTTACCATTACCAACCTTTTCTCTAATAGCCTTGATCTGTTCATCAACGAAATCAGCCATGATCCAGTCCTGTGAAAAGTGACATACATTAACGACAAAGTTTCTGATCATTTCAGTACCCTGTTCAGTATGTAGAACTTCTGGATGGAACTGTATGCCATAAAGCTGGCGATCATCTGTTGACTCAAATGCGGCAACAGGACAGTTTTCAGAATGGGCAATACTCTTGAAGTTTGGACCTAACTGGCTAATATAGTCAAAGTGACTCATCCAAACGACTGAGTTTTCTTTTAAATCTTTAAATAATGGACTTGTTGTATCAAAATGGACATCTGTCTTGCCATATTCTCTGAAGTCAGCTCTTTCTACCTTGCCTCCAAGCAAGTGCTGCATAAGCTGTGCTCCATAACATAAGCCAAGAACTGGAATACCTAAATTGAAGAGCTCTTTACTATAAGTTGCAGCACCTTCGACATAACAGCTATCAGGCCCACCTGTCAGGATAATTCCCTTAGGATGCATTGCTTTAATCTTTTCAATATCCGTTTTATAGGAATAGATTTCACAATAAACCTGATTCTCACGTACACGGCGTGCAACGAGCTGATTATATTGACCACCAAAGTCAATAACAATCATTAATTCGTTCTTCATGCATTTCTCCTTTTCCTTTATTTTATACCTCATAATATAATACAAAAGATGACATATAGAAAGAATTACTTCTTATCTTCAAAGACATTACGTAAGACAATTGTCTGCTTACGATCAGGACCAACTGAGAACATATCAATTGGACAATGTACTAACTCAGAAATCTTATCAATATAGTTCTGAGCATTCACTGGTAATTCTTCAAATGAAGTTACATGTGAGATATCTTCACTCCAGCCTGGAAGTTCAATATAGAGTGGTTCTACTCTGTCTAAGTCTTCTACACATGCTGGTAAGGAATGAATCTCCTTGCCATCTAGTTTATAAGCATAGCAGAGTTTAAGTGTAGGGATGCCTGTTAATACATCCAGCAACATTAATGAAATACCTGTTAGAGAAGACATACGTCTGCTCTGATTAACGACAACAGCATCAAACCAGCCGACACGTCTTGGACGTTTTGTGACTGTGCCATATTCATGACCTGCTTCACGAATCTGATGAGCGAGATCACCATCAAGTTCTGTAGGGAAGGCACCAGCACCAACACGTGTTGTATAAGCTTTGACAATACCCACAACATCATCAAGATATAATGGACCAATAGAAGCCCCAGAACTTACACCATTGGCACCTGGGTTTGATGAAGTGACATATGGATATGTACCATAGTCAATATCCAACATGGTACCCTGTGCACCTTCAAAGAGCACTTTCTTGTTGGCTTCAAAAGCTTCATCTAAGAATTCCCCTGTATCACAGACATAAGGCTTAATCACTTTTGCATATTCTTTATATTCTTCAAAGATCTGATCGGCATCAGCCTTTAAATCAGGATAAAGCTTTTTCTTAAAGCTAATGACCTGATGGAGTTTCTTATTAAAGCGTTCTTCATTAATGAAGTCACCCATACGAATACCAACACGATCATATTTATCTACATAACATGGACCGATTCCACGACCTGTTGTGCCAATAGCTGCATCACCACGTAATGCTTCTTCCATGGCATCAATTTCAATATGATATGGAAGTAAGACCTGTGCACGATCGGAAATATGAATCTTATCCGTATTAATACCTGCATCATTTAAGTATTTGATTTCTTCTAGTAAAGCCTTTGGATTAATGACCATGCCATTGCCCATGACAACTTCACCTGTTGTGAAGATACCTGAAGGAATAAGTCTTAATGCGAACTTCTTTCCATCATAGACAATTGTGTGACCAGCATTATTACCGCCTGAATATCTCACAACTAAATCAGCCTGTTGCGCAAGATAATCGGTTACCTTTCCCTTACCTTCATCGCCCCATTGGCTACCTACTACTACAACTCCTGCCATAAATTTCATCCTTTCTTGTCATATATGACTTCATGACATATTTATTATAATATGCTTGTTGATATAAGTAAAATTAATAAATATAATACTAGATATTAGGAGGACTAATATCATGAATACTAAGCTTGAACAATACCGTATCTTTAATGAGGCAGCAACAACCCTCTCTTTTTCTAAAGCAGCCCATCATCTCTACATCTCCCAATCCGCTGTTTCACAGGCAATCAACAGCCTCGAGAAGGAATTGGATGTTAAGCTATTTATCAGGCTTTCTAAAGGGGTCATTCTGACACCTGAAGGAGAAATGATGCACAAGAATATCGCTGAAGCATTAACACTGATATCATCAGCGGAAAACAAGCTGACAAGCTTCAAGGAGCTTAAAAGTGGCTCATTGACGATTGGTGCAGGTGATGCTTTATGTGAACATTATTTATTAAATTATATTGTGCATTTTCGCAAGCTTTATCCCAATATCAGCCTTAAGGTGGTCAATGGGACAAGTCTAGAAACAATCAAGATGGTTAAGAATGGTACAATTGATTTAGCTTTTGTGAATATGCCCTTATTTGATGAGGCTCTAACCATTAAGCCCTGTCTTGATGTTCATGATATCTTTGTGACCGGTCATCAAGATGATCATATTTATAGCTATGAAGAGATTGCCAGCCAGGAATTAATTATGTTGGAACGATTAAGCAATTCAAGACATTATATCGATCATATTTTCTCCACCAATGGTGTCCTGCTGAAGCCAGCCATGGAACTAGGAGCCTATGCCCTGCTTGTTCTTTTTGCGAAATATAATCTTGGTATTTCCTGCATTATTAAAGAGTTTTCAGCACAAGAGCTAGAGCGTCATGAAATCTATGAGCTCAAGCTTGCGAGAGAGATTGCCCCACGACAGATCGGCTATGCCTACTTAAAGCGTAAAAGCTTAAGTGCAAGTGCGATGGAATTTATCAAGCTGCTTACTCATCCTCAAATGGGAAATGATAATCAAGATGATAACGATCTCTGATATCAAGGAATTCTTTCTGTACACTAATACCTAGTGGCACACCTTTATCCTTGCGTTCCATATAGGCCAAATATTCCTTTTCACCAGCTGTATAGATGCGTGTTGCACCTGGTGCTTTCTTACTAGCTCTAAGCTGACGACAGATTTCTCCTGTCGTCTTTCTTAATGTTTCTTCACCCATGAAGAATTCAGGATTAATGACAATAAAGAAATGTCCTAGTTCGATTGGTTTCTTGTTGCCCTGTTCATCCTTACCTGATAAAGCCTTCATGAAGTTAGCGGCTGAAAGTCCACTTGAAAGCATTTCAACAACTGTGGCATAGCCATATCCCTTATAACCCGCAAGATCCTCGCCAATACCACCTAATGGGGCAAGAGCTGCTTCGCCTTTAACGAGATCTTCAAGAATCTCTTTCGCATTTGTCTTGCTTTCACCATTTGCGCCAATGACAACACCTGCTGGTACATCTTTGTCAATTCTTGCATAGACTTCAATCTTGCCTCTTTGATAGATGGATGTCGCACAATCAAGAATAAAATCAAAATCTTCATCCGTTGGAATGGCAAATGTCAATGGATTTGTCCCAAGCATATTTTCTACGCCAAAAGTTGGTGCAATAGAAGGACGTGCATTTGTGCCGCAAATACCAATCATGCCTTTACTACTTGCCATGCTTGCCCAGTAACCAGCAATACCATAGTGTGTTGAATTACGAATAGCACCCATCGCCATGCCATAGTTCTTAGCCTTTTCGATAAGTGATGTCATACACTTATAGCTTGCCACCATTCCCATACCATTATGAGCATCTGCTACAAGTGTTGTTGGTGTATCTTTGACAACTTCATAATTTGTAACAGGATTCTGAATGCCTGCCTCAATACGATCAAGATAGATTGGCTTGAAGCGATTACAGCCATGGCTTTCAATGCCTCTGCGATCACTTTCCAAAAGTACATCCGTACATATTTTGGCATCATCTTCAGGTACACCTGCATGAATAAATGCATCCGTCATAAAATGTTGTAATAAGTCCCAAGGGACATATGTTTTCTTTTCCATATGAAAAAACCTCCTAATACTATTTTACTCAATCTGTTTCTTTAAAAATAGAAAAACAGGTATTGTGTAAAAAATAGCTAGAAGGTTGTATCTTATTTCATACCAAGCATCTTTAAGGCCCCAACAACGGCATAAATATCTGTGCCATCATCCATGACATAACGTTTTGTTTTGACTTCTAAGTCCTGGTCTTTTAAGAACTCTAAATCATCATGTCTCTTCATATTTTCTTTCTCAAAGATTTTCTTATATCTTTTAACAATCTTAGAACTTGTCACATGCATTTCATTATAGAGATCCTTTGTCAGCACATCACCATTGGCAGCCGTAATTGCGAATGTAGACATGCCATCATTAACTAATACATCTTCCATATGTTCAAACATGGCAAGAAGCATCGCTTTATACATACCTGATAAATGATAGTGTTCTAAAGAGACATGAAGCGCAAAGTCATAATTTTCCTCACCATTCATTTCTAAGAAATGTTGTATAACCGAAAGCATTTTATTGGCTGAAACATTGGCTCTAATGCATGTAGGCTCTATTTCATATCCTTCTTTAATAATTGCATCCGTTTCTATTCCTTTAATATATTCCATTACATTTTTCCTCACAATCCTGCATTTCTTTAATACTTTCAAAATTCAATGTATATTCATGGACATAAGTGATCTTGCCACTTTTCAAATACTCTTCAACTTCCTTATAGTCCACATAGGCTTCCTGATATTCTTCTAAAACATAAAGAATATGGGCATAATCTTTTAAAGAAACATAATAATAGTATTCTCTTGATTCTTTGTCCTTCTTGCGATACTGCTGACTTATCAGCAAGCATTCTTTTAAATAATCACGTGCGCTTTCAAGATGGTCCAATGCTTCTTCCACATAGCCCATATGACGCATAGCCAAAGAAAGGCTATAGGCTGAAGCAATGGTATGATAGCGATTGTTGATTTGTATGCGTAAGAGAAGATCGTCATAGAAGTACTGGTAGGCAAGATCATAGTTTTCATGATTGAAATAATGCCAGCCAATATTCATCAAGGCAATACCTTTTTCTGAATAATCATGATATTCTCCTCTATTCTTTGCCACCTGACTAACTTCTTCTAAGGCTTCTTGAAAATAGGACATAGCCTTATTTTTGTCATTGAGCTTTTCATAACAACGTCCTAATTTCTTATGAATAATGCTTTTAGAAAAGAGATTATCAATACTTTGATCTTTACAATCATCTTCAATAATCATTTCTTCCACCTTACAATAATATTGAATAGCTTGTTGATAGTCTTCTAAAACAAGAGAGGCATCACCCTTATATTCAATCGCCACAATAAGATCATCATGAACGAGATGTTCAGGTAGCCCACAAAGATATTGATAACTCTCTTCAAACATATCGAGTGCTTCCTGTTTATTCATATTTAAATGCATGATTCTTAAAGCAATCTGTCTTAAACCAATAGCCAGGGCATATTGATTATCATCACTCTTTTCTTCAAGCCACAATTTACGATATACCGCTAACTCTGCTTTATGAAAAAACAAAGAACGACTGTCATCATCAAGACGATGATAAATCAAGGCAATCCGTTCCAAGACATGACCATAACGATAATCTTCTTCACATGCGGAGATTTGTGAAAAGAGATCTTGATAAGCTTTGAGCGCTTCTTCATCCTTCTCCTCAATAAACAAGATATCGGCAAGCTGTTCAAGGGCACTTGTGACATTATGACGATTGATATCATCATCATTCTCTTTGACAACTTCACTAAGAAGATCAGCAGCATTTTGATAACACTCTTCAGCCTTCTCATAAAGTGCTCTGGCCTTTAAGAACTGTCCATAGTTGGAATAATCGACAGCCAATAAAATCACATCATCTTCATCATAAACATCACGATCTTCATCAATCATCTCCTGAAAAAGCTCATCAATCTCACTTAAATGTCCTTCATCCTTTTCACACAAAAAATAGTCCATTAAACGATCATTATAAAGCAAGTCATCAAATGACACATCTTCCCAGTAAGAAAGCATCAGATCATAAAGCTCACTCAAACTAAAGTGACTTGAAATAGACACACTTTCAACATGAATATCACTTAACCCATTAGGTGATTGATAGCCATATTCAATTGTCAGCTGATGCTTCTCTAAATTGAGCCCAATATAACTCACAACCCGTTTAATTTCATAATCTTGTGAATCATATATGTATAATGTGATTTCATCCATGTCATCTACCTACCTTAAGCTTCACCATTATATCAAAAAGGAGTAGAATGAATACAGGAGGATGGAAAAAAATGGATCAAAATTGTATTTTCTGTAAAATTGCGAATAAAGAGATTCCTGGTAAGGTTGTTTATGAGGATGATGTATGCATGGCCTTCTTAGATTTATCACAGGTCACTGATGGTCATACACTTGTCATTCCTAAAAAACATTATGCTTCTATTCTAGAAGTGGATGATGATGTATTGATGCATATGAGTGTTGTTGCCAAGAATCTTGCCAACAAGATTGTGAAAAAAATGGGTGCTAAAGGCTGCAATATTCTTTCTAATGCCAATGAAGTTGCTGGTCAGACAGTACATCATTTCCACATTCATATCATCCCTCGATATGAAGAAAATGAAGGCATTAAGATTCACTTTACTGATCGCTCACAAAATGTTGATCTTGAAGCAATCTACAAGAAAATCATGGACTAAAAAAATCACTACAATGTAGTGATTTTTTTATAGGGCATAAGCATTGACCATGCTGCTAATCTTATCAGCGATACGTTCTCTTCTTAACGCATCAGCTTTATCACTTGCCTTCGTGCAGGTATAGGCCTGGGCTAACTGATCAAGTGAGAAGGTTGAAGTGAAGAAGGTTGGCAGTTCATTAATCGCACGATAATTAAGAATGGTGCCAAGAATTTCATCCCTGCTCCAGGCTGTTACATTCTCATCTCCAAGTCCATCTATCAACAAGTAAGGTACATTGATAACCTGGTTCAGATAGCTTTCATCCTGCTCATAATTATTAAAGCTAGCCTTCATTTCATAAAGGAATGTGGACATATTCATAATACCTACATCCTTTCCTTGACGTGCCAAGGCATTCATCAAGCTAGCTAACAATACTGTCTTGCCACTTCCGCTTTTACCCGAAAGATAAATGCCTTTAGCACTTGGATGTTTACGGTAATTAACGATAGCTTTAATAGCTACTTTCATATTCTCTGATAAATGCGTTGCATCCGTTACAAAGCTTGTTTTATTTAACTGAATAAGAGCCATCTTGTTTGACATATTATTGTAGACAAAATGTCTTAAAAGACTATTTTCTTCACGTTTCTCTTCACCAAAGCGACAATAAGAAAGCGTTGTAGAAATTGCATTGCCGTCAAAGACGAGCGTCTTACATAAGCCCTTGGAGACCTTAGGACAATAAGCTAGACCAGTACAAATAGCACATTCTTTCATATCTTCATCAAAACCAAGCAGTTCTGCCCAATAATCAGAAAGATGCTGATAGGTTAAATGATTGTCTTTGACAAACTTGGCAATAGTTGGATTGGTAATAAGTTCCTGTAAGCTTTTCTTCTTGATTTCTGAAATATCATCAAGCTCTATCTCCTGATCAATCTTTATCATGATGTCTCACCTTTCAATTCTTCAATAAGTTTCATAAAGTCATCATCATTGACACGCTCCTGGATATTTTGAGCTGGTGATGACTGTTTTGGCGTTTCACCTTTAACACTGCGTTCATAGCCCATGATCGCCTCATAAGCTTCTTTGGCTGTATGAAGATGTTTACGACTCCAGCTTGCGCCAATGGTTTCACAATAGCTACGATTCAATGTATGATCATTGTTGCCAAGCACATATTCCAATAAGACATTGACAACACCCGGAGTTAGATCTAGCTGCGTCATCAATGTTTCAGCAATAGCTAAATCATGCATGACAGGTTCCTTACCCCCCTGTTTTTCTTTCAACAATTGATAGGGAGAAATCGTTTCAAGATAGCTTAAATGCTGGCTGATTGGATCATTGGCAGACTGCTGGCTGCGATAGGCATCTGGCTGGGTATGGTAGACTTCTGAAAGCTGGCTGGTGCTATTGAGATGATAGAATTCCTGACATTTCTTCTTAAACAGTTCACGGTCAAAGTGATTATTCAGCACACTTTCTCTTGTCAGGGAAGCGAGCGCAATCGCATCGATATTATAGACGATTGCAAGCTGTACAATATAGTCTTTTTCATTGTCAATGATATAGGCTGGTAACTGATAATCACGTAATGTCTCATAAAACAAAGATAAGTCATAATCATAGATGAAATTGGCTTCTTTCTTATGGGCATAGTTGAATTTTGTTTTGAGTGGTGGTTTGTCATTAAGACGGATGTCAAAGACATCCTGAAAACGCGCTGTTATTTCTTCATAGCCAGACATCTTTTCCCCCGCAATACGGAAATAATCACGTACGCGCATGACATCATCACGACCTATGGTATGAATCAATAAGGTTGTAAGAATCTGGTTCGCAAAGAAATGTTTGACTGATAAAGGCATCTGTACACGCAGCAGATATTTTGTCTTGCCATCCTCACTATTGCGATAAGTTTTCAATAAGCCAATGGCCTCAAGCGTTTCGAGCACTTCTTGTAAGCGTGAGAGGGAAAGCCCAGAGTAGATCAATAGGCGGTCAATAGGACAAAGAACATGGAAACGGTCCATGCGCTTTGCCTCTGTATAAAGCAAGTTATAAAGCGTATAGCCTTCAATACCAATTAAGGGCTGATAGAGATAAATCAGCTCATCTTCCATCACACTATCAAGTGGATAGGCATATTCAGCTATATACATATCTGTCTTATAAAGTGCCATCCTTATTCACATCCTCTAATATCTTTAAGATCTGTCCTTCTAAATCTTCCAAATAACCACTATTATCAATGGTATACGTTGCCATCGCTTTCTTTTTGGCAAGTGGCATCTGAAGAGCGATACGATTCTTCGCTTCATCACTTGATAGATGATCTCTTTTCATCAAACGTTCTATCTGCCTATCCTCATCAAGATAAACACATATTGTCTTATCACAAAGCTTATCAAAATGCGCTTCAAATAGCAAAGGAACATCCAAGAATACGAGTTGATGAGAGCTTTTTGTGATATGGTCTTCCATCACCTGATAAACATAGGGATGAAGAATGCTTTCAAGAAGCTGACGCTTAGAAGCATCATGAAAGACAATTTGACCAATCTCATGACGGTTCACGCTATGAAAAGCCTCCTGAATAAGCTTATAACAGCCACTTTCTTTTTCATAGGCATGATGGACAATCTCATCGGCATCAACGACATCATAGCCATGCGTAATGAGATAATTCGTCACTGTTGACTTCCCGCTCGCAATACCACCTGTTATCCCAATAACAGTCTTACTTCCCATAAGTAACCTCATGAATGGCTTCTAGAAGACTGACTTCATCAATCGTATCCTGATGGGACATACGCTTAGCTTCATAGTCAATATAGCTAATACCATGATGTACAGCCGCAATCTCACTATAGAAATCATCACCATCAAGCTCTCTTGTCACGCTTTGGCTTTCACCTTCATAGTTGACAGTGGCAGATGTTGGACGATAGAAGTAGTCCATTTCAATGCTGCCTTTTGTCCCAATGATTTTTCCTGAACGCTTGTTTTGAAGATCATCGATGGCACATTCAAAATAAGCCGTTGCCCCGTTCGCAAATGTCAATGTCACTTTGTCATGAATATCAATGCCATTTTTAAATGTTGCATCATTTTCAATATGTGTGACATCACTCTTGATGACATCAAGAATGCTTGCGATATTATAGACACCAACATCATAGAGTGCGCCACCCATCTTTTGATCAAAGAGATAACTATCAGGTGAGACTTTATCCATGCTGTTGGAAGTGAAGTAGTTCTCAACACGTACAATATCCCCAATTAAGCCTTTTTCAATTTGTCTATGAAGCACTTCTACAAGAGGGATGAATCTTGTCTTCATCGCTTCCATAAAGAAGAGATGATGCTCTCTCGCATAAGTCGTTGCCGTTATGGCTTCTTCTCTCGTCAGGAAAGCTGGCTTTTCGACAAGAACACATTTGCCATGTTTCAGTGATTCCATCACCCACTTGAAATGTAGCCCATGGGGCAAGGCAATATAGACGACATCGACATCCTCATCTTCCAACATTTCCTTATAATTTTCATAAAGAACGGCTGGATGATATTTTTCTTTGAATTCTTCACGTTTTTGTGCATTATGACTCGCACCGGCATAAAAGTCGGCTTCATCGAATTGGGCCAGGCTAGAAACAAAGCGATGTGCAATGTTGCCAAGTCCCATAACACCCCAGTGTAACATAACTTAGTACCTCCGTTTCTGGCAGACAGGACAATAATATGTCCCACGGCCATTCAATGTTATTTTCTTTATATCTGAACCACAGATAGAACATGTCTTTTGTTCATGAACATCAAGCTCTACCTGGAATAAGCCATGGATGCCATTGGCATCAAAGGAATGAATTGTTGTTCCACCCTGCTTGATGGCTTCATCAAGCACTTGACGTGAGACATCAATAAGTTCCTGTATGCGTTTCTTGCTTAAACGCTTGCCCCTTGTGCGAGGATCCATCCGCATCCTAAAACAGATTTCATTCGCATAAATATTACCAATTCCAGTCAAGATGGATTGATCAAGAAGCAATGTCTTGATTGGCAAGGATGATCGATGAATTTTTTCATAAACATCTTCAAACTTAGCATCTTGAGGCTCTTGACCAAGCTTGCTTAGTGGTGGTAAGTGGCGATAATTATCTTTATCGACAAGCATCATGCGACCAAACTTTCTTGTATCGTTGTAGCGTAAATCCGTATCATTGCTTAAATGAAAGATGACATGATCATGCTTATTGTATGGTGTACCTGTGGGCTTGATATTATATTTGCCTTCCATTCTTAAATGACTGATGAAGGCATAATCATCAAGAATAAAGATCAGATATTTTCCATAGCGATCAATATCAACGATATGTTGGTGGGTGAGCGCTTTTTGAAATAAGTCCACATCCCCCTCAATAATCTTCTGATAGCGTACTTCCACGCTTTCTATTTCCTGATGCAAAATAAAGTTCTTGAGCGTTCTTCTGACAGTCTCAACTTCTGGTAATTCTGGCATACTATTTTAAATCCGCCCAGTTTCTTGCATAATTGCCTTCCACAAGTAATGGCACATCAAGCTTGAAGCATGATTCCATTGCTTCCTTAACAACCTGCATAAATGTTTCCACTTCATCTTCATAGACATCAAAGATCAATTCATCATGAATCTGGAGAATGATCTTGCTTTTGAAATGATGTTCTTTAATGGCCTGATCAACCGCAATCATAGCCATTTTCATAATATCGGCACCTGAGCCCTGGATAGGCGCATTCATCGCAAAACGCTTTGCCTGTTCACGAATTTTAATATGCTTATCGTTGATTGTTGGAATGTAGCGTTTACGATTGGCAACCGTGCTGACATATCCTGTTTTTTCACAATCCTTGACAACCTGATCCATGTAAGTCTTGATTTCAGGATAGGTTTCAAAATATTTCGCAATAAAGAGTCTTGCTTCATCAAGCGTCATGTTATTCTGTCTTGAGAGCCTGAATTCACTCATGCCATAGATAATACCAAAGTTAATGGTCTTCGCCTGTCTTCTTTGCAGGCTTGTGACTTCTTCGTCCGGCACACCAAAGACAAGAGCTGCAGTATGGGCATGAATATCCTTGCCAGCTTTAAAGGCTTCAATCAGTCTTGTGACATGGGCAAGATGGGCAAGAATACGCAATTCAATTTGTGAATAGTCAAAGGAAACAAGATAGCCATGCTCACTTACAAAGGCCTTTCTGATTTTCTTGCCTTCTTCACTTCTTACAGGAATATTCTGTAAGTTTGGATCAACGGATGAAAGACGCCCTGTCTGTGTTAATGTCTGTTTATAGATGGTATGAATCTTGCCATCATCAAAGATCTGTTCCTGCAAGCCTTTGAGATAAGTTGAAGAGAGCTTTGTCTTCTGACGATATTCTAAGACTAATGGGACAATAGGATGCTGGTCGCTGATTTTTTCTAGTATATCCTGGCTTGTCGAATAACCTGTTTTTGTCTTCTTGCCACTCTTGAGACCAAGTTTCTCAAAGAGAATATCGCCTAGCTGTTTTGGTGAAGAGATTTTGAATTCTTCACCAGCGAGCTTGTAGATCTCCTGTTCAAGTTCTTCAATTTCTTGATCAAACTGCTGATCCATGCTGACGAGTACATCACGATCAACCTTCGCTCCCTGATATTCCATGTCGGCAAGAATATAAGTGACGGGCATTTCAATCTCTTCATAGAGATGATATTGTTCTTCATCCTTCAGTTTCTTAATTGCCACATCCTTCAGTTCATAAATAGCCTTGGCCTTTTCAAGTGTATCTCGAGCCACTTCATCAACTTCAGGCACATGTCTTTTAGCTCCCTTGCCATAGACCTCTTCTTCATAACGCACACCATGATAATCATAATACTCGCTAACATCCTTCATATTTTCCTTCACACCCGGTGTTAGGACATATGTGGCAAGAGATAAATCAAAATCATAGCCCTTTACTTCTATATCATGCCAGGCACAGGCAAGAATCGCGCCCTTAATCGCAAAGCCATCTTTTTTCTTCTTCTCATCTTTCATATAGCTTAAAAAGTGCGCATCTTTTAAGGCATCTTCAAAGCTGATATAATAGCTCGCTTCATCATTATAGATCCCAAAGCCCAAGATATCTGATTTATGATAGTTTTCATCAAAGATATTGACATAGACAGCACTCTCTTTGTTGATACTAGGAAGGGTTTTGACAATCTCATAAGTCAATGGCTTTTCTTCTTTTTGTTCAGTATTGATTTCTAGCCCCTTTAATAAGGAATGCATATCATATTTCTGATAGAAAGCTTTGAGTGTATTGAAATCAAAGCCATCATAATGCGCAATATCCAAAGTGACATCCATTGGAATATCTCTAAGAATTGTGGCAACCTTCTTGCTCATAATGGCATTATCAATGCCATCTCTGACTTTTTCGCCAAGCTTACCCTTAATTTCATCCTTATGTTCATTAATGCCTTCAATACTTCCATATTGATGAATAAGCTTTAAGGCTGTCTTTTCGCCAACACCCTTTATGCCAGGAATATTATCAGCGCTATCGCCCATCAGTCCAAGCAAATCTCTGACCTGATCGGGTTCAATATCCCATTTTTCTTTTAAAGCTGCCTTGTCATAAACATCAATGCCCGTTACACCTTTGACTGTACGATAGACCGTTGTCTGATCGCTCACAAGCTGGAAGGCATCTTTATCGCCTGTATAAATGGCGACTTGAAGATTATTGGCTTCCCCAAAAGCAGCAAGTGTACCAATAATATCATCACCCTCATAGCCTTCTAGTTCATAATAAGGAATATTATGGGCTGTCAGATATTCTCTTGCCATGGCAAACTGAGGAATCAGCTCATCAGGTGTCTTTGTACGTGTTGCTTTATAGCTATCAAGTAAATCATTTCTAAATGTATGTTTGCCATAATCAAAAGCAACTAAGACATAGTTGGATGGATTATCCGCAAGAATACGATCAATCATTCTCGCAAAGCCAAAGATTCCATTGGTGGGAATACCATCCTTATTGATCATATAGTTACCCATATAACCTGTTGCATAGAATGCTTTAAAAAGTAATGAATTACCATCTATTAAAATTAATTGTTCCATGTATTTACTTCACTTTCTTGATTTGGTTCATCACAAGAGAAAGAGCATCTTCTCTTTTCTGGACACGTACATTCATTAAAACTGTACGGTCTTTTTCAAGAGGATGTGATGGGTCCTCACTATAACGTCGATATTGATTGCTGAAGATGGTTGCTTCTAATTCACCCGTATCATCATTGCCGCTAATAAAGGCCATCTGATTACCTTTCTTATCAACAATCACCTTAATACGATGAAGCACAACCATGACTAATATTGTCTTATTGACCATGCTTTCATCAATATCAGCCACATTGACAATAGGCAGATGCTTCTTACGATAGGCATTCTTCAACATAGCAAGAGGATGCGTAGAAAGATAGAGCCCTAAGACATTCTTCTCATTTTCTAAACGATCCCACTTTGATTCCTTAAAGTCACGCAGGATTGGTGGATCATCAACCGCAATGGTCGCCTTCAAATGCGCATATTCAACAATGGTCGCAAGATTACCTTTGATATAGGCACGATTGCTTTCAAACTCATCAAAAGCTCCAGCATCAATCAAGCTCTCTAATGCATTGGCAGGCATTCTGCTTGATTGCATTCGTGCAATAAAATCATAGATATCGCTAAAAGGTCCATGTTCCTGTCGTTCTTGATCCAATGCTTTAAAGAGGGCATAGCCAATATTCTTGATGGCGGTTAATGAATAGCGAATACCACCATTTTCAACGACAAAACGATGCTTGGAATGATTGATGGATGGTCCAAGAATCTTGACACCATATCGCTTGCATTCTTCAATGACATGAAGCTTAGCTGTCTGGGAACTGCCTTCATTAGAGAGAATGGAGGCAAAGAAATAAAGTGGATAATTGGCTTTTAAATAGGCAAGCCAGTAAGCTACAACACCATAAGCAACAGAATGGGATTTATTAAAGCCATAATTCGCAAACTTTTCAATCAGTTCATAAATTTCAATAGCCTTCTTCTCACTATAACCATTGGCAATAGCTCCCTGAATAAAACTTTCACGCATATCACTCATTGCCTGAGCATTCTTCTTGCTGACAGCCTTTCGCAAGATATCTGCTTTCCCTAAGCTAAAGTTTGCAACCTGGCGGGCAATCTGCATGATCTGTTCCTGGTAAATAATGATGCCATGGGTATCTTTTAAAATGGGAATCAGGCTTTCATCAACATATTGCATCCTGCCTTTATGGGCACGGTTTTCTAAATAGAGGGGAATGTTTTCCATTGGTCCAGGACGATAAAGTGCGATAGCATCAACGATATCCATGAACGTTGTTGGACGCATTCTTTTAAGAAGATTACGCATTCCCTCACTTTCAAGCTGGAAGACACCATAGGTATCACCATTTGAGAGAAGCTGATAGGTTTTGGCATCATTAAGTGGGATGGTCGATAAATTAACAGTTTCCCCCGTATCTTTCTTGATATCTTCAAGGATATAACTAATCATCGTTAAGTTCTTTAAGCCCAGAAAGTCCATTTTTAATACCCCGGCACTTTCAATATAATCCTTGGAGTACTGCGTCATAATCATGGAACTAGGCCCTCTAACTAATGGAACCATTTCCCGAAGAGGATTCTTAGAAATAACGACACCAGCAGCATGCATGGAAATATTACGTGGCAAATATTCTACTAAGCTCATTGGCTTAATTAAGCGCTGCAAGGCTTGTGTACCATCCACCATCTTCTTAAATGAAGAGGACGTCTGATACATTTCCGTGATGGATTTTCGATTCTTCGGTCCCGTTGGTACCATTTTGGCTAACATCTCTAAACGTGGAAGAGGCAAGCCCACAACCTTGCCAAGATCCTTGATGGCATTTCTTGGTCCATAGGTTGAGAAGGTGACAATCTGGGCGACACGTTCCTGACCATATTTGGCTATCACATAGTCAACGACTTCATCACGGCGATCATCTTCAAAGTCAATATCAATATCAGGCATGCTGACACGTTCTGGATTTAAGAAACGTTCAAACAGCAAATTGTATTTAAGTGGATCAATATTGGTAATGCCTAGCACATAGGCAACAAGTGAGCCAGCTGCTGATCCTCTGCCCGGTCCGACAAGAATACCATGTGTTTTTGCATAATGAACATAATCATAGACAATCAGGAAATAATCATCAAAGCCCATATCATGAATAACTTTCAGTTCATAAAAAAGTCTTGTCTTATAGCTTTCAGGAATCAACTGACCAAAAAAGCGTTTCTTTAAACCAACAATACATAGGCTTCTCAAATATTCATCATGGGGAGCCTGATGAGGTGTTGGATAATAAGGCAGATTCTTCATACCAGTAGGAATGGAAGCTTTGCATGTGTTCAGGACTTCTTCTGTATTCCTAAGAATCTCATGATCGAAAAGCATAGCTATTTCACTGCTGTTTTTAAGATAGCGTTGATTCGTATCACTTTCAAAATAAGGAGAAAGCGTCCGCGATTCTTTAGCCGCCTGCAGCAAGTCTACAGTAATGGCCTCCTGTGGTCTTAAATAGCGCACATCATTGCCCCAGACAACCTTCACATTTACAAAATTGGCAATAGCGAGTAAACGTTTATTATTGACTTCCTGATTGGCCAAGCCATGATTTTGCATCATCACAAGATAATTCTCACCAAAAGCTTCTTTAAAGCGACGCATATAGCGTTCAGCTTCCTTTTCCATATCCTTCGCAATATAACGTTCAACAATGCCATCATCACTTGATGAAATAATATACAAATGATGTTTATAAGTAAGCAATTCTTTGATATCAATAGCTTCATCATCTGAAAGATTGATATCACTGACAATTCTAACAAGACTTAAATAGCCATCATCATCTTTTGCAAGAAGAGTGAAAGGATAGACTTCCTGATCAATCAAGATGGAAGCCTCAACACCAAAGATGGGCTTGATGTGATATTTCTGACAGGCTTCATAAAATTCAAAAGCACCATACATATTGTCCTTGTCACATAGAGCTAGAGCATCCATTTGTTTCTCTTTTGCCATTTTGACAAGCGCGTTAATCAAAATTGTGGATTCTTGAAAGCTATAACAGCTCTTTATTTGTAAATGTCCAAACATGCTTCCACCTCTTTTCACCCCATTATAACAAACTCTCCCCTTTCCTTCCACCTGCTTGCCTACAAAAAAGAGCCTAGTTGCCTAGACTCCTTAAAATTATTCAATTCTTTCAAAATCACTAGCGCCATGCTTACATAATGGACATACAAAGTCTTCAGGTAATTCATCACCTTCATAAACATAACCACAAACCTTACATACCCAGCCTTTCTTGCCAGCTGTTTCTGGTTTTGGTTTAACATGATCCTGATAATAAGTATATGTCATTGTTGGCACTTTAGAAAGTACACGTGCTTCTTCAACTGTACAGATGTACATATGATGACTGCCAATATCAAGCTTGTTTTCAACCTTTAAGCTGATCACTGCGTTGATATACTGTGGGAGGATGGCTAAGCCATTATCAGTACGATGGAACTTCATATTTTCAAACTTGTTGACAGCTCTACCAGACTGGAAGCCATACTGCTTGAAGACTTCAAATGGTGCTTCTGTTGAAAGACAGTTGATATTCATGATGCCTGTCTTATCAATGATATGATCTGTGTAGTTCTTCTTGTTGATGCATACAGCAACTCTTGTTGGGCTATCAGCTACCTGGCTGACTGTGTTGACAATACAGCCATTATCCATCTTGCCATCATTTGTCGTCACGACATAAAGACCATAACCTAATCTAAAGAGGGCTGTCATATCATTCTTGTTGGCTGTATCACTCGCTCCAACATATTCAGAACATAAATCGGATGCAAGAGCTTCAAGCTGTTTTGAACTTGTTTCATTAAGGGCTGACATGATATGCACAACATTTTCATTAAGATTGATATTCTTGAGTGTTGATAATTTCTTGATGATGATTTTAGCTGCCTGTGGAGCCCAAGTTCCATTTTCAATAATACCAATCGTCTTATTCTGATAGTTACGTTCAACTAAATGATCAATGAATTCATTCATGAATGGGAAAATATCAGCATTATATGTCGTTGTCGCAAGAACAAGCTTACCATAGGCAAAAGCATCTGCCACAGCTTCACTCATGTCACAGCGTGCTAAGTCATAGACTTTCACATCAGGACATTGATTGGCTTTTAATAAATTGACAAGCTTTTCTACAGCTGCCTTAGTATGGCCATAAACACTTGTATAAGCAATCATGACACCTTCTTTTTCTGTTTCATAACCGCTCCACTTCGTATAGAGGTCAAGATAATAGCCAAGCTTTTCCTTTAAGACAGGACCATGCAATGGGGCAATAATCTGAATATCAAGATCAGCTGCCTTCTTCAAGACATTTGTCACCTGCATACCATATTTACCAACAATGCCAATATAGTATCTTCTGCCTTCACTTTCCCAGTCTTCTTCAACATCCTGTGCACCAAATTTACCAAAGGCATCAGCCGAGAATAAGACCTTGTCAGTTGCATCATATGTAAACATAACTTCTGGCCAGTGAACCATTGGGGCAAAGACGAATGTCAGCTGATGATGACCTAAATCAAGTGTTCCACCATTTTCAACAACTAATCTCTTTGGGGCAATATCATTTCCAAAGAACTGTTCCATCATTTTAAATGTCTTGGCATTACCAACAACAGTAGCTTCTGGATAAACTTCCAAGAAGTTCTTAATATTAGCTGAATGGTCTGGTTCCATATGTTGTACAACAAGATAATCTGGCTTCTTATCTCCGAGTGTACTCGCAATATTATCGAGCCATTCATGTTTAAAATTCTGGTCTACTGTATCCATGACAAGAACCTTGTCATCGTCAATGATATATGAGTTGTAGCACATACCATGAGGGACCTTATACTGACCTTCAAATAGATCTATCTTATGGTCATTCACACCTACATAATAGATACTATCAGTTACTTTATACATAGTAAAACTTCCTCCTTTTAATACCTACCCTATATCTTAAAGTAAGCTCTTTCTTTTTACAATCAGTATAACTCATTTTTTTCACAAAAAAGAGATTTCAAAGTCAATAGACCTCAAAATCTCCTTTTCCTTATCTTCCTCTTACAAACATACGACTTACAAAAGCCATGTTGATCTCTTTGATTTCACGTTTTCCATCAATATAGTCACGATACATATCAAAAGGATCTCCAGCCCCAAACACCCCACATCCTGAGCAGTTTTCACAACCTGCTGAATCATCACAATTCAATGCTTCCTGAATGATCTTGAGACGTTCTTCTCTTGTCGTATCTTTAATGAGTGTACTTTTCATATCCATCACCCTACCTACCATCATACTAGTTCAGTAGGTTGTTGATGTCAAAGAAAACACTTTATAAGATGAAAAGTTCTAAAGCATGCTTGTCATGCCACCATCAACAACAAGCAGCTGTCCTGTTGTATAGGTGCAGGCGTCACTCGCAAAGTAAATAAGTGCGCCATTCATTTCACCCTCACGGCCAAATCTCTTGAGGGCGACACGGTTCTTAAGGACTAATGAACCAGGTGCATCCAAAGCGTCATGAGTCATTTCTGTGTCATAGACACCAGGAGCAATCGCATTGACAAGAATATTATATGGTGCTAAATCTCCAGCCATGGCCTTTGTCAGATTGACAACACCGCCCTTAGCGGCAAAGTAGCTCACTTGTGATGGACCAGCCTGAATACCGCCTACTGAAGCAATATTGATAATACGTCCATATTTCTGCTTCATCATGACTTTTGAAACTTCACGTCCCATCAAGAACACACCCTTAAGATCCGTATTGAGTACTTTGTCCCATTGAGCTGTTGTATGATCACTTAAACCACTTGAATATTCCACAACACCAGCATTATTGACAAGAATATCAATATGGCCAAAATAATCTGCTACTTCTTTAACTGCCTGGCAAATACTTTCTTCATTTGTGACATCACAAGTTACCGCTAGGCAATCATGGCCATTTTTCTTCAATTCTTCAGCAAGCTTTTCAAGACGTTCTTTTCTTCTTGCGAGAATGGCAACATCACAGCCCTGTTCGCTTAAAGCTGTCGCAAATTGTCTGCCTAAGCCGCTTGATGCGCCTGTTACAATGGCAACTTTGCCTGTTAAATCAAATGTAATCATATTATCCCTCTATTCCATAATGCGGATGGCATGATAAGCTTCATGGACCGCTGTTAATATTTTTCTTGGTGCAACTGCATCACCGATAATGGCAACATCTTCATATTTTTCTTCAAGAAGATCTTCAAGTTCATTATTTGGTTTAAAGCCAACAGCATTAAGAACAGTATCACATTCTAGTGTGATTTTCTGACCATCTCTTTCAAATGTCACACTTGTAGGTGTGATATTTGTGACCTTCGCATTTGTTTCTTTTTTAACACCGCGATCTTTGATCATCTTTCTTAAGTGCTGGTCATTATTTAAGCAATGATTAGCGGTATAAAGAATATCTGGACACATTTCTACCAAAGTCACATCGCCACCCTTACCAGCAATATCACAAGCTGCTTCACTGCCAGCTAAACCAGCACCAATAACAACAACTTTCTTTCCGACAGTTGCCTGATGTGTCAAATAATCACTAGCAAGAATTGTTGTTTCTATGCCAGGAATAGGAGGCTTAGCAGGTGTTGAACCTGTAGCAAGAATGACTTTATCGTATCCTTCAGGAAGATTATCCGCTGATATTGGTGTGGATAGATGCACATTAACATCAAGTTTTTGACACTGTGTTTTTAGGTAGTCAATAAGCTTGAGTACATCAGCCTTGAAATCAGGTCCACCAGCAGCCCATAAAGTACCACCTAGTTTATCTTCTTTTTCATAAAGGTCGACATCAAAGCCACGGCGTCTTGCGGTTATGGCTGCCATCATGCCACCAGGACCACCGCCAATAACAAGTACTTTACGTTTTAAGCCATTTGGCTTTGGAAGAGCATAGGCTTTTTCAGCATAACATAATGGATTGACAGCACAATAATAATGCTTGCCACTAAAGCCGGATAATAGGCATTCATTACAGCCCACACATGGTGCAATATCTTCAGGATGTCCAGCTTTTACTTTCTTTGGCCAATAAGGATCAGCAAGCATCTGATGCGCTAGGCCAACATAATCCAAGATGCCATCTTCAATAGCTTTCTTGGCTACCTCTGGATCTTTTAAATTACCATCACCTAACACTGGAACACTGACGACATCTTTAATGGCCTTTTGGACATCAAGCTTAAATCCTGGCTTGCTGTAGACTGTAGTAATAGCCTGGAACCATTCTTCATAGCAGCCTGTATCAACATGAAGTGCGTCAACACCAGCCTTTTCAAGAATTTTTGCCATTTCAATGCCTTCATCGATTGTTCTAAAGCCTTCAACTCTCTGATGAGGTGTGAATTTCACAAGCAGTGGCATATTGGCAGGAATATTCTTTCTAATCGCATCAATACATTCTAATGTGAAACGCATTCTATTTTCCAACGATCCACCATATTCATCCGTTCTATTATTCCATTGAACTGAATGGAACTGATCTAATAAATATCCACCATATGCATGTAATTCAACACAATCAGCCCCCGCATTAACAGCTAGCGAGGCACTATAGCCAATCTTTTCAACTAAGTAATGAATATCATCTTTAGAGAATGGCTTACAGATTAAATTTGGAAACCAGAAAGCAGGTACACTGCCGGCACTATAAGGTGGTGTAAATGGATCAGTAAACTGCTGTCTGCCTAGTCCTGGAGAGAGCTGTACGCATACCTTTGCTCCATAGGCATGACATCTCTCGATAAGCATATTGAGTCGTTCCACATGATGGAAATCAGATAGCTCTGTACATGGTCTTGGTTCAAACTTCGTAGAAACAACATTTGCCCCGGTTATAATAAGACCAGCCCCACCTTTTGCACGTTCTTCAAAATAATCGATACCCTCATTACAATAGGCACCATCAGCCTCTCCTGTCGTTCCCATTGGTGACATGAAGATTCTGTTCTTTAGTTTCATCTTACCAATATAGGTTTTGTCAAATAAACTTCTTGCCATAACGCTTCCTCCTTCATACCTTGGTAATCTTTTTCTTTACTCAAGTAAATTATAGTTCAAAATTCCCTATTGTCAATATATTCACATGAATATATTGATTTTTTTAACAAATCTTCTTCATTCATTTGTGTTATAGTATGTATAAGGAGTTTAGTCTATGAAAATCACAGCAGAAGAAATCAAACAAAAAGCAATTACGCTCTTTTTAGATAAAGGCTACAACAATGTGACAATTCAGGATATCTGTGACGAGCTGCATATCACAAAGCCTACTTTATATAAATGTGTCAGCTCGAAAGAAGACCTGATTTTAGATCTCTATGACCAGACGATTGAACAGCTAGTCAAAGATACTTATAAGCTCGTTGATAGCGATAGTCATCTTGAACAACTACTAATCATTTTCTCCACCCTCATCAAGGAAACAAAGAAATATGGTTATGATCTATTTAGCCAAATGTTTATTGCGAATTTAAAAGAAAATAAAAGAAGCTTTGAAATGCGTGAAAGTCTTACAAAGCTATGCATAATCATCATTAAGAAAGCCCAGGTCAATGGGGAAATCCATAATCATTCCTCATGTGAAACCCTCTACAAGGCTTTAGCTTATTGTTTTACAGGTTATGAAGTGATGTGGTGTATCAATAAGCAGTCTGGCTTTGATGAGGCTTTTTATTTAAGCATGAATGCCCTTCTTGATGTTGATGAACGCTATCGAGAATTATATAAACAGTTTCTTTAAATCATGGTTCGCCATGATTTTTTTCTTTAGGCAAAAAAAGAACGTATTCTTGTGAATACGTTCTATCAGACTGTTGACAATCAAATGATTGTGGACAGTCTTTTTTTGTATGGAGAATAGAAATATCAAGATGATACTTCATATATGGTATAATA
>OCTW011610139.1_pt1 | contig 23825 bp, 19 predicted proteins | sample 1539671 | NCBI WGS metagenome assembly OCTW01 (sample SAMN02144230, study PRJEB22623) | gut metagenome | biome: sheep rumen | host: Ovis aries | place: New Zealand | reverse complement strand
AGCAAGTCTTGGTTCTGCTTTGCAGAACGCATCTGTCCTGCGGACAGACTCACGGTCCTTCGGACCGTTACTATCCTGTGCCATATCACTGTGTGATATGCAAGACTTGCGTTGCAAGTCTTGATTCTGCTTTGCAGAACGCATCTGTCCTGCGGACAGACTCACGGTCCTTCGGACCGTTACAATCCTCACGTTGTTCGGGCAATCCCATGACCTTGTTGCACATTTGTTGCTATTCGAGTGTTATCATACCTATATGATAGGCAGGAAAGGTTAAAACCTGAATTAATATTTGCGTAATAGAAAAGAGAAAAATAAACGAAATACATATTATGAAAGGAGCAGAGTCACATGCCAGCAAAACTTCAGATAATGCAGTCAGAATCACTTATTAATAAGATCATAAATCATTTCGAGAGCAACAAGGAAAACATGAAGCCGGAGGATGCCGAGAATCTTCTGGATGGTGAAAACGGCTTTAATTTTGTTGCGGGTTATTTGAGGGATTTAAATAAAATATCCGAGATAAACTATAAGACGGACAATGAAGGCAGATATGAGTATTTCAGTGACATTCAGAAGACATATTATAAGAACAGCTTTGAGTCAGTCCTCAGAAATCTTGGCAGGTTTAAGAAAGCATATGCCAAGACCAGTACGTCACAGGAACTCCTTGCGTATATTGAGGTACTTGAAGTCAGAGTGCGTGACGATCTGAATGTCATAAAACAGATAAATCTCGAGAAGGATCATTCTCTGGCTGAAGCTGTGGAAAAATATACTGAATATCCAAACGGCTACAGTTACAAGGATCATATGGCTAAGATGAAGAGGTCCGTAAAGAGATCAAGAGAATTAAATGAGCTTAGTAAGGGTGCTGCGGAAGGATCTGCGATCAAACAGCTTTCTGATAAGATCAAAACTCTTAAGGAATCCGGAGCAGCCATCACGTCTGATGAAGCCAAGGGACTTATTAATCTCTATGCCGATGCAGCGATAGAGCTTAAAGACGGTCTCGAAAAGGATAAGAAGAATGTCGAGAAGGCTGAGATGTATAAGAAGATGATTAAGAAGTTCTCAAAGGACTATACTGCTCTTCATAAATATAAGAATCGTATCGATAAGGCTGAGAATCCAAAGCTTATGAGCATCGATGAGTTCTTCGATGCATCAAGAACAAGAGTCATTAAGCTTCATGATACCGAGATGACAGAACTCGATAAGTCGGGTGCAGGTCAGAATGTGAGATATAAGATCGATTTCAAGCTCGAGGATGAGCCTGTTGATGGCGCATCAAAGGGCGATATTGTTACGGGATATTTCACAGCCGATAAGGTATATGATCCTGACAAGAAGACTAAGAGTATGTACAGTACGATGAAATCAGATGAGATGATCAGCGATGATGCGCATAAGGATATCATCGATTATCTTATTGCAAAATATCCCGATGAGACCGAGTTTATCAACAGCTTCAAGGATAATGCGGATATTAATGCTTACATGGGCACAAAAGAAAAATATGATCAGAAGTTTGTGCTGAATGGCGATGAGATGTGTGTAGCTGATGATATCGAAACTACTGTATTCAATATGATGAGTGACTATAACAAGTGCCCGAAGGCAACCGCAACCGGCGCTAAGGTTATACAGGAAATCGGTAATAATGAGACAAGGCTTAACGCATATGTTGAATATACCGGTATGTATATGAAGCAGCATTTTGCGGACATGCTGAATAGAAAGAATGGTATCAATCTTAAAGCTGCTCAGGGTAAGAGAAATGCACTCGCCAGTGCGATCGCAGATGTATTCGGTGTAAGTGATGTTCTTGCATTTTCGGAAAAAGTTAAGGTTGAAGCACTTGAAAACGGTAAAAAGGTTGTTAAGACAGGGGTTATGATGATGCCTGCCAAGGGACTTGATTCAGCAGGTGTCGGGGCAGATTCCGAATTCTATAATTTTAGTAAGATGGGACTTGAGCAGAATCCCGGTCTTGTTAAGAATATAGCAGCACTTCAGCTTATTGATTATATCATCATGAATACCGACAGGCATAATTCTAACTATTTCTACCAGTTTGACAAAGATGGAAGACTTGTGGCTGTTCAGGGTATTGACAATGATACTTCATGCGGTTCCAAGGAAAATGCTCATGCTATCAATTTCGGAACTGCTTTCAAGAATCTCAGAGTTATCCCTAAGTCCATGGCAGATATAGCCAAGGAACTTAAACCGGAGGCTTTTGAAGTTCTTCTTCAGGGTTATGATCTTGATAAGGATGAGATCAAGAATATGGTCAATGTATTTACGGATCTTAAGGAGAAGATCAATAAATGTGAGAAGGCCTATGAAGGAACAGAACCGGGCTTCCTTGTTAAGGACACTCCGCGTATCGTACCGGATAATGAGTGGAATAAATACTATGTAAACGAACAGCTGGTACATCTCGATCCTGCAACAAAGGGAAAGGGCAGCAATTTGTTTGGTATGCTGACCTATGCTATCGGTGACAGATTTAAACCTATTTCAAGGACTGTTACCAATAACAGCAGAAAGTGCGCACGTCTTGCAACAGAGCTTGTAAGAACACGCCTTGACAAGTCTCCGGGAAGTCTCTATGACTCGCTCAAGGGCTTCAAGAAGGTTACAGGAGCATACGATAAGAAGAATGCCTCCAAGGAGGGAACCTTTGAGAACGTCATTTCCAAGACGGAGGCTATATTTGATCCTAAGAAGAAAAATATGCGTTTTATAACTGATAATGGATACATCAAGGTTAAAGCTGATAACGGTGAATATTATTGCGGTGAGACTGTTTATGCAGAAAAAAGTGAGCTGAAGAGCTACGCAAAAACTCTTAAATCAGCTCTTAAAGCTGCAAATGCCTACCTGCAGGAAAATTCAGAACTTGTTATGGATTATCAGATGTGTAAGGCTGAGATAGATATGTACAAGAAGGAAGGCAACGCCGAAAAACTTAAGGTTGCTCAGGGAGAACTTAAGCTTCTGGAGAAGAATCCGGATGTACAGAAGTATAAGATGGCTGTCAAGATCCGTGACAAGGTAACCGAGCAGCTTGAAAAAACAGAAAAGCTTAGTAAGACTGTGAAGGAACTTGACCAGACAGTTGATATGTACTATAAGCTGCAAAATACGATCCATACAGGTGCTAATGATTATGAAAACAGTGACTTCAGAAAGATGGCCAAGGAGAATATAAGAAGGCTTGAAAGTCGTAATAAGTTAAAGGATCCGAATGCACCTGCAGTGCAGGGGCAGGCACTCGGCCAGATCGAGACGAAGAAGATTCATGTGAAGAGGAACTGATATTATATGATGATATGAGTTGACCTTGTGTTGATCAAAAGAATAATAAAACACGTGCACATATACCACTTGGTTGTATTTGACTACAATCGACGCGATATATGTGCACGTGTTTTTGTGTGTTATATAGAAATCGGTGACTGAAAAATACCGGTTGAAAAGCGGTATCACAGCAGATTGAGCAGCAGCTGTATATTTCCCATAATGATCGCCTGCGTTACAATGATTATCAGCAGGAAGATATGAATCTTTCGCTCCTTCACAAGCATTCCGACAAATTCGCGGATGAGAGCGTTAGGCCAGAAATACCATTTCGTTTTGGCACCCATTCCGTCGGCGTTCATACCGACTGAGGAAGCAAGCATACCACCGCGGAATACATGGTAATTGGTTGTCGAGAAAGCTATATTTGCATCGCTGTTCTTTGAATCTATGATATCCTTGGAAAACTTCATATTCTGGAAGGTATTGAGAGACTTTGTCTCTGCCATGATCTGTTCCTCCGGGATGCCTTGCTCTATGAGATAGCGCTTAATCGCTTCACCTTCAGGCATAACCTCGTCGGGACCCTGACCGCCGGAAGGGACAAATACAGCTTTCTTTCCGGTTTTCTCAAGCTGCTCTCTGTAGAAAGCAATAGCTCTGTCAGCACGCCCTCTGAGAAGAGGGTAGAGGGTACCATCCTCACGGATGCCGCAGCCGAGTATAATGATGAAGTCCTTATCGTATTTTGGCTTATGCTTACCGGCTCTTCTCGAGAGGAAGAGGGTGGCAAGGAGATTACATTCAAAGTAAACAAAGAGAGAGGAGATGATGCCTCGTGTGAGGTTGATCGCCATGCTCTTCGGTGTGATCCTAAGATAGTCCACAAGGACTGACTGCGTAAACATAATGAAGATTATTGCTACTCCTGATAACAGGACGAAGCTGAGGATGATTCCGAGCAGATTTGAAAGCCTTTTTCCTTCCTTTTTGATCAGCTTAATATTACTGATGCTGAGGAGGAGAGAGAATATCAGGAGAAACGGCGTTGAGAGGAGCGAAACGGCTGTCAGAACAAAGCTGTTGAATGTAAAGAAGTACAGTCCGTTCATCTTCTCCGGGTGGAGCATTGCTGTAGCCGAGAAAGGAAGCAGTGCTAGTCCCTGAAGCATATAATATAGTACAAGTCCAAGAGATATGATCGAGTGATATGAGAAAAATGCGCTCTTTCTGCTCTGCCTGAACATATGGATCATATATATTCCGAAGGCCAGATATATCAGCGTGATAACAAAGAACAAATACTGGTAGCCGTTGATATCATATTCTAAGTTTGTATATATAAAATGGGTTCTTGTTACGACCAGACTAAAGACATAGGAATCATGAAAAACTGTCTCGGATTCATCTTCTTTGGGGCATATAACCCTGACCAGAGTGTCGCCTTTTTTCAGGCCTCTGAATCTTACGTGGATGTATTCATCATCTGATTCTGCAATCAGTGTTTCTGCAATACCTTTCGGCTCGAATTCAGTAACAACCTTTTTGTAAGCGCTTCCGTTAAGGTTATCCAGATATACGTCGACTGTATCTGAACCTTTGAAAACGACAATTGCGACGATCATGCCAAAGAGAGCAGATACTGTCATAAAAATGACTATTCTTTTAAAATAGGACAGGTTACGTAACTGCATGCTGTATATTCCTCGGTTATTTTTTATATTTACCTCTAATTTACTGTGTATAAATAATGTGATTTATACCTCATGGTAGTATAAAATGATTGTATCACCTGTATGACCTTAAATAAAATATGTCATTTTGCACAAAAGAATATGCCGGTAATACAGCCAAAATAACACAATATACAAAAAGTATTGTAAAAATTATACAAAAATCGCATTTTGGACAGATTTATAGTAAAAATAGACAAAATAGGCTTGCATTTTTATGTAAAAGTGATATAATTTCAGATAGTAAAAGCTTAGTTGTTCATGTTCGGAACATTTAGAAGGCTAAGTTACGTTGTGGGGGCGTATTAAAAGCTGCAGGTAGAGATACTGCAGTTTTTTTTATGCGCACTGAGCGAGTCATGCACATGCGAAGCATGTACCGCGATTATAAATATCCGTCAGCATGCTTGCATGTAATGAAGGATATTTATAATCGCGGTAGGTGTGCCGAAGGCACATGTATATGACGAGCGTGCGACATGAAATAAGCCACGAAGTGGCTTATGAATGATAATTGAATGTAACTGAAGAATCGCTGAAGATTTATTTAAGATATGATAACTGCTCTTTATGTATCCCGGAAAGTATAGTATAATCGAAAACGACTTGAAAACTATGCTATGGAGGTTATATATGGATGGCAGACGTTTAAGAAAGAAAATAGTTGTCCTTACCATGTGGTGCATGGTGCTGACAGCCGTGGTGATCGCTGAGGCGGTTGTGCTGGTTGTATTCGGAAAGAAGCTATACACGGAAGCGGAAGGCTGGGGCAGAGCTCTTCATCTTGGAGAGATGAAATCCATTGAGGTAGGAGAAAATGATTTCGCTGACAGAGTGATGGATAACTATATGAGATACCTTCATAAGGCCTATATACTTTTTGGCTCGTATCCGGATTGCGATTATTACAAGATAAGTGATAAGATTGCAAGAAATGATTACGATTTTGAAAACGATTTTGAATATGATGATAACGGGACAACGTATTTCCTTTATCATATGAAGGATGGTAAGAAAGCTTCGTCGGTTGCTATAGATGTTTCCGAACATCAGTCAACGATCGACTGGAAGGAAGTTAAGAATGCCGGCGTTGATACGGCCATAGTCAGAGTGGGCTTCAGAGGCTATGGCTCTGCAGGTACTCTCAATAAAGACGAGATGTATGCAAAGCATATGGACGGTGCAAATAAAGCCGGTCTTAAGACAGCAGCTTATTTCTTCTCCGAGGCTGTTAATTATGAGGAAGGCGTTGAAGAGGCCAAGTATGCACTGAAACTCGTCAAGGGTCATGAACCGACAGAGAAGATCATCGTTATCGATACGGAATATATTTATAACGAGGACTATGCCCGTGCAAATGATATAAGCGTCGAAGAAAGAACTGAAGCGATTAAGGGCTTTTGTGAGACAGTTGCAGCTGCAGGCTATAAGCCGATGATCTACGCAAGCTATGGATGGTTCCTTCGAAATATGGATCTCGAGCAGCTTGCCGACTATGATCTCTGGCTTGCCGATTATGATGATAAGGAATATGTTGATTTTCCGTATGCTCTTGCAGGCTGGCAGTATTCTCCTAGCGGAAGTGTTCCGGGCGTTGAGGGAGAAGTGGATGTTAATGTCTGGTTCAAATAAAACCGGCAGAGCATAATGTATATGTTGTGTGCCGGCTGTTAAACACGGATTGCCGAACGGGCAGTGATGATGTTACGAATGATGGAGGAAAAAATATGCTTGAGACAGGAATAAAAGCACCGGAGTTTTCACTTCCGGATCAGAACGGCGAGATGAGAAGTCTTTCAGATTTCAGAGGAAAAAAGGTTATACTGTATTTTTATCCAAAGGATAATACACCCGGCTGTACAAAGCAGGCCTGCGGTTTCGGCGAGCTTCTTCCGCAGTTTACCGAGAAGGGAGCAGTTGTCATCGGAGTCAGCAAGGATTCAGTAACCTCACATAAAAAGTTTGAGGAGAAATATTCGCTTCCTTTCATACTTCTCTCCGATACAGAAAAAACAGTGATACAGCTTTATGATGTATGGAAGGAGAAGAAGAATTACGGCAAGGTTTCCATGGGTGTTGTCAGAACCACCTACCTTATAGATGAAGAAGGCATAATTGTAAAAGCCTTCGGAAATGTTAAAGCGGCTGAGAATCCGTCTCAGATGATGGAGCAGCTGTAACCCCAAAAGCCACCGGCAGAGTGACCGGTGGCTTTTCGAATGAAACGAAAATGCTTTATATGTTGTAATAATTTGACGGAATTGTTATAATGTGCGGTGGTTGATACATATATTGCGCTGTGATCAGACGGCGCAGAATAATTAACGAGGTGACTCATGTCTGAGAATAAAAAAACATTCAAATTCTATGCAACTCTGTTAGGTACGAAGGCACTTATCAGAGGCCTTAAGCTTGTAGGAAAGAACGCAACTCATGTTCCTGGTAATAAAGCGGTTAAGATTTGTCCGGATTTTCTGAAGCAGATAGATAAGCCGGAGTATGTGATCGGTATAACGGGAACGAACGGCAAGACCACGGTTTCAAATATGGTGGATGATGTTCTGGCTGATACAAAGCTCCAGTTCATCGATAACAGATTCGGAGGAAATATAGAATCCGGAGTTGTGTCAGCGTTCGTAAAGAATTCGGATATGAAGGGCAGGATGAAGAAGAAATACGCTGTTCTTGAGCTTGATGAACGTATGACCACAAGGATATTTCCACATGTTAAGCCGCGTCTTCTTGCGGTTACAAATCTTTTCAGGGATTCCTACAGGAGAAACGCGCATTCGGAGTATATTTTTGATATTCTTAATTCCACCATACCGGCTGAAACAAAGCTGATACTGAATGGAGAGGATCCGCTCAGCAGTCATCTCGCCGAAAACAACAAGAGAGTGTATTTCGGAATAGAAGACAGGTCGGTTTATATGGATGAAACCGAGAATATCATTCAGGATATGACAGCCTGTCCAAAATGTGGCACAAGGCTTAAATATGATTACATCAGATATAACCACATCGGACGTGCAAAATGTCCGGCATGTGATTTTTCGTCACCGGATCATTTCGATTACGCAGTTGAAAAAATAGATACCGAAAAGAAGAGGCTTTATATAAGAACTCCGAAGGGAAGCTTTGATATCAAGCTCCTTGGCGAAAATATAACCGATGTATATAACCAGATCACTGCAGTTGCAATCCTTATGGAATTCAAGGTTTCGGTAAAGAGAATCACAGAATCCTTTGAGAAGATGGAAATAGCAAAGAGCCGTTTCGAGGAGACAGAGGTTAATGGCAAGCGTATCATTATGAATACAGCCAAAGGCCAGAATCCGGTTGCCTGTTCGAGAGTCTGCGACTTCATCAGGAAGGAAGAGGGTAATAAGGCTGTAGTTCTTGTTATTGACGACTATTTTGACCGTAAGGAGACCAGTGAAAATATTGCATGGTTCTTCGATACGGATTTTGAGTTCCTGAATACTCCGGAGGTCAAGCAGATTGTTGTCGGAGGAAGAAGGCATTATGACCTTAAGCTGAGACTTCTTATGGCAGGAATTCCTGAAGAGAAGATCGCGTGCATCGAGGATGATGCAAAAACTGCCGAGCTCGTTGACCTTGAAGCGGCAGACAAGGTATATATTCTTTATGATGTTTTCACAACCGATTATTTTGCAAATCCGATCAAGAAGAGGCTTATTGAAAGAGCCACTGCAGGTGAATTTGCTGTTTCGGACGATTATAAAAAGTATATAAAAACACCGGGCGGTTCCGGAAAGAATGCAGCTGTAAAAAATGCTTCTGTACGTGGCGGTGCTTCTACTGATATACTGTCAGTCAATGATAAAAAGAATAATGCGGGCAGCGGCAAGGTAATAGAGGTTCTCTATCCTGAGTTCTGCAACCTCTTCGGTGACAGCAGTAATGTAAAATATCTGAAGCAGTGTCTTCCGGGCGCGGAGTTTAGATATACTGCATTTACCGATAAACCGTATTTTGCTGACCATAAGCCTGACCTTATTTATCTGGGGGCCATGACCGAACGTAAGCAGGAGATGGTGGCTGAGAAACTTCTGAAATATAGGGACAGACTCATCGCACTTCGTGATGAAGGAGCAGCCATGCTCTTTACATCCAATGCGATCGAGCTCCTCGGAAAATATATAGAAAAAGACGATGGCAGCCGTATCGAATGCCTGGGCTTATATGACTTTTCAGCTAAGAGAAATATGATGAACCGACTCAACAGTCTTGTAAGAGGCTTTTACGGAGAGACAGAGCTTATCGGTTTTAAAACTCAGTTTTCCGAAGCAACACCTCTCATTCCTGAAAGACTCAGCTTCTTCAAGGTTGATAAGGGTATGGGAATGAATAAAGAGAGTGACCTTGAGGGTATACATGATAAGAACCTTTTTGCAACATATATGGTCGGACCGTTCCTTGTTCTGAATCCGGATTTCACAAAGGATTTCCTTCAGAATGTGATGGGAGTCAAGGAGGCTGCACCGGCCTTTGACAAGCTTGCTCATAAGGCGTACAAGGTTCGACTGAAGGAATTCCATGATCCGAAGTGTGCATATTAATATATAAATCTTAAGGGAAGTTTTAGTTGATTATTTAATGATTATTGACTATACTGTATAGGATTGTGATATGTTATAACAACCCGCCCCAATAAGCGGGAGAGGAAAGGACGAATAAAATGAACGATATTCAGGTTTTTGAAACCTATGAATCAGAAGTCAGATCATACTGCAGAGTATTCTCATCAGAGCTTGCAACTGCAAAAGGACCTATCATAAAGGATGTTGACGGTAAGGAATACATCGATTTCTTCTGCGGCGCAGGAGCACTTAATTACGGCCATAACAATCCTGAGATCAAGGCTAAGGTTATGGAATATCTTGAGCAGGATGGTATACTTCATGCTCTTGATATGTACACTAAACCAAAGTCAGATTTTATCAGATATTTTGAGGAAAATATACTTCAGCCGAGGGGAATGAATTACAAGATTCAGTTCCCTGGCCCAACAGGAACAAATGCTGTTGAAGCTGCACTCAAGCTTGCCAGAAAGGTTAAGAAGAGAAGCAACATATGGTGCTTCATGGGCTGCTTCCATGGTATGACTACAGGAGCGCTTTCACTTACTACTGAGCGTGAAGCAAGAGCTGGTGCAGGAATTCCGCTTGAAAATGTAACACATATCCCTGCTCCATATATGTTCCCTGGACTTGATGTTCTTGAATATATGCAGACAATGATCGATGATGATCATTCAGGTATCGAATATCCTGCAGCTCTTATCATGGAGACTGTTCAGGCAGAGGGCGGTATCAGAGTATTTTCAAATGAGTTCCTTAAGGGCGTCAGAGAATTCTGTGACAGAAACGATATCCTCCTTATCATTGATGATATCCAGGTTGGATGCGGACGTACAGGTACCTTCTTCTCATTTGAGAGAGCAGGAATACAGCCTGATATCTTCGTGCTCAGTAAGTCTATCGGTGGTCTCGGACTTCCGTTTGCACTTACACTGTTCAGGCCTGAACTTGATATCTGGGCACCGGGCGAGCATAACGGAACCTTCAGAGGTAACCAGCTTGCCATTGTTGCAGCTAAGGCAGCAGCAGAGTATTATAACAAATATGAGCTTGATAAAGAGACACAGAGAAAGGCTAAGATCATAGAGGATTTCCTTAAGGCAGAGATTGAGCCGCTCAAGGATGAGTTTGAGATCCGTGGTATCGGTTTCATCTGGGGCATTGATGTTCATGATGAAGCTCTTGCTAAGCAGATATCAGTAGAGGCATTCAAGAAGGGCGTTATCATTGAGAGAGCAGGAAGAAAGAATGAGGTCGTTAAGATCATGCCGGCTCTTATCACAGATGAAGAGACACTCATGAAGGGTCTCAATATAATCAAGGATGTCGTTACATCGCTTGTATAGAAATAAAAAAATCCGGATGAAATGCATCCGGATTTTTTTATTTCTAGCCTTCGTACTTGCGAACGATCAGACTTGCGTTCTGTCCTCCGAAACCGAAGGCGTTGCACATTGCTGTATTTACAACGCTCTTTCTGCTCTTGTTAGGAACAAAATCAAGATCGCATTCTGGATCAGCTGTGATCTGATTGAGTGTTGGAGGAAGTATATCTTCTTCAACTGCCTTGACACATGCGATGGTTTCTGTTACGCCGCCGGCACCCATAAGATGTCCGGTAGCTCCCTTTGTGGAAGAAACAGCAAGCTTATATGCATGATCTCCGAAGAGAGTTTTGATTGCTTTAACTTCTATAACATCACCCTTAGGTGTTGATGTACCGTGAGCGTTTATGTAGTCGATATCTTCAGGCTTAAGACCTGCAGTCTCAAGTGAATGTCTCATGCAGAAGATAGCTCCGATTCCATCAGGATGAGGACTGGTTACGTGGAAACCATCCGTGCTGTTGGCATAGCCGATGAGCTCTGCGTGAATGTGTGCATTTCTCTTCTTGGCAACAGATTCCTTCTCAAGGATGATGGCGCCGCCGCCTTCCCCCATAACGAAGCCGTTTCTGTCAGCGTCGAAAGGACGGCTTGCAGTTGCCGGATCATCATTTCTCTGTGAGAGAGCATGAGTACCTGAAAGACCAAGTATGGTAAGAGGACAGGTTGCTGCCTCGCCTCCCACACAGATAACTGCATCTGCAAGATCTTCTTTGATGAGCATAGCGCCCATTGAAATAGTATCAAGTCCTGATGAGCAGGCTGTTGAGACAGTAAAGCTTGGTCCGTGAAGTCCCTTGGCGATAGCTATCTGGGCTGCTCCTATATTTCCGATAATCTTAGTGATGAAACGAGGATTAGTCTTAGGGTGTTCACCGCTTGTGATACCTTCCTGTGTTTCTGATACATCCGTTATTCCTGCAAATACGGTTCCGAATACGATACCGATCCTTTCGGTGGATATAACAGGTTCCTCAGCCAGAGTGTCTATTCCTGCATCACGAAGTGCCTCATCTGCAGATACAAATCCGTACTGCATGAATGGCTCCATTTCTCTGGCAAGCTTCCTGTCCATGTAATCGGCTGCATTAAAGTCCTTGACCATGGCAGCAATCTTAACAGGAAGGTCAGTGGTATCGAAGCTGGTGATCTCAGCCACACCGGTGCGTCCCTCGATAAGTGCGTTCCAGTAAGCGTCAACACCGATTCCGATAGGGGTTACGGCACCCATACCGGTAATAACTATCTTGTCGTTATTCATTTTTTCCATTTTTGGTTTCTTCCTTATTCCAGTCGTTTTCTTTGATTTCCGCACGGCGTATCTTGCCGCTGGATGTCTTCGGCAAAGTCTTCACAAATTCAACAATCTTAGGTCTCTTGTATGAAGCCATATTTCCTCTGAGGAATTTCATGATCTCTTTTTTGAGTGAATCAGACGCTTCTGTTCCGTCAGTAAGAACAATGGAAGCCTTGATTGCCTGGCCTCTTATCTTATCAGGAACCGAGGTGACTGCACACTCAAGAACATAAGGCAGCTTCATGATCTCGTTCTCGATTTCAAAAGGCCCGACCCTGAATCCTGCAGACTTGATTATGTCGTCAACCCTACCAACATACCACAAATAATTATCTTTGTCCACATAAGCTGTATCGCCGGTGTGATAATATCCGTCATGCCATACGGAAGAAGTCTTCTCATCATCAAGGTAATATCCCATGAAAAGACCGAATGGTATACTGTCTGAAGTCTTTACGACAATCTCTCCGACCTCACCTATAGCACAAGGCGTTCCGTCAGGTTTTACTATTGAAATATCGTACTGAGGACTGGCCTTGCCCATTGAACCCGGACGCGGCTCCATGCCCTGAAGAGTACCGACGGTAAGAGTGGTTTCGGTCTGACCGAAGCCCTCCATTATCCTGAGCCCGGTTGCGTTGTAAAACTTGCTGTAGATCTCAGGGTTAAGTGCTTCACCTGCGGTTGTAACATTCTTAAGTGAAGAAAGATTGTAGGTTGTAAGATCGGTATGAACAAGAACCCTGTAAACCGTTGGAGGTGCACAGAAGGTTGTTATCTTGTATTTTTCGAGCATTGCGAGGATCTCCTTCGCAAAGAACTCGTCGTAATCATAGGTAAATATAGCTGCTTCGCATAGCCACTGACCATAGAGCTTGCCCCATACAGCCTTGCCCCAGCCTGTATCGCTGATCGCAAAATGAATACCATCCGGATCAACCTGATGCCAGTATCTTGCGGTGATATAATGACCGAGAGGATAGTAGTAATTATGTGCAGCTATCTTAGGATAGGAAGTGGTTCCTGAGGTGAAGAACATCAGCATAGGATCACTTCCGCAGGCTGCATTGGCAGGACGCTTAAAATCCTTGGAGAAATATTTGATCTCTCTGTTGTAGCTGTTCCATCCGGATTTGACACCGCCGACAAGAACCTTTGTGGACACTCCGTCATAAGAACGAAGAGCCTTATCAATCTCTCTGGCAACGTCACCGTCTGCGGTACAGATAACAGCATTTACCTGAGCTGCACGAAAACGGTATTCGAAATCCTTTCTTACAAGAAGGAAGGATGCCGGTATGGCGATCGCTCCAATCTTATGAAGAGCAAGGATAGTGAACCAGAACTGGTAGTGACGCTTCAGAACGACCAGAACGCGGTCTCCCTTCTTTATTCCCAGAAACTGAAGATAGTTTGCGGTACGTGAAGAGTAATCCATCATATCCTTGAAGGTGATGTTTCTTTCACGGCCTTCCTTTGATATATGAAGCATGGCGGTTTTGGATGGCTGGTTAACTCCGAGATAGTCAACAACATCAAAAGCAAAGTTGAAGTTTTCAACGTTGTGAAATTCAATCTTCTGAAGCACGCCATTATCATCCTTGGCGCTTGATATATATTTTCCGGCTAATCCAGCTTCCGGAATAAGCTTTAAATCTGACATAAAAGACTCCTTTAAAACACTTGTAGTTTTTGAAAACATGACATGTAGTTTTTAAAACTACGTCGAGAACAACTATATAATATACTTGTTTACCGACCGTGTCAAATAAATATTTCCTTTATAAATCCCTAAAATAATACATTATGTAAGACAGTATTTCAACCATGAAATTATGACAGTTATTGTTGTGAATATATTATGCATACTTATTATATGGTTTTCTGAATAATCATACCGGATAATCAGCCTGTTATCCTGAACATCATAGTAAAAGGTGCCTCATAATAACCCGCTATATATAATACCGGCATGTCATTCTCAGAACGGATCAGCTGTTAATAATATATGTATATAGCTATGTATAAAAAGTATAGTTGACAAATCCCGATATATAACTATAATAGGGGATAGTTAAAATATTTTAATTAAAAGTATTTAACTAATCCACACAATTTTTATTTAACGAAAAGGAGAAAAAGAGATGTTTGAAGAAGTAAAGAGCGTTATCATTGATGTACTTGGAGTAAGCGAGGATGAAGTAACACCTGATGCAAGCCTTACAGATGATCTTGGTGCAGACTCACTTGATGCAGTAGAGATCGGTAACAGCATCGAAGAGAAGACAGGTGTTGCTATCTCTGACGAGGATCTTCCTACACTCAAGACAGTTCAGGATATTGTTGATTACGTAGAGGCTCACAAATAATTTCTGAAATCATAAACTTATAGTTGTATGGAGCGTGAAAATGAAAATATTTGGAAGAAAGATTAATGAAAGATTCTCTGATACCCTTGAGGTAACAGAGGAGAGCTCCGGAAAGGTCAGATCACTCCTTCACAGAAAGGATGCTCAGACAGAAGGAAATGTTAGTCTTGAAGCTGCTATTTCAGAGCTTAGTTATGCTCCTGAAAAGTACACTTCCGTATCTTCAGAAGCTGATAAAACAACTACCGTAACATGCAACGGATGTAACGAAGAGATTCCGATCATAACCATGAGACGGAATCTCTATGTATGTCCGAAATGTGGTAAGCACCTTAAGATATCAGCCAGAAGAAGAATGAGAAATATTGTTGATCCGGGTACATTCAGAAAGCTTAAAACGGATATCCCTTTTGTGAATCCGCTTGATTATCCGGAATATGACGAGAAGATAACAGGTCTTAAGGACAAGACAGGCCTTGATGAGGCTGTTCTTTCCGGCGTAGGCGAGATCGAAGGCGAGAAAGCTGTTATCGCTGTCATGGGTAGCGAATTTCTTATGGGAAGTATGGGAATAGCAGTTGGTGAAATGATCACGAATGCATTTGAGGTAGCTGATAAGCTTAAGCTTCCTCTTATAATATTTACTGCCAGCGGCGGTGCACGTATGCAGGAGGGTATACTTTCCCTTATGCAGATGGCCAAGACTAGTGCGGCTGCGAAGAGATTCAGCGAGCACGGAGGTCTGTACATATCATGCCTTACACATCCTACAACAGGTGGTGTAAGCGCCAGCTTTGCAACACTTGCTGATATTACACTTGCTGAGCCTGATGCACTCATCGGTTTTGCAGGTCCCAGAGTTATCGAACAGACTATAGGTCAGAAGCTTCCGGAAGGCTTCCAGCGTGCTGAATACCTTCTCGACCATGGCTTCGTTGATCAGATAGTCGAGAGACAGAATATGAGGGCAGTTCTTGCCCACATCTTACGTCTGCATTCGAAGAAGAGGAGGGGCAAATGATAAGAGACATCGATGAAAAGCTCACAGAGCTTGAGGCAGCCCTTCTTACTGAGGAGGACGCAGAGAAGATAAGCGAGATGAAGAAGGAGCAGAAGCTACTTATCGCACAGTCTGCTACACTGACAGCACATGACAGAGTTTATCTTGCAAGACACAGAAAGAGACCTAAGGTCGATGACTACATTGAGGCAATCTTTGATGATTTCTTTCTTGAAAGAGGAGATTATCTCGGTAAAGAGGATAAGAGTATTTACGGCGGAATCGCTCTCTTTCATGATATTCCGGTAACTGTTATAGGTCATCGAAAGGGAAGAAATATAACAGAAAGCATGGAATACAATTTCGGTATGCCTGAGCCGGAAGGCTATCGTAAGGCGCTTCGTCTTATGAAGCAGGCAGAGAAGTTTAACAGACCGATAATAACCTTTATTGATACACCGGGAGCTTATCCGGGACTTGAGGCAGAGCAGCACGGACAGAGTCAGGCAATTGCCCAGAATCTCGCCGAAATGAGTGCACTCACAGTTCCTGTGATAGCTATAGTAACCGGTGAGGGAAGCAGCGGCGGAGCTCTTGCTCTCGGCGTTGCCAATCGTGTTTATATGCTTGAAAATGCAGTTTATTCGGTACTTTCACCGGAGGGCTTTGCATCGATCCTGTGGAAGGATTCGAGCAGAAGTGCTGAGGCATGTGAGCTTATGAAGCTTACTGCTCAGGATCTTCTCGGTTTCGGCGTAATCGACGGAATAATCCCTGAACCTCCATGCGGAGCACATCATGATCCTGATGCTGTTTATAAGGCAATCGATCACATGATAGTATCTGAGTTCAACAAGCTTAAGAAGATGTCAGGAGCGGATTACGCAAAGCAGAGATATGAGAAATTCAGAAATATAGACAAGGTTGTCCTTGATGAGGCTCGTTAACAGATGCCTGCTGAGCAGAATATAACAGAATGCGGTTTCTTCTTTTTAGAACTGACGGCAGTTTGATATATATTCTGGTATGATATTATGCGGGTATGATAAAAAGGAAAAAGAAAAATGACAATGTTAAATGAGATGCTTGGCATAAAGTACCCTATCATTCAGGGTGGTATGGCCAATATAGCAACCGGTAAATTTGCAGCAACAGTTTCAAATGCGGGAGGTCTCGGACTTATTGCAACAGGCGGACTTGATGCAGGAAGGCTCGAGAAGGAGATCGCTGATGCAAGATCTATGACAGATAAGCCATTTGGCGTAAATCTCATGCTGATGAATCCTGATGCGGATAATATTGCAGACCTTCTCTACAGAGAGAAGATAAGCCTTATTACCACAGGCGCAGGTATGCCGGGAAAGTATATGGATAAGTGGAAGGAAGCAGGTGCAAAGGTTATCCCTGTAGTTGCTTCAACCGCACTTGCCCAGAGAGTTGAAAAGCAGGGCGCAGACGCAGTTATAGCTGAAGGCGGAGAGAGCGGCGGACATGTCGGAGATATGACAACCATGGCTCTTGTACCTCAGGTTATCGACAGTGTAAATATCCCTGTTATCGCAGCGGGCGGAATTGCTGACGGCAGACAGTTTGCAGCAGCTCTTGCACTCGGTGCAATCGGAATTCAGATAGGAACATGTCTTCTCGTAAGTGAGGAGTGTCCAATTCATGACAATTATAAGCAGGCACTTATCAAGGCTAAGGACAATTCAACGGTTGTTACCGGACGTTCTCTTGATGCTCCTGTAAGAATACTTAAAAACAAGATGGCGAGAGATTATCTTAAGCTCGAGAAGAATGCAGCTTCAAGAGAAGAGCTTGAGCAGATCACTCTCGGCGGACTGAGACGTGCTGTATTTGACGGTGACATGAATACCGGTTCTGTAATGACAGGCCAGGTATGCGGTCAGTTGAATGAGATCAGAACTGTAGCAGAGATCCTTGACGGACTTATGAGCGGCTGCAGGGCTGAGCTGGACAGAATGAAAAATATCAGTCTGTAAAAAGTATTCAAAAATGTGATGCATTAATTATTGCAGATGCTTTGATGTGCATCGCAGAATAAGAGGAAAAATAGATGAAAACAGGTTTTTTATATGCCGGACAGGGAAGTCAGGCAGTAGGCATGGGCGCAGACCTTTATGAAAAATATCCTGAATTCAGGGAAGTTATGGATAATGTTAAGCTTTCCTTTGATGTTAAGGATATCTGCTTCAATGGTCCTGCCGAGGTGCTTAACGAGACAAAATATACCCAGCCTTGTATGGTAGCTTTTGCGGTCGGTGTCACAAGAATCCTTGCTTCAAAAGGAATAAAGCCGGATATGGCTGCCGGACTCAGTCTTGGCGAATACTCAGCACTTAATGCTGCAGGCGTTCTTAATGATGAGCAGGTTGTAGAGCTTGTTGCTTATAGAGGACAATCTATGCAGGAAGCGGTTTCCAGAAGAGAATGCAAGATGATAGCCGTTCTCGGACTTGAGAGAGACAAGATTTATGAAGGCTGCAGGATGGTTGCAGATGAGTTTAAGGATAAGGAACTTAATGTTGCCGAACCTGCAAACTTCAACTGCCCGGGTCAGATCACAGTTTCCGGTGATGCAGAGCCTATCGCAAGAGCAGCGGAAGTATTCAAGGAGCTTGGCGCTAAGAGATGTGTTGAGGTTAAGGTAAGTGGTCCTTTCCACACTTCACTTATGAAGCCGGCAGGAGATAAGCTTCGCGAGAGATTTAAGACAGAAAGCTTCGGAGATATGCAGATTCCTGTGATCTTCAACTGCCTTGGCACAGAAAAGCCGGATGATGTTACAATCCCTGAGCTTCTTGAGAAGCAGGTGCAGAGCAGTGTCTTCTTCGAGGATACCATCAGATATATGGCTGATCAGGGCGTTGACACCTTTGTCGAGATCGGACCGGGCAAGACACTTTCCAAGTTCGTAGCCAAGACCCTCCCGGGTTCAGTATGCTACAACGTCGAAAAGGCTGAGGACGTAGATAAGTTAGTCGAAGCTTTTAAATAAAAAGAATCGTCAATTAGAAAGGGACAAGGATGGATTTAAAAGGTAAGACAGCAGTAGTTACCGGCGGCAGCCGTGGCATAGGCAGAGCAATCTGCGTTAAGCTTGCAGAGCGCGGAGCCAATATTGTAACCTGCTATGCAAACAGCAGTGCCGCAGCTGAGGAGACAGTTAAGCTCTGTCAGGAATTCGGTGTTACGGCCGTTGCTGTGAAGGCAGATATTTCCGTTAAGGAGGATATAGATAACCTTCTTGCGGAGGCTCTGAAGATTACCGGTTCTATCGAGATACTCGTTAATAATGCCGGTATTACCAGAGATAAGCTTCTTATCAGTATGAAGGATGAGGATTTTGATGATGTTATCAACACCAATCTTAAGGGAACCTTCTATGCGATGAGAGCAGCTTCCAAGCTTATGATGAAGAAGCGTTATGGAAGAATAGTAAATATAAGCAGTGTTGTAGGTGTGTACGGTAATGCCGGTCAGATCAATTATGCAGCAAGTAAGGCCGGTGTCATCGGTATGACCAAGTCACTTGCCAAGGAGCTTGGCGGCAGAGGAATCACATGCAATGCTGTTGCTCCCGGATTTATTTCCACTGATATGACAGCAGTTCTTTCGGATGAGGTTAAGGAGAAACTGGCAGCAAGTATCGCTCTTAAGAGGATAGGCGAGCCTGAGGATGTTGCAAATGTTGTAGCTTTCCTTGCATCGGATGATGCTTCTTACGTAACCGGACAGGTTCTTGAGGTTTCCGGAGGAATGAACTAATAAATAAAGGAAGGTAGTATTAATGAGAAGAGTCGTAATAACAGGAATGGGTACTATCAATCCTATCGGTAATAATCTTGATGAGACCTGGGAAAACATCAAGAAGGGTGTATGTGGTGTTGACTTTATAAAGCAGCTCGATACAACAGATTTCAAGGTTAAGATTGGTGCCGAGGTTAAGGATTATGAGCCTGAAAAGTTTCTTGACAGAAAAGAAGTAAGACGTCTGGATAAGTATACCCAGTTTGCCATAATCGCTTTCAGAGAGGCTATTAAGGAAAGCGGATTAAATATAGAGAATGAGGATCCATACAGATGTGGAACTATCATTTCCAGTGGTATTGGCGGACTGAAGACTATCGAAGCTGAGCATGTTAAGGGTCAGGCAAGAGGTTTTGATAAGATTTCTCCTTATTTTATACCTATGAGTATAGCAAATATTGCTGCCGGAGAGATCGCTATAGCAACCGGCTTTAAGGGCGTATGCGAAAGTATCGTTACTGCCTGCGCAAGCGGAAGCAATGCGGTAGGAGAGGCATTCCATTATATTCGTGATGATTATGCCGATGTTATGATCTGCGGTGGTTCAGAAGCATGTATTTCCAATCTTGGTTTCGGAGGCTTCGTGGCTATGAAGGCTCTTAATTCAGGTAATGATCCGAAGCGTGCCTCTATTCCTTTTGATGCAGAAAGAGGCGGTTTCGTTATGGCTGAGGGTTCGGGAATCCTTCTTATAGAGGAGCTTGAGCATGCTAAGGCAAGAGGGGCTAAGATCTATGCTGAGATAGTAGGTTATGGTGCAACCTGTGACGCACATCATATTACAGCTCCTGATCCTACAGGAATGGGCGCTGCAAATTGTATGATCAAGGCAGTTAAGGATGCCGGAATTGCGCCTGAACAGGTTGATTATATTAATGCACACGGAACATCTACACGTCTTAATGATGCCGGAGAGACCAAGGCTATCAAGATCGCTTTCGGTGATCATGCAAAGAAGCTTATGGTAAGCTCAACCAAGTCTATGACAGGACATCTTCTCGGAGGAAGTGGTGCACTTGAAGCTATCATTTGTGCCAAGGCACTTCAGGACGGCTATGTTCCTGCAACAATAAATTACAAGGTTCCTGATCCGGAATGTGATCTCGATATCGTTCCGAATGAAGGAAGAAATGTTGATATCAAATATGCAGCATCAAATTCACTTGGATTTGGCGGACATAATGCATGTCTTGTTTTCAAGAAGTGGGAAGAAGAATAATTATTAAAAATACGAAATTGAATTAAAAGAGTTTTTTTGACTAAACAGGAGGCATAAAATTAATGGAACTTTCATCAAATGAGATTCAGAAGATATTACCACACAGATTCCCGATGCAGCTTGTTGACAGGATCACTGATTTTGAGCCGGGAGTGTTTGCTGAAGGTATTAAGTGTGTAAGCGTCAACGAACCATTCTTCTGTGGTCACTTTCCTGAGGCACATGTAATGCCGGGGGTTCTCATTGTTGAGGCAATCGCACAGACAGGTGCTGTATGTATTCTTTCAATGCCTGAGAATGAAGGAAAGATAGCTTTCTTTGGCGCAATCAAGAGTGCCAGATTCAAGAGACAGGTAAAACCGGGAGATGTTCTCGTTGTCAGAACAGAGATAACATCTATGAGAGGTGCTGTAGGCTTTGGAAAGGGTGTTGCTACAGTTGACGGAAAGGTTGCTGCAACAGCAGAAATATCTTTTGTGATCGGAAATAAGGAGTAATATGTCAAATCCATTATCAGAGGTTTATGGCAAGTTCAGACTGCATTATTACAGAGATGTATTTAACCGTATACAGGCGAGAGAGCTTTCTCTGTCGGCTGTTGAGGTTTACTGCACCGAGATAATAAGAGCACTGAACAAACCTACAATAAATGAATTTGCCAATTTCATCAACATATCATCACCTAATGCGACATATAAGGTAAATTCACTTATTCAGAAGGGGTATGTTACTAAGATTCAGTCGGAGTCAGACAAGAGAGAGTATTATCTGGACGTGACTGAGAAGTTTTACAAATACTGGAATCTGAGTGAAAAATATCTCGATATCGTCGAAGAGAGACTGGAGAATAATCTCAGCTCAGAGGAATTTGAGACCTTTAACAGGATACTCAAGAAGATCAGTAACGAAATGATGCCGGAAGTTGGACTTCCTGAGCGTGAACAATAAATAGGTTTAATAAAACATAATCTCCTATTTTACCGTTGTAAAATAGGAGATTATATTTTATAATTAAATATCAATATAATGATAAAAGGATGGATCATTATAATCCATCCTTTTACATTAGTGAAGGTTAAAAGTATTTATATGATTAAAGAAGATTAGGGAAATCTTCTTTAACAGGGGGCTATTGGTTATTTCTATGGTCTTATAATAAGGTATTTAAAAGTCTAAGTATATAAAAAAAGTGCTTTTAATATTAAATTTATGACCAAATAGGGATTATTTTTCAAAAAGGGTGAAAAATATGGCAAAAATAACTGATGAATGGACAGAAATACTCTTCCAGAAGAGAGAAAATGAAGAGAAGCATCCCGGTTATGAGAGGGAAATGAGATTCTATGATCTCGTTGCCGAAGGTCGTATCAAGGATATGCAGGAGTTCCGTAAGGATGCTCCGCCGTCTGATGCGAAGGAGAGAGGTGTGCTTTCCGAGGATCCGCTCCGTAACAGCATTTACCATATGATCGCTATGACTACGCTTATTTCCAGAGCATGTATAAGCCATGGCATCGAGCCGGAGATTGCTTACGAGATGAGTGATGTTTATATAAGACGGGCTGACAAGGCGAAGAAACCTGAAGAAGTCAACAGTATCCGTGAAGAAATGATACTTGATTTTGCGAACGAGATGAATAAGCGGAAGAAGGCTAACGTTAAGTCAGCTCAGGTTATCATGTGTCTTGATTACATCAACGATCATCTCCATGAAAATATAACCGTTCCGGAGCTTGCGGAGCATGTCAATCTGACAGTAAAATATATCTCCAAGCTCTTTAAGAAGGAGATGGGCTGCTCAATCAATGAGCACATCAGACAGCTGAAGGTCGAAGAGGCGAAGAGCCTCCTCAGGTATTCCTACAAGTCTAGCATTGAGATCGCGACCGATCTCGGCTTCACCTCGCACAGTTATTTTATAAGTGTCTTCAAGAAGGAGACCGGAATGACTCCGAGAGAATACAGAAACGAGAACTTCCGAAAGCTCAGTGAGATTAAATACTAAAAAGAAGGAACAGATAAATGAAATTTGAAAAAATCGACAAGAAGGAACAGGGCAGGTTCATTACCAGATATGATATTACTTATAAAACAAATGACGGTAATGAGAAGGTCTATGAGATGATCAGCCGTGACAAGAACGTAGGAAGCTTTGACGAGCTTCACAACAGGCCGGCTGATGCGGTTGTCCTTATAATGCACAGTGAGGACGGAGAGAGAATTCTGATCAATAAAGAGTTCAGACTTGCTCCGGGTGAGTGGGTTTATAATTTCCCGGCGGGACTTATCGATCCCGGCGAGGATTATAAAATGGCTGCTGAACGTGAACTTCGCGAGGAGACAGGCCTTAAGCTGATAGAAATCGATGATTACATCGGCGAAAGCTACAGTGCGGTTGGTTTCTCAAACGAGAAGAATGTATGCGTTGTAGGAAGATGTACGGGCGAGATAACCGGAAGCGATTCTTCAGTGGAAGAAATCGAAGCAGGGTGGTATACTAGGGCAGAAGTAAGAGAGCTCCTTAAAACAGAGCGTTTTGCCGCGCGTACGCAGGCTTATTGTTATCTCTGGAGTAAAGAGTGATCTGACAGAATTATTACATATATATTTGTTCCTGAGGGGCGAATATATATGAGTAAGAAAAAAATTTTAAGAGGGAAGTGTAAAAATGGAAAAGAAGAACAAAGGAAACCTGAAGTTTCTGATCGCACTCTTTGTGGTTATCGTAGTAATGACGATCGCTGCATTTAATACGGACGCAGATAGTGTTACGGAGACAGCCTGGTCGCTGCTTCCACCGCTTATCGCAATCACACTGGCACTTTTCACAAAGGAGGTTTACAGCTCGCTTTTCATAGGTGTTATCTGTGGAGCGCTCCTTTATTCAGGCTTCAATTTCGAGGGAACAGTAAATCATACGTTTAAGGACGGAGTAATTGCAGTTTTATCAGATTCCTACAATGTGGGAATACTTGTATTTCTCGTAATACTCGGTGCCATGGTTCAGCTTATGAACAAGGCGGGCGGTTCAGCTGCCTTCGGCGAATGGGCATCAAAGCATATCAAGACCAGAGT
>OCTW011596146.1_pt1 | contig 23828 bp, 20 predicted proteins | sample 1539671 | NCBI WGS metagenome assembly OCTW01 (sample SAMN02144230, study PRJEB22623) | gut metagenome | biome: sheep rumen | host: Ovis aries | place: New Zealand | reverse complement strand
CCCCGCCGATACCGACGACACCGCCGGCGCGGGCGGAGACGCTTCCTCCCAGCCTGACGACGAACTGTAAACATAAAACGCAACTGATCAGCCCGTGCCCGGGCGGTATCCCGGCACGGGCTGATCTTTGAAATGAGGCCTTTTCATGCTCTATCTGTGCTGCGGCAAAATCGCCTGCGGGAAATCCCGCTGGGCCGAAGCCTTCAAAAAGGAGCATCCGGCGGTGATCCTGTCCATGGACGGGCTGACCCTCCCGCTATCCGACCTGCTTCAGGGCCCGGTGCACGACCGGGTGACCTCCGCGGTCAAAGAATACCTTTTTTCTGCCGCGGAGCAGATTCTGGGAACGGGCGCGGACGTGATCCTGGACTGGGGCTTTTGGTGGAAGGAAGAAAGGACGCGCGTCCGGGCCCGGTTTAAAGAAAAGGGCTTTCCGGTCTGCTTAGTCTATTTTCCCCTTTCCGACGAAGACTGGCAGAAAAACATCAGCGACCGCAACCGCCGCGTCGCCCAAGGAACCTACGACGCCTATCCGGTGGACGAGGGCCTCAGGGAGAAATGCCAGACCCTGTTCGAAGCACCCGGAGAAGACGAAATCGACTTGCTGGTCCCGCTCCAGTCGGGCTCTGGCAGTCCCCTGTGAGGAAGTATGACGCAAAAACAAAAAAACCTGGTCGGCGGCATCTCGATCCTGGGCATCGCCGGGCTGATCTGCAAGGTCGTCGGGGTCATGTACCGCATCCCCCTAGCCTCCGGCATCGGGGCCCAGGGCATCGGGATCTACCAGCAGGTATTCCCCTCCTATAATCTGATGCTCACGGTCTCTTCCGCCGGCATCCCGGTGGCCATCTCCCGTATGGTGGCCGCCTACCTCGCCCAGAACGACCCCCGAAACGCCCGCAGGGTCGTCCGGGGCTCTTTCCTGCTGCTAACGGCGGTGGGCGCGCTGATGTCGCTGATCATGGCCCTTTTGTCCCGCCGCTTTGCCGAGGTTGTCGGCACCCCGGAAGCCCACCTGAGCTTCCTGTCCATCGCGCCCAGCCTCTTTTTGGTCTGCGCGATGAGCGCTTTCCGCGGGGAAATGCAGGGCCGCCGGCGGATGACGCCCACGGCGGTCTCCCAGCTGATCGAGCAGGTCGGCAAGGTGTTTATCGCCCTGCCCATGGCCAACTACATGTTCAGCCAGGGCGTCGGCATCGTGGACGCCAGCGCCCGCGGAGCGGCCGGCGCGCTGCTGGGCACCTCCATCGCCGAGGGCATCGCCCTGCTGTTCATGACCGCCACCCACTTTCTGACCGGCAAGGAGCTCGACACCATCGCCCAGGACAAAAGCCGTCCTCCGGTCCCCTATAAAAAGCTCTCCGCCCAGATCATCGCTGTCGCCGTCCCCATCAGCATCGGAGCCTGCATCGTCCCCCTGGCCAACACGGTGGACAGCTACATGCTCAAAAACCTGATGAGCCGCTGGATGACGGGCGAGGAAGCCCTGATCCGCTATGGGATCTATTCCGGCCTCGTCCTGCCGCTGATCAACGTGCCCACCGCCATCGCCATGGCCATGAGCATCAACCTGGTGCCCTCCGTGTCCGCCGGCATGGCCCTGTCCGATATGGACCACGTGCGCCGCGAGAGCGCTACCGGTCTTCGCCTGGCCAGCGTGATCGGCTTTCCCTGCTCCATCGGCATGAGCCTGCTGGCAGAGCCAATTTTGTCCGTTCTGTACCTGGGCGGCGGCCGTTATACCCCGGAGCAGATTCACTTAGGGGGAGAGCTTCTGACCTTCTCCGCCCTGACCATCGTGCTGTTCACCCAGGTGCAGGCCACCAGCGGCATCCTCCAGGGCATCCGCAAGCACCGGATCCCGATGTACACCCTGATCGCCGGCGTCGCCTGCAAGATCACGCTGAATTATATCCTGGTCAACATCCCTTCGGTGAACATCCACGGCGCTCCCTTTGCCTCCCTTTTGTGCTACACCGTCAGCATGGTTCCGAACCTCTATTACGTGTCCAAATACACCGGGCTTCGCCTGAGCCTCAAGGACCTGGTGCTCCGCCCCGTTTTGAGCACCGGGGTCATGGCCCTGGCCGTGTTGGGGCTCAAATGGGCCTTTGGGGCCGAGCGTCTCAACCATTCTCTCCCGCTGCTGTTCCTGGTCATCGCCGCCGCCGTCCTGGTGTACGGGGCCGCCGCCCTTTTGACCGGGGCCGTCAAAAAGTCAGACCTGCCGCGAAAGCTCAGACGATTTGCTAAATGAGCTGAAAATTGTCATTATTGTTTTTTTCTCGGTTCAAAAATGGAGTTACCTTTTTTTCAAACTATTTTATGTCGCTGATTATATGCCACCGAATGTAAAGAATAAGGGGATGGTATTATGAAACGAATATCTATTCTAGCGCTGATTCTATATATATGCCTTATATTCCCTTATACTAATGTATTTGCAGAAAATACGAACTCGCAATCTTTCAAAGTTGGCAATTTTCAGTTTGAACTGCTTTCAGATGGCAGTGCTGAGATAACAAAATACAATGGAACCGATTCAGTTATCACAATTCCATCAAAAATAAACAATTATGCTGTTACTAGTATTGGGGTTGGGGCATTTCATGGCTATAATAAAATGACATATGTAACAATACCTGACAGTATAGAGTATATATGTATTGGTGCATTTTATGAATGTAGTGGTCTGACGACTATAAATATACCATCCAGTGTAAAATATATTGGAGATTTAGCTTTTTATTCTTGTAACAATTTAATAAGTCTTTCTATCCCTGAAAACGTTGTTTTTGTTGGGGAACTAGCGTTTGCATCATGTACAAATCTTTCGAATGTAGTTTTATCAAACGGTATTGCTTCAATTGGAAGAGGTGCATTCGCAGGCTGTAGTCTTTTGAAGAGTATTTCAATACCTGATTCCTTAACGAGTATTAGTGACAGATTATTTTATCAATGTAGCAATCTGACAGATATCTCTATACCAAAAAGTGTAACTTCCATAGGAAGATACGCATTTAACGGTTGCAACAACTTGATTAGTATAGTAATTCCAGATAATGTGATGAGCATTGGGGCCGGGGCATTTGCAAACTGTGAAAGGTTGTATAGTATAAGAGTATCCCCCGATAACAAAGAATTTGCAACCATTGATGATGTTTTATTCAGTAAGCAAGATAAACGTTTAATATGGTATCCTAAGGCAAAAGCAGCAACCAAATATATAATTCCTCAAGGGATTGCAATCATCGGAGAAGAAGCATTCAATGGTTGTAATAATCTTACAGAAATATCTTTGCCACAGAGCCTGGTCAGTATTGAAAATTGGGCATTTGCTTTTTGTAAAAACCTTTCCAAGTTAGTAATCCCAGAAAGTATAATTAGTATCGGAAATTGTGCATTTTATGCTTGTAAGAGTATAAAAAAATTGACAATTCCTGACAGTATATCTCATATTGGCGATGGTGTGTTTTCACTTTGTGATAATTTGCTTACAGTCAAGGTCTCACCTGATAACAAAACACTGGCAACCATAGATGGTGTTTTATTTAGCAAACAAGATAAGCGTTTGATCTGGTATCCCATGACAAAAACCGATACGGAGTATTCCATTCCAAAGGGAATTACTAGTATTGGTGACTATGCTTTTGCTTGTGCTTTCGAATTAATAAGTATTTCTATTCCTGAAAGCATAATAGATATTGGTTTTAGATCCTTTGGCTGGTGTGCAAGCCTTTCAAAGGTTATTATTCCAAATAGTGTCAAATCAATCGACGGAGAAGCTTTTTATCACTGCGAGAACCTAAAAGATGTCACAATACCAAGTAGTGTCACAAGTATCGGAGAAGAAGCTTTCTCCCTTTGTGACAATTTAGTCATTACTTTGTCTAGAAACAGTTATGCTGTTCAGTATTGCAAAGAAAATAATATAAAATATACGTATACTGATTCGCTAGATTGGCTTAACAAATAATTTTTGTTATCATTTCATATTTTATAATAGTATGGAAAACATAAGCTTTTTCAATATAATCAAAGATTGCTAAGGAGAACAAAGTCAATGAAAAAAATAGTTTCAATCTTTCTAAGTGTAATCTTTGTTTTTTTAATCAATACAGTTTTTGCAGAAACGGCAAAGAAAACATTTACTTTCAAATCTAGTACTTATGATGAATATACATCTGGAGATTATCAATATGTGTTATGGTCAGATGGAAGAGCTGAAATAAAAAAATATAATGGAGATGAAGAAAGTATCACTTTACCAACTGACTTAGATAATATTAGAATTACTGGCATTTTTGATAGAGCATTTGCTTCTTGTCAAAGCTTAATCTCTATATCAATTCCAGACAGTATCACAGATTTAGGAAATGCCCCATTCTCATATTGCAAAAAATTGCAAAACATTATTGTATCTCCAGAACATCCAACATTAGCAACCATTGAGGACGTGTTATTTAGTAAAACAGATAAACGTCTTGTATGGTATCCTATTAATAAACCTCAAGAGAAATATGTTATCCCGCAAGGAATAGCTATTATTGGTGAAGAAGCTTTTTACCGTTGTAATAATTTATCTCATGTAGTTATCCCAGATAGTGTAAAAAAGATTGGAAAAAACGCATTTTATCGTTGCAGCAACCTGACAAGTGTAACAATACCTGGCAGTGTATCAAAAATTGAGGATAGTGTTTTCGCCAATTGTTCGAAGCTTACCAGTGCAACTATCTTAGACGGTGTAACAAATATCGGAAATGAAATGTTCTATTATTGCAAGAACTTGTCAACTGTTAATTTTCCACAAACTGTAACACGAATAGGAAATAGAGCTTTCTGTGAATGTCGTAATTTATCTTATGTAACAATCCCGAGCAACGTAAAATATATTGGGGATGAAGCTTTTTCTTGGTGTAAAAATATGACCCATATTACAATTCCAGATAGCGTCACAGTAATCGGAAGTAAAACATTCTTTTCTTGTGATGAGTTAAATAGTGCTGTGCTTTCTGGTAATTTGACAAATATTGGCGATGAATTGTTTTCAAATTGTATAAATTTGAACAATGTTATTATCTCTGAAGGTCTCGAATATATTGGAAAATCTATGTTCTCCGGATGTAAAAGTTTGCAAAATATCGTTATTCCAAACAGTGTAAATTCTATTGGTGAAAATGCTTTCTTTGCTTGCAGTAATTTAACCGAAATAACAATACCAGATAGCGTTACAATCATTGGAGAGAGTGCTTTCTCTACTTGTAGTAATCTGTCAAACATAACAATTTCAAACAACATAACGAGTATTGCAGATAAGCTATTTTATAAATGTAGTAGTTTAACAGCTGTTACAATTCCGGACAGTGTAACAGATATTGGGTATATGTCTTTTTCTGAATGCCACGCTTTAACAACTGTAATTTTTTCAAATGGATTAAGAAGAATCGATTATGAAGCTTTTTCTCACTGTGGAAATTTGGTTAGTCTGACTATTCCAGATAGTGTTAATGACATAAGTTGGTTTGCGTTTTATGACTGCAATAATCTGACTTTAACTGTTCCCCGGAATAGCTATGCAGCACAATATTGTAAAAACTACAATATCAACTTCACATATCCCGATTCACTGGACTGGCTAAACCAATAATCGATCATTCATTAATTTCAAGTTTTATGTTTATAAGCTTATGAAAAGTCAATTTTCCATATAGGAGGTACAAATAATGGCAGAAATTCTTGTCAGCGGAAAACAGTTTCATCTGCGCAACGCCCGCATCAGCTATGTGTTTGAGCTGGTGGGCGACGGCATCCCCGCCCACGTTTACCTGGGCAGAAGGCTCGAAAGCCTGAACAGCCCGGTGTCCCAGCTGTTCTGCGGCGCTCAGGACGAGGATTATTTCCACAACACCCTGGCCCTGGAAAAGCTGCCCCAGGAATATCCGACCTTCGGCCATGGAGATCTGCGCCACGGCGCCCTGGACATCGAGGACGCCTTCGGCGGAAACGTGCTGGACCTGTCCTACGTTTCCCACGAGATCGTGTCCGGCAAGCCCGCCCTGCCCGGCCTGCCCGCCTCCTTTGATCAGCAGGGCGAAAGCAAGACCCTCTCCCTCGTCCTGGCGGACCAGAAGCTCGGCCTCACGGTCACCCTGCTTTATACCATTTTCAACGACTGCGACGTAATCGCCCGCTCGGTCTCGGTGAAAAACGACGGTACGGCCGCCGTCCGCCTGAACCGGGTGATGAGCGCCAGCATTGATTTTGCGGACAGCGATTATTCCCTGATCACCCTCTCCGGCGCTTGGGCGCGGGAACGCTCCATCGACTGCCGGAAGCTGGTCTGCGGCATCCAGGGGGCAGACAGCGCCCGCGGGGCCAGCAGCGCCCAGCGCAGCCCCTTCATGGCCCTGACCCGCAAGGGTACGGACGAGGACTGCGGCGAGGCCATCGGCTTTGCCCTGGTGTACAGCGGCAACTTTTCCGCCACCTGCGAGGTCTGCATGTTCGGGATGACCCGGGCGCAGATCGGCATCAACGATTACCAGTTCTCCTGGCTGCTGAACCCCGGGGAAAGCTTCCAGGCCCCGGAGGCCGTGATCGCCTATTCCTGGGAGGGCCTGTCCGGCATGAGCCGCGCCTTCCACACCCTGGTCAGCACCCATATTGTCCGGGGCGCGTTCGCCCATGCCCGCCGCCCCCTGCTGCTCAACAACTGGGAAGCGACGACCTTCAATTTTGATGAAGAAAAGCTCCTCAAAATTGCCCGCAGAGGGAAGGAAGCCGGTCTTGAAATGTTCGTGCTGGACGACGGCTGGTTCGGCCACCGGGACGACGACCACACCTCCCTGGGCGACTGGACGGAGAACCCACGGAAACTCCCCACCGGCTTAAAGGGCCTTTCCGAAAAGATCCACGCGATGGGGCTCAAGTTCGGCCTGTGGTTCGAGCCCGAAATGGTCTCCAAGGACAGCGACCTGTACCGCGCCCATCCGGACTGGTGCCTGCACCAGAAGGACCGCACGCGCACCGAGGGCCGCTTCCAGCTGACGCTGGACATGAGCCGGGCGGACGTCTGCGAATATGTCGAAAACGCCGTGGCCTCCGTCCTCTCCCGCGCGGAGATCGACTACGTCAAGTGGGATATGAACCGGGATATGTCCCCGGTCGGCTCCGCCCTGCTGCCCAAGGAACGCCAGCGGGAGACCGCCCACCGCTACATGCTGGGCCTGTACGGGGTGATGGAGCGCCTGACCGCCCGTTTTCCCAAGGTGCTGTTTGAAAGCTGCGCCAGCGGCGGCAACCGCTTTGATTTGGGCATGATGTATTACATGCCCCAGGCCTGGTGCTCCGACAATACGGACGCCGGCTCCCGCTGCCTGATCCAGTACGGCACGTCCCTGGTGTTCCCGCAAAGCACGATGGGGGCCCATGTGAGCCACGCGCCCAACTATCAGACCGGCCATATTACCCCCCTCAAAACCCGGGCGGACGTCGCCATGTGCGGCACCTACGGCTACGAGCTGGACCTGAACACCATGTCCGAGGAAGAATTCGACCAGACCATCCAGGACGTCAAATATGTAAAGGCCCACCGCGACACCCTGCTGTACGGGAACCTGCGCCGCCTCTCCTCCCCCTTTGAGACCGACCTGACCGCCTGGATGGTCATTGGCCAGGGCGAAGCCGTCGTGACGGCCGTCCGCATGTACGCAAGGCCGAACGCCCTGACCCAGCGCCTGCGCCTCAAAGGCCTACAGGAAAAGGCCGATTACCTGGTGGAAGAGCTGAATCTCACTTTAAGCGGGGCGGAGCTGATGCGCTTTGGCCTCCCCCTCGACTTCCCCGCGGGGGACTATCAGTCCCTCCGCTTCACGCTGAAAAAGCTGTAAGGAGCAAACCATGAGACTGGATAAATATCTGAAGGTTTCCCGCATCATCAAGCGCCGGACCGTAGCCAAGGAGGCCTGCGACGGCGGGCGGGTATCGATCAACGGCCGGGTCGCCAAAGCCGGGTCCGAGGTGGAGGTCGGGGACAAGATCTCCATCCGCTTCGGCAACCGCCTGGGCCTCTACGAGATCACCGACGTTTCCGAGGTCGTCCGCAAGGAAAACGCTTCCGCCATGTACAAGGTATTGGAAGAGGACGAAGCGACGAAGGCGGAGCGGGAATAAGCCCCGCCCCTTCGTCCGGCCAGCTTCCTGAACGGAGATGGTACAATGAAAAACTGGAAGGCTTATATAAGCCCGCTGATCCTCCTGCTGATTTTTGAAGCCGTGGCCGTCACGCTGTGGCTGACCAAGGGCAATTTGTTCTACCTGTTCAACTTTACCTATATCGGCCTTTCCATTTCCCTGAGCGTCTTTCTCTTTATCCGCAAGAGCCCCCACGCCCGGCGGGTCGCTCAGCTGATGGTCGGCCTGTACATGCTGGTGTATCTCGGGCTGATCCGCCGGGAAAACATGCAGATCGAGGGGTTCTGGTACTATCTGTTTACCGGCGTGTTCGAGGCCGCGACGATCCACTACGCCGTCGCCAAAATCTTCGGGCCCCTGCTTTTCGGCCGGGGCTGGTGCGGCTATGCCTGCTGGACCGCCATGGTGCTGGACTTTCTGCCCTTTAAGGTCCCGGCCCAGCCCAGGAAAAAGATCGGGTGGATCCGGTATGTGACCTTCGCTGTATCCCTCGTCTTTGTTTCGGCCCTCTTCCTGGCCAAAGTCGGGCACATCGAAGAAATCATGTTCTGGGCCTTCATCGTCGGAAACGTCCTCTATTACGCCGTAGGCATCGCCCTGGCCTTTGCCTTCAAGGACAACCGGGCCTTCTGCAAATACATCTGCCCCATCACCGTGTTTCTCAAGCCCATGAGCTACTTTTCCCTGATGCGCGTCCAGTGCGACCACACCAAATGCGTTTCCTGCGGCAAATGCAAAAAAGTCTGTCCCATGGACGTCGACATGACCGACAACGCCCGGAGCAGAAAAAACGGCACCGAGTGCATCCTGTGCATGGAGTGCGTGAAAAACTGCCCCAAGAAGGCGCTGTAGCCGTTTTCTAAAACATACCTTCATTTAAAAAAGACGCCTTTCCGGCGTCTTTTTAAAATAGAAAGAATCATTTTAATCTTTTTCTCCAATAGTCCTGGCACAGCTCAATATACCGCTTTTCCGTTTTCCCGAGGAACCCGTCCTTCCGGCTGCAGAGGGTGATCTGCCAGTGAGGGCGCTGGGGGAGGCGGAAATAGACCACCTTTCCACCGTCCCCGGCGTAGCAGGCGGGGAGGAAGGCGCAGCCCAGGCCCGCTTCGACGATGCGGTATTTGCTGATGTTGGAAGAGGTGGAAAAAAGGACCTTGGGCGAAAAGCCCGCCTGGGCAAACAGGCCGTCCGTCAGCTCGGACATGGTCGAGGTCTGGTAGATGCGGATGAATGGCTGAGCGGCAAAGCGGGGAAGATCGGTCTCCGGGGCGTCCCGCCAGAAAACAGCCCCGCCCTCTGACAGCGGGTTTACCCGGGGAACGGCCAGCAGGATCTCCTCACTCGCCATCGGGTGGTAGATGTTCTCGTCCATCTGGCCCTCCGTCAGCGTCGCCAGCCCCAGGTCGATCTCCCCCAGGGAGATCAGCTTCTGCATCCTGCGGACCGGACATTCCACCGGCTCCAGCCGCACCTCGGGGAAAGCCCGGTGGAAGGAAGGATACACCGCCGTGAACATGTCGACGCCCCGCTCCGGAATCAGGCCGACGGACAGCCTGCGCCGGTTTTCGGCAGCTGCCTCCGCGATGCGGTCATAGGCGTCCTTCTTCATCAGCAGCATGGAGCGGGCGGCCTGCAGGTAGGCTTCCCCCGCCTGGGTCGGCTGCCAGTTGCCGCGGGCCCGGCGGAACAGGGGCGTCCCCAGCTCCGCCTCCAGCTTCTGGAGCTGCTGGTTTAAGGCGCTCTGGGTGACGAAGCGTTTCTCCGCCGCCTTGGTGATGCTCTTTTCATCGGCGATGGCCACGATGTTTTCGATCAGGTGCAGGTCCATCCGTCGGTCCTTTCTGTTAGTCTGACTAACATATATATTATTTATACATATTTGACAAGTGCTTCGCCCTCCTGTATCATAAACCCAGATACAAAGTTCCGCAACCCCTTTTTGACCGGAAAGGAGCGATTTACATGCCATCCTATGACGTGATCATCATCGGCGGCGGCGTGATCGGCAGCGCCATCGCGCGGGAGCTGACCCGCTACCGCCTGAGCGTCGGCGTCCTGGAAAAGGAAAGCGACGTCTGCACCCAGACCTCCGGCCGGAACACCGGCATGCTGCACGCCGGCTTTCTGTACAAGACCGGGAGCCTCAAAGCCCAGTGCGCGGTGGAGGGCAACCTGGAGTTTGACTTTGTCGCCAAAGAGCTGGACGTCCCCTTCAAGCGCACCGGCAAGCTGATCGTCGGTTTTACCGAGGAGCACCGGGAGCGGCTTTTGACCATGATCGAGCGCGGCAAGGCCAACGGCGTGCCCGGCATGGAGCTGATCGACCGCAAGCGCATGGACGAAATTGATCCTTCCGCCGGCGGCAACTTCGCCATCTACTGCTCGACCAGCGGCATTTTGGACCCCTTCCTGTACACCATCGCCCTGGCGGAAAACGCCGTCCAGAACGGGGCCACCTACCACCTGTACACCAAGGTGACGGGCCATGAGGTCCTGGCGGACGGCACCCACCTGCTCCACACGGACGGAAAGGGAGATTTTACCTGCCGCTGGGTGATCAACAGCGCGGGCCTGCACAGCGCCGAAATCAGCGAGATTCTGGGCATCCCCGGCTACAAAATTCAGCCGGTCAAGGGAGAATACTTCGTGCTGGACAAGAAGGCGGGCGTGTACGCCAAGATCCCCGTCTACCCTGCCCCGACGCCCAAGAACACCTTTGACACCCACGCCACCCCCACCGTGGACGGCAACGTCCTGGTCGGCCCCAACAGCTTTAACGTGGACGACGGCGAAGACTACAGCGTCCGCCAGGTCGGCATGGACGGTCTGCAGGAAAGCGGAGCCCGGATGTTCAAGCACATGAAGCGGGACTACTACATCCGCACCTTCGCCGGCGCCCGGCCCAAGCGGGTCGACCCGGAAACCGGCGAAATCCAGGATTTCCTGATCGAGCGGCGGGATGAGGTGCCCGGCGTGATCAACCTGGTGGGCATCGAGAGCCCGGGCCTGACCAGCGCCCTGCCCATCGCCCGGCGGGTGGTCAAGCTCCTTGAGGAAAAGGAAGCCCTGACTAAGAACCCCTCCTTTAACCCCGTCCGCCGCGGCATCCGCCGCTTCCACGGGCTGAACGCCGAGGAGCAGGCCGAGCTGATCCGGGAGAACCCGGACTACGGCGAAATCGTCTGCCGGTGCGAAACCGTCACCCGGGCGGAAATCATCGCGGCCATCCACAACCCCCTGGGCGTCTGCACCGTCAACGGCATCAAGGTGCGCACCCGGGCCAGCATGGGCCGCTGCCAGGGCGGCTACTGCGAGACCCGCATCACCGCCCTGATCCGCGAGGAGCTTGGGAAGGCCGTTTCCGACATCCGCCTGGGCTCCGGCGATTCCTACATGTTTACCGGCTACGTCAGAGAGGGGGAACAGGCATGATCAAGCGGCAGGCAGTCATCGTCGGCGGCGGTCCCGCGGGCCTCGCGGCGGCGCTCCGAATGAAAGAAAACGGCATCGACGACATCCTGATCCTGGAGCGGGAGCATCTGCCCGGCGGCATCCTCCGCCAGTGCATCCACGACGGCTTCGGCCTGACCCGCTTTGGGGAATCCCTCTCCGGCCCGGAATACGCCCAGCGCTTCATCGACCGCGCCAATGAAGCGGGCATCGAGTGCTGGACCGACTGCACCGTGCTGGACGTGTCCAAGGACAAGGTGGTCACCGCCGTCAGCAAGGTGCACGGCTTCCTCCAGATCAGCGCCCAGGCGGTGCTCCTCACCATGGGCTGCAGGGAGAGGACCCGCGGCGCTCTGGCCACCCCCGGCACCCGGCCCTCCGGCGTCTATACCGCCGGGGTCGCCCAGGCCTACATCAACCTTCAGAACATCATGGTGGGCAAAGAGGTCGTGATTCTCGGCAGCGGGGACATCGGCCTGATCATGGCCCGCCGCCTGACCCTGGAAGGGGCGCACGTCAAGGGCGTGTATGAGGTTCAGCCTTACCCCAACGGCCTGCCCCGCAACATCGAGCAGTGCCTGAACGACTACCACATTCCCCTGCATCTGAGCCACACGGTGGTCGAGATCCGCGGCCGGGAGCGGCTGTCCAGCGTCGTCGTCGCGGAATGTGACGAGCGCTTCCGCCCGATCCCCGGAACGGAGGAGGAGATCCCCTGCGATACGCTGATCCTCTCCGTCGGCCTGATCCCCGAAAACGAGCTGACCCTCGGAGCCGGTATCGAGCTGGACCCCAGGACCCGCGGCGCTTATGTGGATGAAAACTGCCAGACGGCCGTCCCCGGCATTTTCGCCGCCGGCAACGTCCTGCACGTGCATGACCTGGTGGACTTCGTCTCCCTGGAGGCGGAGGCCCTGGCCGACAGCGCGGCCCGGTATTTAAAGGAAGGCGGACTGACCCCCTGCCCGCTGACCGTCGTCGCCGGGAGTGATGTGGGCCACGTAATCCCTCAGAAGGTCAGCGGCACCAAAGACTTTACCCTGTGGCTCCGGGTCAGAAGGCCCTTAAACGGCGTCAGCGTCGTCGTCCGTCAGGGCGGACGGGAGCTGCTCCGCAAGAAGATGCGCAAGGCCCTGCCGGCTGAAATGATCCAGCTTTCGATCAAAGCGCAGAAACTGACCCAGGACGCGGATGTGGAGGTGTCTGTCGAATGAAGAGAACCTTTACCTGTATCGTCTGCCCCAACGGCTGCGAAATCGACGCCGAGTACGAGGGGACCAACGTCCTCTCCGTCACCGGCAACCTCTGCCCCAAGGGCAAGGCCTACGTCACCCAGGAGCTGATCGACCCCCGCCGTACCATCGCCAGCAGCGTGCGCGTTTTAGGCGGCACCATGCCCCTGGCCAGCGTCCGCCTGAACCGCCCCGTCCCCAAGGACCGCATCTTTGACGTGATGGCCGAAATCCGCCGGAAGACCATGAAGGCCCCCGTGCGCATCGGCGACGTGGTGATCGAAAACGTCCTCGGCCTTGGGAGCGACGTCGTCATCACCAAGAACGTGGAAAAGGAGAGGGCGTAACCCATGGAATATCAGAAGCTTGGGGATACCTATTTCGTCCGCCTGGACCGGGGCGAAGAAGTGCTGGACCGCCTGACCGCCCTGTGCCGCCAGGAGGGCATCACCCTGGCGCAGGTGGACGGCCTGGGCGCGGTGGACGAAGCCACCGTCTGCGTCTACGACGTGCCCAGCAAGCAGTTTTTCCGCAAGACCTTTTCAGAGCCCATGGAGATCAGCAATCTCTGCGGCACGGTCACCCAGATGAACGGGGAAGTCTACCTGCACATCCACGCCACCGTCTGCGACGGCCAGCTGAACGCCCACGGCGGTCATGTGAACGCCCTGCGGGTGTCCGCCACCTGCGAATTGACCGTGCGGGCCGTGCCCGGCTCCGTCGGCCGCGTCCACGACGACAGCATCGGCCTGAACATCTTCTCTTTTGAAAACGGCACCAGGCTGTAAGAAACCGGCTTTCTGCTCCGCCCCATCGGGCGGGGCTTTTTACTTTTAGCGCCCTTTCCCCTGCAGCCAGTGGGGCATAGACGCTTGACGATCCGCAAATTTGCATCTTCCAATCTTGAAAATTTCATTTTTCGGCCGAAATAATGTTTTTTCAGTGAATAAATCGATTTTTCCGGCGTGATGTATTGCGTTTTGGGCGTTTTTGTGCTATTCTCCGAGAGTATCATCCGTTTATGGAACCGGGAGGTTTTCCTTATGCCGCTGACGCTCTCCAAAACCTGTCAAAACATCGCGCCCTCCATCACGCTGAAAATGAACGCCATCGTCGCCGAAATGCGCGACCGCGGGGAAGACGTCATTTCCCTGGGCGCGGGCGAGCCGGACTTCATCACCCCTCAGCACATCCGGGAGGCCGGTAAAAAAGCCATCGACGATGGGAAAACCAAATACACCGCTGCCAGCGGTATGCCCAGCCTGCGCCTGGCCGTGGCAAACTTCCTGCTCAAGGACAAGGGCCTTTCCTACACCCGCGAGGAGGTCATCGTCGGCAACGGGGCCAAGCAGGTGATTTTGGGCGCCCTCCAGGCGATCCTCAACCCCGGCGACGAGGTGCTGATTCCCGGCCCCTGCTGGGTCAGCTATCCGGAAATGATTCAGATGGCGGGCGGCGTGCCCGTGTGGATCAACACCACCAAGGAGCAGGGCTTCGTGCCCTCCCGCGCCCAGATTGAAAAGGCCATCACGCCCCGCACCAAGGCCCTGATGCTGAACTCCCCCAACAACCCCACCGGCGCGGTCTGGAGCAGGGACCAGCTCAAAATGCTGGCCGACCTGGCGGTCCATCACCAGTTTTACGTAATCAGCGACGAGATCTACGAAAAGCTCGTCTACGACGGCCAGAAGCACGTCTCGATCGCCACTCTGGGCCGGCGGATCTTTGAGCAGACCATTGTCATCAGCGGCTTCAGCAAGGCCTACGCCATGACCGGCTGGCGGCTGGGCTACGCGGCCGGGCCCAGGCCCGTCATCGCCGCCATGTCCGCCTTCCAGAGCCACGCCACCGGCAACCCCAACTCCATCGCCCAGTACGCCGGCTTGGCCGCCCTGAACGGAGACCAGTCCTGCGTGGAGGAAATGCGCAAATCCTTTGAAAAGCGGCGGAACCTCATGTACAGCTGCCTGACCCAGATTCCCCTGGTCACCCCCTTCAAACCCCAGGGCGCGTTCTACATCCTGCTGGACATCCGGGAGACCTTCGGCCATTCCTTCAACGGGGCGGTCATCCACAACAGCCTGGACTTTGCAGAGCTTTTGCTCAAGAACGCCCGCGTCTCCGTCGTCCCCGGCGATTCCTTCGGCGCACCCGGCTACTGCCGCCTTTCCTACGCCATCGGCGAGGAGCGCATTCTGGAAGCCATCCGAAGGATCGGCAACTTTGTAGACCATTTAAGCGAAATGAAGCGGAGCGCCTGAGGGCGATCCTCCTCCATTGTTTTCCCATCAAGGGGCTGCCCGGCAGCCTCTTTTTTGTTTGTCTGACCCCTCCTTTCCCCGCCCGCCCCTAAAGGCCATTGTTTGGGGTGCGCTTTTTTCCCAAAAAATATGACTGAAAATATTCGTCACATTGAACAATAATATTGATATTCTTTTGTGCATATTAAACAAATATTCTCTGGTTTCCTCCTCCATCCGCGCGAATCGACAAAGCATTCGCGCGGATTGTTTTCTTTCTTGTTTTTTCAGAAACCCCAAAAGACGCAAAAGCTGGGAATCCGGCAAAAAAAGAAACAAAGCAGAAACTTGAAAACTGACAAAAAGTGGGGTAAAATGGTTTTAGCGGACACGAAAGTGGAGATTTTGTGGCAGATTGTGTGGTGATCGTATGCCGGACCAGGAAAACAAGGACGGTCTGACCGGGCGTCCCCCGGAAGCGGACCGGGCCGAAGCGCAGCCGGCGTCCGGTCAGGGGCAGGATCTGCGGTCTCTGTACCAGAAGTCCCGCTGCCTGTTCTCGGGCAGCTATATCCACGGCATCGACGCAAAGGGCCGTCTGATCATCCCAGCCACCTTCCGCGAAGACCTGGGGCCCAAATTCGTCGTCGCCCCGACGCCTGATTTTCAGGCCGTCGCCATCTACCCGGTGGAGGAATGGATCCGCCAGGAAGAAAAGCTGGAAGCTCTGGCTGACCTGGACGCCCGGGCCATCCGCCTGATCAACCAGTTCAGCAAATACAGCTACAAGGACAGCGAGACCGACCTGCAGGGCCGCCTCCTGCTTCCCCAGAAAATGCGTTCCAAATATCTGGACAACGTGCGCGACGTGGAAATCAGCGGCGCGAAAACCTACATCCGCATCGTCAGTGCTGAGGCTGGCGAGGAAGAGGACGAGCTCTTCAATAAGGATTTCCCGGATCCGCTCGCCTTCATCGCGGAGCTGCAGCAGCGCGGACGTTCCTAACCGATCCCCTTCGTTTCCCCCATCTTCCGTTTCCAACCCTATCACAAAGAGGTGAGTCACATGTCACTGGCCAGAGGCGCTAATTACTCCCAGGCAGGGATTCATACCACGCTGAAAGATTCCTTCAGCGTCCGCGACTCTGTGCGGATCAGCGGGGCCACCGCCGGTGCCCGTCAGCCCATCTATGAAGGGGACGAAGCGGACGATCGCCTCAAGGAAAGGAGCTGGAAGCCGGGCTTTACCCTGCTGCACGCCGCCATCGTGCTGGTCGTCGTCATCATGGCCCTGGCCGCCGTGTATGTGTACCGCTCGAACGAGGTCGCCAGGCTCGCCATCGAAGTCAACAAGATGAACGATACGATCAACAGCCTGATCGCAGAGATCTCCGACCTCGACCTCAAAATCCTCGTGCAGAAGGAACCGGAGCGGATCGAATACGAAGCCCAGGTGCTGGGCATGGTTCAGCGGGACGAGGCAGAGATTTATATGATTCACGCCCCGAACCCCCGGCCCTACGAACGTAAAACCGCCATCTCCGCTGCCGGCATCTGACCCGGCAGCTTTCGCTTGTAAAACAGTGAGAGGAATCTAAACCGATGAAACTCAGACAGCTTGCCGAAAGCATCGGCGCAAACATTTCATCCTGTCCGGATACAGAAATCAGGGAGCTGTTCATGGACAGCAGGCAGTCGGTACAGGACGGCCTGTTTTTCTGCATTTCCGGCTCCACCTTTGACGGCCACCGCTTTGCCAGGCAGGCCGTAGAAAAAGGGGCCTGCGCCCTGGTGGTGGAGCATCCGGTGGAGGGGATTTCCGTCCCCCAGCTGGTCGTTCAAAACAGCCGGGTCGCCATGGCCCTGGCCGCCGCTGAGTTTTACGGCCACGCCGACCGGGAGATGAAAATCATCGGCCTGACCGGCACCAAGGGCAAAACCACCACCAGCTACCTGGTCAAGGGGATCCTGGAAGCCTTTGGCTTTAAGTGCGGCCTGATCGGCACCATCGGCAGCCGCATCGGGGAAAAGCTGATCAAATCCGGCCTGACCACGCCGGACCCCATCGACCTGCACAAAACCCTGCGGATGATGGCGGACGAGAGGGCCGACTACGTGGTGATGGAGGTTTCCGCCCATGCCATCGCCCTGCACCGGCTGGAAGGGATGCGCTTTTCCACCGGCTGCTTTACGAACCTCTCCCAGGACCATCTGGACTTCTTCGGCACGATGGACAACTATTTTGAGTGCAAGAAGAGCTTCTTCCGCTCGGCCTGGCTGGACAACGCCGCCATCAACGCAGACGACGAGAGATCCAAGTCCATCCTGAGCGACATCGACGTTCCCCGCATGACCTTCGGCATCGCCCAGGACGCGGACGTTTCCGCCCACGACATCGAGATTTCGGAAAACGGCGTGCGCTTTACGATGCGCGTCCTCCAGATGGACGAGTATCCCGTCAGCCTCAAGCTGACCGGCATGTTCAACGTCTATAACGCCCTGGCAGCCGCGGCGGTCTGCCTGAACCAGGGGCTGGATCCCGCTCAGGTCGCCGCCGCCCTGCAGACCATCAAGGGCGTTCCCGGAAGAGCCGAGCTGCTGGACACCCACACGCCCTACAAGGTGATATTGGACTATTCCCACTCCCCGGACGCGCTGGACAACATCCTCAACACCGTCCGCACCTTCGCCCGCGGGCGGGTCATCGTCCTGTTCGGCTGCGGGGGCGACAGGGACCACAAAAAGCGCCCCATCATGGGCGAAATCGCCGGCAGGCTGGCGGACTATTCCATCCTGACCAGCGATAACCCAAGGACCGAGGACCCGTTTGACATCCTCCGGGCCGTCGAAAGCGGTATCCGCCGGACCAAGGGCAAATACACCGTCATCGAAAACCGGCGGGAGGCCATCCGCCACGCCCTGGAAACCGCCCGGGAGGGCGACATCGTCGTGCTGGCCGGCAAGGGCCACGAGACCTATCAGGAAATCAACGGCATCCGCCATCCCTTCGACGAAAAGGTCGTCGTTCAGCAGCTGCTGGACGAAATCAATCATCAAGTGTAAAAGGAGTCCGTCCCATGTGGTTTTATCTGATTCTTCTGCTGATCCTGCCCGTACTGCTGATGCTGCTGCTGATGCCCAAGCTTCTGCCGCGCCTTCGGGCCATGAAGATGGGCCAGACCATCTATGAGCTGGGACCCAAACACCAGCAAAAGCAGGGCACGCCCAACATGGGCGGCATTCTGATCGGCGGGATCACCGCCGTGGTTTTCCTGGCGGGGGGAATCTATCAGCTCATCCGCATGGGCGAGCCTGTGTTCAGTTTAAAGCACCCGCTGTTTCCCCTGCTCCTGATTACCCTGGGCAGCATGGCCATCGGGTTTGCGGACGATTACATCAAAGACGTCAAAAAGCGCCATGACGGCCTGTCCCCCAAGCAGAAGCTGATTCTGCAGCTGGGGGTCGGGCTGGTTTTTTCCATTTACTGCTATTTCTACGTAGGCTCTGATATCCTCCTGCCCTTCACCCAGAAAACATGGGACTTGGGGATTTTCTACATCCCCGTGATGACCCTGGCCGTCATGTTCATGACCAACAGCGCCAATCTGCAGGACGGGCTGGACGGGCTTTTGTCCACGGTGACGTTTTTCGGCATGTTCGCCTTCGGGGCCGCCGTTTTCGCCCTGGGCGAAGCCGCCGGCATTTCCCAGGCTTCCAAGGTGCTGCTGCTGACGGGCTGCCTGTCCCTGTGCGGGTCCGTGGCCGGGTTCCTGGTGTTCAACCACTATCCGGCCAAGATCTTCATGGGCGATACCGGGAGCATGTTCATCGGCGGGATGATGGTGGGCGTCGGCATGCTGTCCAAGTGCGCCTTCCCGATGCTGATGTTCTGCTTTACCTCGGTCATGTCCTCCGTCTCGGTGATGCTGCAGGTAGCCTATTTCAAGGCCACCCACGGCAAGCGCCTGTTCAAAATGTCCCCCATCCATCACCACTTTGAGCTTTGCGGCATGAAGGAAACGCAGATCGTGCTGATGTACGCCGGCGTCACCATCCTGACCTCCCTGATCGGAATCTGGATGATGTCTCCCTTCTTCCCCGCCCGATAAGGAGGAGCCGCAATGCAGAAACAGAAGTCTTTTGATTACGCCGGAAAACGGGTGCTGGTGGTCGGCATGGCCCGCAGCGGGGTCGACGCCTCCCGCCTACTTTTGAAACTGGGCTCCATCCCCCTTTTAAACGACCGCAAGGACGAAAAGGCACTGGGCAGCCAGCTGGACTGCCTCAAGGGAACGAAAGCCGAATGGCACCTGGGCGAAGACCCGGTGGCCCTGCTCAATCAATCGGACGTCCTGCTGATCAGCCCCGGGGTGCCCATTGATTCCCCGGTCGTGCTGGAAGCCACCCGCAAGGGAATCTACACCATCGGGGAGCTGGAGTTTGCCGCCCAGCAGGCAAAGGGCGTCCTGATCGGCGTCACGGGCACCAACGGGAAAACCACCACCGTCACTTTGCTGGGTGAAATTTTCAAGGCCGCCGGCCATACGGCCTATGTGTCCGGCAACATCGGCACGCCCTTCAGTCAGACGGCCATGGTCAGCCGCCCCGAGGACATTCTGGTCACCGAGATTTCCTCCTTCCAGCTGGAAAGCGTCGATACCTTCCACGCCAAGGCCGCCGCCGTGCTGAACGTCACCGAGGACCACCTGATCCGCCATTACACGATGGACAACTACATCGCCATGAAGCGGCGGGTGTTCAATCACCAGGACGCCGGAGACGTCGCCGTGCTGAACGCTGACGACCCGATCTGTGTGCAGATGGCGGAGGGCCTATCCGGCAGGATCGCCTGGTTCAGCCGCTTGCGTCAGGACCTGCCCGGCGCTTTTGTCCGGGACGGGAACATCCTGATCCGCTGGGACGGGAAAGAAACCCTCGTCTGTCCCGCCCAAGACGTCTACATTCCCGGCGCGCACAACCTGGAGAACGCGCTGGCCGCTTCCGTGATCGCCTTCACCCTCGGGGTGCCTGCCCCCGTCATCGCCGATACGCTCCGCACCTTCCGCGGGGTGGAGCACCGCATCGAATTCGTGCGGGAACTGGACGGAGTCCGCTACATCAACGACTCCAAGGGCACCAACGCCGATTCGACCGTCAAGGCCATCGACACGATGACCGCCCCGACGGTGCTGATCCTGGGCGGGTATGACAAGCACGTCTCCTTTGAGGGACTGGCCCGGCACATCGTCGCCTCCCCCCAGATCGCCCATACGGTGCTGCTCGGGGCGACGGCGGACCAGTTGGAAAGGGAGCTCAGGCAGGCGGGATATACGAGCATCACCCGCGCCGCCACGTTTGAAGAAGCGGTTTCCCTCTCCCGCTCGCTGGCGCAGCGGGGCGGAAACGTCCTGCTCTCCCCCGCGTGCGCTTCGTTTGACATGTTTTCCTGCTTTGAAGAAAGGGGCGAACGCTTTAAGCAGCTCGTCCATGAGATGGAGTCAGCATGAAACGGAACCCATCTTCTAGGGAATCGCAGCGGAACGACTACGATCCCCTGGACCCCGGGAGCGCCTACTATACCGCCGGGCGGCAGGATGAAGAGCTGCCCGAGTTTATTCCCGCCGGGGAACCCCTGCCGGAGGAGGAGCCATTTTCGTCTGCCCGTCCCAAGGCGCGCCGCCAGACCCGCAGAAAGCAGCCCTCGAGCAGGAAAATTATTTGGACCCTGGTATCTTTAGGCGTGGTCATTCTGCTGCTCAACCTGTTTGTGTTCCGCATCCGGCACGTCCGGGTGGAGGGCTACGGCCGGCACGACCCCAATGAAATCGTCCGCATGGCTGGGCTGGATAAAAGCGTTTCCTTTTTCGGCCTGAACCGCTCGGACGTGGAAGCAGCCCTGATGTCGGACCGGTATCTCAAAGTCGTCGGCTTTGAAAAGCGCTTCCCCTCCACTCTGATTCTGACCGTCCGGGAAAGGGGGCTTTGCGCCAACGTCCAGTTCAACAGCGTCTGGTACATGGTGGACGAGGACGGCTTTGTGTTGGAGCGCCTGGGCCAGGAAACGCCTCGAAATACCCTGCTGACCGTGAATGGAATGCAGGTCCGCGACGCGCGGATCGGCTCCAGGATGATCCCCGCCCGGGAAGACCAGCTGAATGCCTACTGCCTGGTCATGAAGGAGCTGCTCAACCAGGGCTACGCCAACGCCATCGCAGAGATCTACGTGGGCGACCCAAAGACAGTCACCTTGCTTACCCGCAACGGCTTTACCGTGCAGCTGGGCTCGGCCGAGGATAAGCTGATGGCGAAAATCGCCGTCACCCGGGGCGTCGCCGCCAAGCTGGTGGAGCTGGGAAAGGAAAGCGGCTCCATCGACGTGACGGACGTCAGCGAGGCCATTTATTCCCCCTGAGGGCGGAAAACCATCTCTTTCCTCCACCGAATATAAAAAAACGCAAAAAAATTTCATTTTTAGTCGGAAATCCGGTATGTTTCTGGCTTTTTTCGGATTTTAACTCTTGCCAAATCATGACAAAAAGGTTACAATTAAATGAACATTTGAAGTACTGACCCGGGCCTCCGGGCTGATCCTCTGGGTGGGAGATGAACGAATGAAAACGATTGTTACAGCGATGGACTTTGGTACAAGCAAGCTCGTGGCCCTGGTTGCCCAGGCGGACAATCATGAGCGCTGTGATATCGTCGGCGCCGGCACTGCTCTGTACGACGGTTTCATGAACGGGCAGTGGAATGCCCCTTCCGAGCTGAACAACGCCATTCATCACGCAATTCAGGAAGCGGAAACCCAGGCGCGGGTCCGGATCCGGGACATCAACATCGGCGTCCCGGGCGATTTCTGCACCGTGCGCGCCGTGGAAGCCAAGGTGGACCTGCAGGGCGCGGACCCGCACGTGACCATCAAGGACATTGACGAGCTCTTCAACCGCGCCACCGAAGCCCTGGGCGAGGTCCGGGGAAAGATCATTCACCGCAGCCCCGCCTGGTTCATGGTGGACGACGGGGAAAAGACTTTGGAGCCCATGAACATCCGCGGGTTTGAACTCCGCGCGATGGTCTCTTTCGTCATCGCCGATCAGTTTTTCATCGACGACGTCCAGGCGCGCTTCCGCAAGCTGGATATTAACGTGGTCGGCTGCTTCTCCTCCCCCACCGGTCAGGCCATGCTGTTCGTGCCGGACGCCGAGCGGGACCGTACCGCGGTCTTGATTGACGTAGGGTACCTGACCACCGAAGTGATGACCGTGGAAGGCGACGCGCTGACGTATCTCAAAACCATTCCCCTGGGCGGCGGCCACATCACGGCGGACCTGGCTTACGGCCTGGACGTTTCGATGGACGCGGCCGAGAGCATCAAGCGCTCCTATATTTACGGCCTGTCCGCCGGGCAGACCACCTTTGAGGCCCCGGACACCACCGGCGCCACCAAGACCTTTGAGCGGGAACAGGTGGAGCTGATCCAGGAAGCGCGGACGGACGAGATCTGCGAGGCCATCCAGGATGCCATCAAGGAAAGCGGCGTCAAGCTGAGCAACTGGTCCACCATCTATCTGACCGGCGGCGGCCTGGCCATCAACCGCGGCGGACGCGACTATCTGTCCGCTAAGCTGGAGCGCCCCGTGCGGGAGCTTCCGCGCAAGGCGGTCAAGCTTTCCAGCCCCGCCTACTCCAGCGCCCTGGGCCTGCTGGACCTGGTGATCGACACCATTTCTTCCAACCGTTCCGCTGCGGGCGGCCTGGCCGGCTTTTTCCGCAATCTGTTCGGCGGCTGACAATTAAGGAGGTTACAACATGCCTTTTGAAGTAAAAGTGGACCAGTCTTCCTTCGCCACCATCAAGGTGGTCGGCTGCGGCGGAGGCGGCACCAACGCCGTCAACCGCATGGTGGAAGCCGGCCTGAAAGGGGTAGACTTCGTCGCCATCAATACCGACCGTCAGGCCCTGTCCCTGTCCAAGGCCCCGACCAAGATCCAGATCGGCGACAAGCTGACCAAGGGCCTGGGCGCCGGCGCTGTGCCGGACATCGGCCGCCGCGCCGCCGAAGAGAGCCGGGAGGAAATCTCCCAGGTACTCAAAGGGTCCGACCTGGTCTTTGTCACCGCCGGCATGGGCGGCGGCACCGGCACCGGCGCCGCCCCGATCGTGGCAGAGGTCGCCAAGGAGCTCAACTGCCTGACCATCGCCGTCGTCACCAAGCCCTTCACCTTTGAGGGCAAGCAGCGCATGAAGAACGCCGAAATGGGCATCAACGAGCTCAAGCAGTCCGTGGACACCCTCGTGGTCATCCCGAACGACCGTCTTCTCCAGGTGGTCAGCAAGGGCACCACGATGCTGGACGCCTTCAAGATCGCCGACGACGTGCTGCGCCAGGGCATCCAGGGCATTTCCGACCTGATCGCCGTGCCCGCCCTGATCAACCTGGACTTTGCGGACGTCAAGACCGTCATGGAATCCGGCGGCATGGCCCACATGGGCATCGGCACCGGCTCCGGCGAAACCCGCACCATGGACGCCGCCCGCAACGCCATTTCCAGCCCCCTGCTGGAGACCAAGATCGACGGAGCCCGCTCCGTGCTGATCAACGTCACCGGCGGCGAGGACATGAGCATCATGGACATCAACGAGGCCGCCAACCTGATCATGGAGTCTGCTGACAGCGAAGCGAACATCATCTTCGGCGCGGGCATCGACC